>Ga0209697_10007645_pt1 | contig 12545 bp, 16 predicted proteins | sample AliMusrvi5mmetaG_FD_184115 | JGI IMG/M metagenome (GOLD analysis project Ga0209697, IMG submission 184115) | Freshwater lake bacterial and archeal communities from Alinen Mustajarvi, Finland, to study Microbial Dark Matter (Phase II) - Alinen... | ecosystem: Environmental > Aquatic > Freshwater... | reverse complement strand
CTGTAGAATTTATTCCAAATCCAAACAAGGATAGAATTGAAGGGGCTGGTCCCGCATCCGTTCAGCTAATCGCTTCAAGAGGGTCCCAAAAGGTCGTATCTGGTGAGTTCGGGGCGAAGGTGAAGGCTATATTTGATAGTCTGAAAATGCAACTTATTGTACTTCCTGATCCCAACAAAAGAATAGGGGAGATTATCGAATTGCTTAACCACAAATAAAAAACCTGGAAGAATCTTGAAAATTCACAAAATATTCAAATCACTTAATCAATGTCCTTATTGCTTCCATTGTATTGTGGTTGTTCACCCTGTCCTTGACCACCAGCGTGGTCACCGCGACGCTCGATTTCTGACTGAAAATCATGTCGTGGCCAACGCAAAGCCCCATCGAGATATTCAATTCTGTGTCATTTTCTTTTAGATAATCTGCCTGACCTGCCGGATTGCACATGACACCATTTCCTTCCCTTCCAAGCATCTCAAGTTTGCTGACTTTGCCGCATTTGCAATCGACGCTGTACACTTCGAAATCCTCCGACAGAAATTCACCCACGGCGGCTGCTTCTTTTGGCATCGAAACACAATGCGCGATGCCAATCCGCTTGAGACCGGCGCCCTTTGCATAATTCCGGATCTCCTCCAATCGACTCGATCCGCGAACGTAAGCATCCTCAGCTGTTTCCATCACCGTCAACGAATCCTTGTCATACAAATTATTCACTGTCGTCATAACCCTTTTTTCATTTGAGTAACTATTTTGAAGCGGTCAGCAAAAAAATCGGATAGGACTTAACCATGCCCTCCGGATTATTTCGTTCCACCGTAAAACATTTTTCGTATTGTATCTTTGAGAAGCCTGTAGCCTGAAGTTGCTCCTTCAGTTTTTCCGGATCAAATCCCAAATGACCATCAAAGCCACTTCCGTGAAAAGTACCATCTTCAGGAAATAGATCTGCAATGGCCAAAAATCCATCTGGCAACAACATATTGTAAAACTGTTCGAAAATAGCCTGAATATCTGTGATGTGATGCAAAACCATTTGGTTGAAAATCAGATCATACTTTGCATTGGAACGTTCCTTTTCCAAGTTGTAACAAACGGGCAACAGGTTGGAAAGACCGCGAACGTGAACCTTTTCATCCATCACTTTTACCATCTCCACAGAACTGTCCATCATGGTAATATGGTTAAGCTTTTCGCTCAGCAGAAAGCTGAGTATCCCTGTCCCGGCACCATATTCGAGGGCGCTCATCTCCCGCCGGAGCGGAAGGAGTTCCACCATTTTTTGTACCACTTGCTTGGAACGTTCCAGATGCATGGGATTCGCATCCCAGCTTCTTGCCATACTGTCGAAATCACTCATAGGTTATCGTTGAATTATTGATTTGTAAATTTGCACTATTGAAATGTTGAATACTCATATTTAAGCTATTAGCTGGTAGCAATTAACTATTAGTAAATTGTCAATTACTTTACTGTTGTGTATTTCAGACTGCCATTCGGGCAGGAAGCCACGCAAAGCAAACATTTGGAACAAGTGTAACTAATTCCCGGTTTTGCCAGACCCGGTTTGTACAGACTGTATTTCTGAGGCTCCATGGCTACAATGTAGCATTGTTTATCGCATTTACCGCAAGTGATGCAGCTCTTTTCGTTCAATTGGATACGGAACAGTGAAAATTTATTCAGGTAGCCGGATATCCAGGCAATCGGGCAACCTACCTTATGGTATTGGTACATCTGCCTGACCTTTCCGTCGGGGCTCATGCTCATCATCAGTTCCATGATCAAACCCATCGGGCACACCCAGCGGCAAAAGACTTTACCGAATACAACGCCCAGCAGCACTCCGGCTAGCAATACATACCAAAGCGACAGCTGAAATTGGCTGATTGCCAGGTAAAGTAAAATTCCAAAAACTGCCAGTATGTAAAATCTAGTGCTGACCAATATTTTAAGTACATTTCTCATTAATAGAAAGTTAGACTTGTTGGTATTCTTAAAAAAATTACAATCCAGGTATTCGGGGGAATTTGCCGACTTTGGTCCATTTCGAATAGATCCCCCATCCTTTTTTCATCCAGTGACCGACCACGGGCATAGGTATGACGAAGGCTCTTTTGTCATTTCTAAAAACAAAGGCAGCTCCATTTCCTGTATCCATAACGCAAAGGATGTTGAGATGCTCCTGATAGCCTTTTCTCGCAGCGCTCCCTTTTTCTGCAGCCAGGATGTTAAAGGCAGCATTCCGGCCCATCAATTCAGCAATATGGCCTTGTTTGGCAGTCCATTCTGGTCCTTCCAGCGCGGCGATGTCTCCAATGGCATAAACGTTTGCAACTCCGGGCACCTGACAAAAGTTGTCAATTTTTACAAATCCTCCTTCCGACAAGGGCAGATCGCTGGCAGAAAGTACACTGTGACCAGCCGAAGCAGGGATAAACAGGATCAGATCGGCTTCCAATTTTGAGCCGTCTTCAAAAACCACAGAGGAAGGTTCAAACTCAACAATTTTCTTCCCAAACCTTTTCCAAATCTGGAATTTTTCAAACATCTTGTTTAACATCACCAAAGAGTTTTTACCCATCCTTGCTCCTGGTTCTTCCATTGGAGCAAAGAAAGTAAGTTCAAAATTTTCCCTGAGGTTCTTCTTTTTCAGCAGGTGATGAATGTTAAACATCAGTTCAAATCCCGGACCGCCTCGTACAGCCGATTTATCTTTGGGATTCCCGCCAAAACCTATGGCGATCTTACCACTTCCCTTCTCAACCAGACGATCTACTGCATCACGTATTTCAAGAGAAACTTCGGGTTTCCCGCAAATGGACAAGGTGTTCTCTATTCCTTTGTGTTTCATTTTGTCGGCACCGAAGGCCACCACCAGATAATCATAACTGTGGCTCTGCTTTTCGCAGATTACCATTTTTTCAGAAGTATGAATCTCCCTTACCCTATCGATCACTACATCAAACCGATGTTCTTTGCGGATGGATGCCAGGGGAACTTTTACCTCCTCAAATTCCTTCAGGTGAACCGGGACCCAGATAGAGATGGGATAGATATAGAGATAATCCCTGTCTGAAACCAGCGTAACCTGAAAAACGCCACTTTTCTGCAGTTCAATGGCCGTCTGTACACCTGCAAAACCACCACCCAATATGAGAACTTTCTTCATTTGGCAGAAATTTTTTAAACTAATTGACTTTTGCCATCTCCTTCAGTAAAAAATCCTTTGTTTTGATGCCGACAAAACGGTTAATCTCCACGCCATTTTTAAAAAGGATCAAGGTAGGAATGCTCCTGACCTTAAATTTCTGAGAGAGTGCCTGGTATTTTTCAACATCTATTTTTCCAATCCGTGCGGTTCCTGACAATTCGGATGCCACTTCATTCAATACAGGAGCCATCATTCGGCACGGAGCACACCAACTGGCCCAAAAATCGACCAGCACCAATTTACCTTTCATTTGTTGTTGAAAATTTTGATCCGACAACGTCAAAACTTTGGGATGATCTGCCACCAGTGGTGTGTTCTTGATCTTCCGCATGGCTAAATACCGGACAATAAGAAGGGATACGATGAAAGTACCAACGACAATTAAACTTGCTTGCATATTCTATTTTATTTGTTGATTACTATTTTCTATTGAGGATTAAACACTTGGAGAAAATGTCTGGTCGAGGATGGAAATTATTTGTGCAGATGTTTGAATACCTGAAGTTGCTTTCATCACATTCCCGTTTATTAAATAGAGAACTATTGGCACCTCCTTCCAATCCCTGATCTCCGTTAGACGATGAATATCATCCAATTCCGGATTGTCAAATTCCATATCGAAAAATTTTACACTGGTATACCTGCTTGCCAGTTCCTCCGCAATCCTATAGACAGGGATGCATAATGGTCCCATGCGACCACAAACAATCATTGCGTTTTCCTGGTAATGGATGACCTGCCAAAGATCGGTGGCACTTTCGATATGGTTCAAATTGGTGTAAAGCATGGTTCAACAGTTCATTAAGAATTTCTGCAAAGTTACACCTCCGCAAGAGATCTGTCGGATTTTCCAGATTGCGTTCCACAACAAACGAATTGATTTACGACAAGTTTTTTGTTGAATAAGATTAACTTTGCCACCTAAATCCAGCAGAATCCCTCCATGAGACCCATTCTTGAGACCGACCAGGATTTTATTTGCGACATTCAGGCACCCTGTTTTCAACTGCTCTTACCTGAGGAGATGGATTTGGTAAGGGCCAGTAAAACCCAGGTACTGTTCCGGAAGGGTGATCATCTTTCCAAACAAGGGGCCTTCGCCTCCTATGCCCTGTTTGTAATCAACGGATTAGCAATGCAGTACATAGAGGGGGAAAACGCCAAAAATTTCAATCTCAGAATCATCCAACCCGGGGAGTTTGTAGGACTCTCGGCAGTCTTTTCCAAAAATACTTTTAACTACTCTTCTGTCGCCATCACCGACTGCCAGGTCTATTTGATTGAGAAGGAGGCCATTGTCAAAATCGTAAAACAAAATGGGATTTTTGGTTTCAATCTGATCAAGCGGTATTGCGAGCAAAACAGCAACCTTTTTGAAACCCTGCGCAATGTTTTGCACAAACAGATGAATGGCCGCCTGGCAGATTCGCTGCGCTATCTGGATGGTTTAAAAAGTGATCATGCAGGAATCTTTCAGCTACTTTCACGCAAGGATATTGCCGACTTTGCAGGGATCTCTACCGAAAGTGCAGTCAAACTGTTGAAGAATTTTGAGAAAGACGGTATCATTGCATTGGAAGAAAAAGACATCCGGATTATTAACCTGGATACATTGACAGAAATTGGACGGAGGGGCTAAGCAGATCCTGTTCAATTTTCATATTCCCTCCAACAATCACCCACCAAAATATTTTTACTAAAATAAAAATTTCTCTTAATTATGAACGTAGGTTCATTATCTTTGAGGAATCATGCCACGCCCCACCCGCAATCGCAAAGTGCTCAATCCTCCCAGAATGGCCGGTTTCAAACCGTTCGGAATGCCTTTGTGCGAACTGAAGGTGCTGAAGTTGCACTTCGATGAATACGAAAGCATCAACCTGGTCAACTATCAAAATCTGTCGCAAGATGCCGCTGCCGAACTGATGGGCATCTCCAGACCCACTTTCACGCGAGTTTACAACAAGGCACTAAAGAAAATCGCCAAGGCATTTGTGGAAGGTTTGGCCATTGAGATTGAAGGCGGAAATGTTGAGTTTGAAAAACAATGGTTCAAATGCAACAAATGCTTCAAACTAATTGCAGGGATGGAGAATCATGTAAAATGTGAAGGATGTAAATCTTATGCAAATAAAGAGTTATCAAAAATCAATTAGGATCAATAATTAAAATCAATAAATGAAAATCGCGGTACCAGTTACAAGTAACAACCAGGTGGATGACCATTTCGGACATTGCCAGGCTTATCATGTTTTTACGATCTCGGCAGAAAACAACATCACTGCAACCCAAATAGTGCCCTCGGTGGAAGGATGTGGTTGCAAATCCAATATCGCCCAGGTACTCGCCGCCGATGGAGTAAGTGTTATGCTTGCCGGTGGTATTGGAAACGGAGCTATCAACGTACTCAAAGGTGCCGGAATTGAAGTTGTGAGAGGTTGCTCAGGTGATTCATCTTCCCTAGTAAAAAATTATCTTTCAGGCTTCCTGACAGATAGCGGTGAAAGCTGCCATCACCACGATGCACCTGCAACAGGGGGCAGCGAACATCAATGTAGTCATTGATATTCTATTAAGATCGTAGCAAATGAAAAGGGTGATTCAGGACGTCTTTCAATTCTATTTCCAAGGATTTAAAAACATGACCCTGGGAAGAAACCTATGGATGATCATCCTGCTCAAACTGGCCATTTTATACCTGGTTTTGAAGCTGTTTTTCTTCCCCGATTTATTAAAATCCAATTTCAAAACAGACGAACAACGCAGCAATCATGTCATTGAACAACTTACCAAATAAATATGCAAAACATTGATTTTTCGCTTGTTGATTGGTCCAGGGCACAATTTGCCCTGACAGCCATGTACCATTGGCTGTTTGTACCGCTTACACTTGGACTCTCCTTTATTATTGCCTTTATGGAGACCCTTTACGTTCGTACAGGTGATCCGGAATGGAAAAGAATTACCAAATACTGGATGACCATCTTTGGCATCAACTTCGCCATCGGGGTGGCCACGGGGATCATTCTCGAATTTGAATTCGGCACCAACTGGTCCAACTATTCCTGGTTTGTGGGCGATATTTTTGGTGCGCCGCTTGCCATCGAAGGCATCATGGCCTTTTTCCTGGAAAGCACCTTTATCGCCGTGATGTTCTTTGGATGGAACAAGGTCAGCAAAAAATTCCACCTGCTTTCGACCTGGCTGGTTGCCTTTGGATCCAACCTCTCGGCACTGTGGATTCTGGTTGCAAACGGCTGGATGCAATATCCTGCCGGGATGAAGTTCAATCCTGATACGGCCCGTAACGAGATGGTCAACTTTTGGGAGGTACTCTTCTCTCCTGTTGCCATCAATAAATTTCTGCACACGATTTCATCCGGGTATGTACTCGCCTCTGTTTTCGTCATTGGTATAAGTGCCTGGTACCTTTTGAAAAACAGGGAACATCAGTTTGCCAAAAGAAGCATCGTCATTGCGGCCGTTTTCGGCCTGATCACCAGCGCCTTTGTCATCTTGACGGGCGACGGGTCGGCGCGGAACATGGCAAAATACCAGCCCATGAAATTTGCCGCCATGGAGAATCTGTATGTGGGTCAACAGAATGCTCCTTTGGTGGCAATAGGCATCCTGAAAGCAGATGAACAGGAGCTTGCCCACAAAAAGCAGGATTTCAGATTTACCATCGAGATTCCCAACATGCTCTCCTACATGGCATTTCTGGATCCAAATGCCTACGTGCCAGGAATAAAAGATCTCGTCCACGGCAATCCTGAACACCATATCATCTCCTATCAGGAAAGAAGTGAAAAGGGAAAAATTGCCATCCAATCTTTGGCTGCCTACAAGAATGCGCGTAAAGCAGGAAATGACAGTGTGGCCAAAACAGCTCTTGCCAGTTTTGAAGCAAATTATGCCAACTTCGGATACGGTTACTATGCAGGTCGCGATGTGCATGAATTAATTCCAAGCGTTGCAACTACGTTTTACTCCTTCCGCATCATGGTGGGATTGGGGATACATTTTGGAGCACTTTTCCTGGTTGTTTTACTGTTAACCCTGAAGAATAAAATCGAAAAGAAAAGATTTATTCTTTACACGGCGCTCTGGTCTATACCTCTAGCCTATATTGCTTCAGAGCTTGGTTGGGTGGTTGCCGAGGCAGGTCGTCAGCCATGGGTCATCCAGGATATCCTTCCGACCATTGCAGCCGTTTCTCAAATCAGCTCTGCTTCTGTGCAAATAACCTTCTGGATGTTCTTTCTCCTATTTACTGGATTGTTGATCGCAGAAATCAGGATTATGACCACCCAGATTCGCAAGGGGCCGGAACCACTAACCCCGGAAGCCAAGAATTCACCAAAGACCTTAATCACTAAGAAATCAAGCCATGACTGAAATATTTACCCATTCCCTCCTACAGCATTACTGGTGGATCATCGTCTCGCTGCTGGGAGCAATCCTGGTCTTCCTGATGTTTGTTCAGGGAGGACAAACACTGATTTATTCCCTTGGAAAGACAGATGAGGAGCGAACGCTTCTGATTAACCTGCTTGGGCGGAAATGGGAGTTCACCTTTACCACCCTTGTAACATTTGGCGGAGCCTTCTTTGCCTCTTTTCCCTTATTTTACTCAACAAGCTTCGGTGGCGCTTATTGGGTCTGGATGCTGATCTTGTTTGCTTTCATTGTCCAGGCTGTTTCCTACGAATACCGCAGCAAAGCGGGCAATTTTCTCGGAAAAAGAACCTACGAAACCTTTTTGCTCGCCAATGGGATCCTGGCTCCAGTACTGATAGGAACCGCTGTGGCAACCTTTTTCACGGGTTCTCAATTCTCCGTCAATTTCATGAACATCACACGGCTCACAGGTGACAAAATGCCTGTAATCTCCGAGTGGACCGGACCCGCCCACGGACTGGAAGCCGCACTAAATCCGCATAACCTTTTGCTGGGATTGACTGTTTTCTTCCTCGCAAGAGTTCTTGCCTTGCTCTACTTCATGAACCGACTCAACCATCCGGTGATGATGGAGCGGATCAAAAAACAACTTCTGATCAATGCCATTCCATTCGTAATGTTCTTTCTTGGATTTACCATTTGGACTTTGCTTTCTTCCGGCTTTGCCGTGAATCCTCAGACAGGGGTAATCTCGCTGGAGTCATTCAAATATCTGCATAACCTGCTTCAAATGCCTGTCGTTGCGATTCTTTTCATTTTGGGAGTTGCCCTGGTGTTAATTGGAATTATCCGTCCACTAACTTGTTTCGAAAAATGCAGTACCAAAGGAATCTGGGGTGCAGGCATTGGAACCATTCTGACCGTCTTTTCACTCTTTTTACTTGCCGGATTCAACGACACTGCCTATTATCCCTCCACTTTCGATCTGCAAAGTTCACTAACCATCACAAATAGTTCGTCCAGTTCCTATACCCTGACAGTCATGAGCTATGTATCCCTTCTGGTCCCATTTGTGATCGCTTACATTTGGGTAGCCTGGCGCTCTATCGACAACAAAAAAATTGATTCTATAGAGCTTGAAAATGAATCACATGTTTATTAACCACAGTTCAAATCATTGCTAAATAAATTACCATGATAACTCAAATAATCTGGCTGTTAAGCTGGCCATTGCTGATCATTGCATCCTATTTTGCCATTGAAAAAATATTGAAAAAACTAGAAGAGCAACTACACAAATAGGGATGGATAGCATTAATATATACTGTTCACAATCTGCGACTTAAATATATTATTAAAAATTATTTAGTGATACCTATGCGATTTAGGTGATATTATAGCGATTTATCATTTTTGTTATTTATCTTTGTAAGAAAATAACATCAATCGAAAATGGAAAACAGTTGCCAGGCTCCTTCTCAGCCAAAGACGCTAAAAGAATTTTTTAACTCCAAAAGTTTCTGGAGACCCTTTCTGGCAACCCTGATTGGAGGATCGGCCGGCTTCCTGTATTACTACTTCATTGGATGTACTTCAGGAACCTGCGCTATCTCAACAAGTCCCTACCAAAGTACCCTGATGGGAGCCTTTCTGGGATGGTTTTCTGTAAGTAGTCCCTGCAGCAGGGGAAAATGTTAGGAAAATCGCTAAAACAGAAAATATGAATAAAGTTTTTGCAACATTATTGCTGGCCTCAACGCTCTTTCTGAGTAATTGTCAGGCAGGAAATCCTGCTAAGACAAAAGAATCGGCAGGCACATCCGGAAACGTCATTGTTTTGACAAATGATGTTTTCAAGCAGAAAATTTTCAATTATGAGGTGAATAAAAATTGGAAATTTGAAGGAAGTTTACCTGTCATCATCGATTTCTATGCAACCTGGTGCGGCCCATGCCGGCAGCTCTCCCCCCTCGTCGAGGAGCTGGCCAAAAAGTATGAAGGCAAAATAGTAGTTTACAAGGTGGATACAGATAAAGAACAGCTATTGGCTCAAACGCTGGGAATACAAAGCTTGCCAACCTTGCTTTTTATTCCAGCCAAGGGGCAGCCACGGTCCACTGTGGGGGCAGTACCCAAAGAGACACTTGAAAAAGCCATTCATGAAATATTATTGATCAAATAAATAGTCGTCCAGTTCCTGTTTCCGGGGAAGGGAATGAATCTCCTTATCTAGTACAACAAAATCCAATTAATCAACAATAAAAATCAACAAAATGAAGAAAAACATGGGCTCCGTGGACAAGGTGATCAGGATTCTGGTCGCAGTTGTCATCGCAATTCTCTTTTTTACCCACGTAATCGAAGGTACACTGGGTATCGTCTTAATGGTTCTGGCAGGCGTATTTGTGCTGGTAAGCCTGATTGGATTCTGCCCGCTCTATTTGCCTTTTGGTCTTAACACCGTAAAGAAAAAATAGCATTTCCCCCTTCTCATCCTTCTGCTGATTCCCAAAGCGGAAGTCGAAACAAATAAAAAAGCACCCAAATCATTCGATTTAGGTGCTTTTTTATTTAATTTAACCACCTGATTCGAATCCTGTTCAACTATTTTAACTTAAAAATCAACAAGAGTCACAATTGCAGATAAAGCAGCAGCATCACAGATTTTATAGCTACTATTAACAAATAACTAATTCAATGATCAAAAAACAGCTAATGATTGGAGGGTTGTGTCTTGTCACGAGCCTCCTAATTCTGTCTTCCTGGGCAGAAAAAAAACCAAGTCAGCTAGGCAAAACCAACATTTCTGAGGTAATTTCTGCCATGACACCTGAAGAAAAAGTAGGCATGACCGTTGGTGACGGGAAATTTCTGCCGGCAGGTGATCCGAAAACTACAGAACAAGGTGCAGGCATAATCATTGCCAACCAGAATTCCAAATTGGTTATCCCAAGATTGCTTATCGGTTCATCTGCCTTAACGGATGGTCCTTCCGGTGTAAACCGGGATCCGCACCCAGCAGGGGCCACAGAGTTTACCTATTCAACGGCTTTCCCAACCTCCACCTGTCTTGCAGCCAGTTGGAACAAGGAACTGGTCGAAAATGTAGGCAAGGCTTTTGGTAACGAGGTGCTGGAATACGATTATGATGTCGTATTGATGCCTGCACTGAACCTGCACCGCAACCCCGAATGTGGCCGAAATTTTGAATACTATTCGGAGGATCCGCTGCTTTCAGGCAAATCGGCTGCCGCGATGGTCAAGGGGGTCCAATCCGCCGGCGTAGGCGCGACTCTGAAGCATTTCCTTGCCAACAATCAGGAGACCAACAGAAGGACCTACAATGCGGTGGTGAGCCAAAGAGCCTTGCGCGAAATCTATCTCCGCGGCTTCGAGATCGCCGTCAAGGAGGGCAACCCCTCCTGCATCATGACCTCCTACAACAAACTGAACGGTTTTTACACCGCCGAAACGCCCGAACTGCTCAACGACGTGGTTCGCAGTGAGTGGGGCTTCAACGGCGTTTTCATGACCGATTTCGATGGCTATGGCAGTGCCGTTGCCAAAGTCCGTGCAGGGAACAACATGCTAATGGGTGGAAACATGGATGAAGTGAAGGAACTGACCGCTGCACTTAAAGACAAATCATTGAATGAAAGCACGCTCAGCAAGAATCTTGAATACAACCTGCAGCTAAAACTCAATGCTCCCAGAGCAAAAGGTCATGTTCCAAGCATGAAACCAGATCTGGAGGCACATGCAAAAATAGCCAGGGAGGCGGCCACAGAGGGAATGGTACTACTTAAAAACGAGCACAAAGCCTTACCGTTTAAAGGAGTCAAAACAGTTGCTGTCTTTGGTAAAATTGCCTATTACCTGATCGAAGCCGGTACGGGAAGCGGAGGTATCAGAAGCAACAAATACGCCATTTCCGTCAACGACGGACTAAAAGCCGCCGGTTTTAAGGTGATCAAGGAGCTCGGGGATACCTACACGGCCTTCAATGCAAAAATTATGTCAGACAACCTGGTTCCCGACTACTTCAACAATCCGGTGATGTTGGCCAACAATGGTGTGAAGGACGGGAAAGCCCCCGGCCACTTCAAAAAAAGACTGATTCCATTTCATGCTGAACTGGATCTGAACAAGGAACAGATTGTGAAACAGGTTCCTGCTTCCGATATCGCGGTCATAACGCTGGGACGCAGCGGTGGCGAAGGTTACGACAATGGTTATTTCCCTTCTTCTGAAGTAGAAGTGAACCTGGTAAAAAATGTATCGGAGGCCTATCATGCCGCCGGTAAAAAAGTAGTGGTGGTACTCAATGTAGGAGGAGTCTGTGAAACAGCAAGCTGGAGAGACTACCCGGATGCCATTCTCGTTGCCTGGCAGCCCGGACAGGAGGGTGGATATGCCATCGCCGACCTGTTGAAAGGTGCCGTGAACCCATCGGGGAAATTGCCTGACTCCTTCCCAATGAAATTTGAAGATGTGCCATCCGCCAAGACCTTTCCCGGTGAACCGGCTGAAAATCCTGTCAACTCGTTTTACACAGAGGGGATTTATGTCGGATACCGCTATTATGATAGTTTCAAGGTGCAAGTGGCCTATGAATTTGGCTATGGATTGTCCTATACCAATTTTGAATATTCGGATCTAAAACTGGGTGGTGCAACTTTCGACAACAAAATGCTGGTCAATGTGACGGTTAAAAATGCAGGAAAAGTTACGGGCAAGGAGATTGCAGAACTCTACCTGTCTGCTCCAACTACTGAAATGGAGAAACCTGAGCAGGAACTAAAGGCCTACACAAAAACCAGACTCCTAAAACCGGGAGAAAGCCAGCAGCTTTCCTTTGAACTGGATGCCAGGTCGCTGGCCTCTTTCCAGAGCGGAATCAGCAGCTGGGTGGCCGACAAAGGCGATT
>Ga0209697_10007644_pt1 | contig 12546 bp, 9 predicted proteins | sample AliMusrvi5mmetaG_FD_184115 | JGI IMG/M metagenome (GOLD analysis project Ga0209697, IMG submission 184115) | Freshwater lake bacterial and archeal communities from Alinen Mustajarvi, Finland, to study Microbial Dark Matter (Phase II) - Alinen... | ecosystem: Environmental > Aquatic > Freshwater... | reverse complement strand
CTCCCCCGGCACACTTCCGGCTGTTACCAGACGAAAGGCGGGCTCGGTGCTGGGCGGTTGGCTAGACCTTACCCAGGTCGGACTTGCACCGACAAGACACGCCAGGCTTTGCCTGGCACACCGCGACGGGCGTCGGCTTCCAAACAGTGCCAAGCTTACTCAGTGACCCGATATCAGCAGTCGTTGAATTCCTGCTGTAAACGACTGTCCCCATCTCGGTAGGTAGCCGACTCTACCACTGAACCAAGCTTACTTTAACGGCATTGGGCATCCCTGCCGGTGCCCACAGTGTTTACGGCCGTTTCACAAAAAACTGCAACGAGTTCCTCCCCTCCAGTGCCAGCGCGGAGGCCCAGTGTTGCATGGCGTCCAGCGCTGACGGGGGGAAGAGACCGTGTTTGGTGGCGAGGTCGCTGGTGTATTGGATGGTGAGGCCGTCGATGCCGATGGAATCCTGGTAGTGGCCGAAGGGACTGTTTTCTTCCACCGAGGACGGCAGCGCGGTCACCTGGACGCCGGCGGGGAGTTTGATGGTGGCGTCGAGGTGGACGCTGCTCTCCATGCGCACCAGGAAGGGCCAGGTGCGTTTGCGGGTAGCGCGATAGTTATTGGACTGGTAAGTGAATTGCGGCAGGCTGCCCGACCACTGCTGGCCGGCGGGTTGCAGATAGGCACGCGAGGAAAAGTCCACCGCAATGGCCAGCGGCCGGTCCGCCTCGCGTAAATGGTCCACTTGCACCGCGGTGACGGCGATATCGGTGCCGAGTCGCGGCGCCAGCGTGCCTTCCAGCGCCTCGCGGAACTGCTGATTGGGCACGCCCGACAACATGCCACGTTGCAGCGCGGCGACCAAGCCATAAAAGGTCAACCGCGCGTGCCCGGCGGCGCTGCCGTCCGCGTTGACCGTGGCCGTCACCTTGATCTCCGTGCGGTTGTCCGCCGCGGTGGAGAGTGGCAGGGTGACCAGTTCGCCGGCGCCGCGCAGGATGAGCGCCTGGCCGCCTTCCACGCCGAACGGCAGTTGGGTGGCCGGCACCTCGGCCAGCGTCGGGTCGAGAAAATGGTCGCCGTCGGGCAATCTGGCCACCAGGATGACGTGGTTGAATTCCGCCGGGCCGTACAACCGCGGGTCGAGCGGGCCGACGTCGGTGGTGCGCACCAGCACGTAATCGCTCTCGATGCCCACCGCCTTCAACAACGCTTTTAACAGCGTCGCCTTCTCCTTGCAATCGCCGTAATTGTGCCGCAAAGTGTCATCGGCGGGGTGCGGCGCATCGCCCAAATTGCCCATCTCCACCGCAATATACGGCATCTCGCGCACCGCTTTATGCAGCGCGGCGATCTTCTCCGGCGCGGTGGCGCAGCCCGCCGTGCGCTCGGTCGCCACCCGGCGCAGATCAGCGGTGAGGGCATCTTTGCCGGCGGCGATCAGGTTATACCAGACCACGACGGGTTCCCAACCGGTCAACGCGGTGATGCGCGCGGAGGGCAACAATTCGGCGGAAGCCGGCATCTGCGGCTCATCCATCCGCAGCGCCTCGACGTTCTGCACCGCCCAGTGGTAGCGATGCCCGCCGTGTTCCGCGGTCTCCTCCAGCGCCGGGGGATTCGCGCCGGTGAAGCGGATAGTCAACGGCAGCGCGGCAGGGGTGTGAATGGTGTATTGCGCCCGGCGGATCGGATAGGGTTGGCGCATCGTTAAGCGGGTGCTGAAGTCGCCGGGCATGCGCGGAAGGGCGCGCCGGAAGATCGTTTCCACCTCCAGCACCGCGCCGACCATCGCCGCCGGCATCGGGAAACGGCGCATCACCAGCGCGTCGTACCAGGCAATGCCGGGATAGGCGGCGCTTTCGCGTATCTGCTGGGGTTCCACCGCGAATTCCTGCCCGTTGAGCAGCGTCCGCGCCGTGCGCACTTCCAGCGTCTCATTTTCTTTATCGTAGGGGATTTCCCAGTTGGCGAGGGACAGCGCCGCCGGGGTCAGCAGCTTGATCAGCTTATGCTCGCGCACGGTCACGCCGCCGGCGACATCGACGGTGATCTCCATGTCGCGGAGCAGCCAGACGGCGTCGTCATGCGGATAGTCCTTCACTGTCGGCGCCTGGCGCAAAATATCCAGCACGTCCGGATCGGTGATCGGCGTCGCGAAGGCCAGCGCCGCGGTCAGCAGCAGTGCCAGCAGCAGCAAGAGGCGGGGGAAGCGTGTGGGCGTATGGGCGTGTGGGAGTATGGGAGTGCCAATAGGTGGCAACTTTGCCGCGACATCGCCGGGCGGTACTCCCATACTCCCATACTCACGCACGCCCATACACACGCTCACTTTCGGCAGGCATCGATCAAGCTGGTAGTCGAGTGCCCTTTTAGCAATTGGCAGAATTCGACGCGCCCGCCATAGCGTTCAACGATCCCGCGCTCGGGCAGGTTCTCGGCGTTATAGTCGCCGCCTTTGACATAGACATCCGGGCGGAAGGTTTCCAGCAGATTGACTGCGGTTTCTTCTTCGAAGACGGTCACCGCATCGATGCAACTAAGCGCCGCCAACACGCGCGCGCGGTCATTTTCGTTATTCAACGGCCGGTCATTCCCCTTCAGGCGTTTGACCGAGGCATCGCTGTTGACCGCCACGATCAACACATTGCCCATCGAGCGCGCCGTTTCCAGCGTCGCGATATGGCCGGCGTGCAGCAAATCGAAGCAGCCATTGGTCATCACCACGGTCAACCCTTGGGAACGCCAGATTTCCGTCTGTTGCCGGAGCAGGTCGCGGGAGAACACCTTGCCGGCAGTGGTGGTAAAGGTCTTTACGATCACGACAATCCTTTTTCTGCAGAGAACGCACGAGCCGAGAGTAGACAGTCTCTTACTGAGCAGTATTTATACCCACTTACGGGGTCGGCTCACACCTGCCATGGTAGCATAACTGCCACGGCGAAGGGAAGGGGAATAATAAGCCACTCACCCGTTTGTAGTGAGCCACCCGCCGCTCGTAGTGAGCCACGCAGCCGCAGCGGAGTGGCAGGACACCGCATACTGTATAGGAGAGTGGCAACCTGACGCCACTCCGCTGCGGCTGCGTGGCTCACTACGAGCGACGGCGTGGCTTATTACTCACATCTTCCCATACTGCCACGCCTCATCGTACATGGCGATGATATTTTCTACCGGGCTGACCGCCTGGAGGTTGTGACAGGGGGCGAGGATGTAGCCGGTGCCGTCGTTGGCCAGCGCGTCGATGTTGTGCCGGACTTCGGCCCGGACTTCTTCCGGGGTGCCGAAGGGGAGGATACTCTGGTTGTCGATGCCGCCGTGGAAGCAGATCTCCTTGCCGAAATCGCGCTTGAGACCGTCCAACTCCATCCCCGGACAGGTCCATTGTATCGGGTTCAGCACGTCGATCCCCAGCTCGATCAGGTCGGGCAGGAAGGGGCGCATGGCGCCGTCGTCGTGGTGGAACACCTTGATGCCGAAGCCGTGGCAGAGGTCGATGAAGCGCTGCATGTGCGGCTTATAGAACTCGCGCCAGATTTCCAAACTGATCAACGGGCCGGTCTGACTGCCCAAATCGTCGGTCACCTGGGCAATATCGATCAACCCGTCCGCGCTCTCGAAGATGCGCCGGTGGTGCTCGTAAAAGAAGTCACTTAACCGGTTGAGCAGGTGATGAGTGAAGTCGGCATCGTCCAGCGGATCGATGAGCGAGGTTTCCAGCCCGCGCAGCAGGTTGTGATAATAAAACGGCGCCATATAGCCGCACTGCACCGCCTGCCGCTCATGCAGGCCCTGCGCGGACTCGCGCAGTTGCGAGTAATCGAACCAGTCCGCGCTGGGCCAGCGATACTGTTCGAGATCATCGATGGTTTGCGCAGACGCCAGCGGGTTGTAAAAGAGTTCGTAATAGGTGCCGGTGCCGTAATCGACCCGGCGCGAGCGCATTCCCCAGAAATCGAGGGATTCCCCCTCCGGCGCCGGCGGCACCGGCGGGCCGATATAACGGGGGCCGACGCCGGCCAGTCCGTCGATATGCAGGGCGGCAAAGATGTCCGTTTCGGCGCCGAAATGCGCGCGCAGCTTCTCCCACACCTCGCCGGTCGCCCAGATATCGGTGGGAATACGGTCGAGCGGCTGATGATCGATCGCCGCCAGGATACGCTCACGTGAATTCATGGTTGTGTCCTTCTGAACGGTTTCTGTAAAGGATAAGCAGGATGGTTTTCCGAATAGTTTAGGATATTCTCCCTTGGCGTCTTTGCGCCTTTGCGTGAAATAAAAAAGCGTTGATAATTTCACGCAAAGGCGCAAAGACGCAAAGATGCGTCAGCTAACCTTATTGGTTATCCTGAAGCACTATTTTATCGCCGGCAAAAGGGTTATGGCACCCTGAATACGCTCTTGCCCGAATTCTTCCCCGTGGGATTCCACAGGGTGAACTGCGTCTCTTTCTCGCTGATGTCGATCATGGCACGTAATCTCCCGGCTGCGTCACTGAGAAAAAAGCCCTGATCACTCAGGCTTACGCTGGGCAAATGTTTATCGTTCGACATGGATAAACTTACCGTATTGCTGTTTGACACGCCAAAGACCCCGCGAAGATTCCCTTGCTTATCGACAATTTCGAACCGCTGTGCGCTGACAACGTGTTGAGGAGATAACTGGCGTAATTGGCCCCCTACATAGCCCATCGCCAGCGAGAGGAGCATGAGAAGGAGGGTACTCCGGGTATTAGTCATGCCGCAGGTAGTATTCACGTAGATTCTTTCCTTTGCGTCTTTGCGCCTTTGCGTGAAACATAAAAGCGTTGATAATTTCACGTCCAGACGCTCAAGCCGACTTTCCGGTTATGCCTCTGTCGTCTTCCCGGCTACCCCACCGGCGTTCTCGGGACAACCGGGCGGGTGGTTAAGGCGTGTTCAATTTCGATCGCTTCAATTTCCGAGTTGGCTAAGAAGACACTCTTCCGGAGTTTCGTGCCGTTTTCTGCCGGAGCCTTAAAGGTAAGCAGCCGTTTCTTCCGGGTCACTTCCTGTATAACGTCACGGCTAAAGCTGACGGTTCCCGGTGAAGCACACCAGTAGTGGAGAATCAGCCAGGCTAGGACCGGGCCAATGATGATACCGATCACGAGCGGCGGAATGGTGATGGCGAAAAACATCCCGAAACGCGCCCAGAACGACCAGTGTTTGGGGCCGGACAAAATCACCAGGTGGGCATCGATGCCGATACAGCCCTTGCGCACGAATTCGAACCCATCATATTCGGTGAAACTGCCAAATTTGACCGGGAATTCATACCCGTTAGCGCTGAGTTGTGGCGCCCCCTGCCGCGAGTCGACCATGGAGCGCGGTAGGGGTGTCGGCGGAATAGCTGCTGGCGGGAGAGGAGCCGGTTGCGGCGGTTGCGCCACCGGCTCGTCGGTCACGCGCGCGGTTTCCGACTGACAATGGGGACATGCCGTCGCTGGTGGCCCCCAGAGCTTTCCGCATCGGGTACATTCCATCGCCATACCTCCTGAAGAGAATCATGCCTAATCTACTATTCGGCAAAAGTGCGAAGATGCTCTGACCAACCTTCTTTCTTAAGCCCGCGAATCCTTTTAATCCTGTTCGGGAGAACGGACAGCGCATCTTTCTTAACCCAAAGCAAATAATTGGTAGACCGCGCCAACGTATTACGGATGACGAACCACTTGCACAGTTGTGCCTGTGCTGCTATAATGCTTACGTTCCCAAAGGTAATTCAATATCCCGGCTCTGCCCGTTATGCTGGGAGCGTTTTTATCAATGATAAAGGAGGTCGCTATGAGCAAGCGTGGCTTCACGCTCATCGAATTACTGGTGGTCATAGCAATCATCGCGGTGCTGGCTGCCATTCTTTTCCCGGTCTTCGCCAAAGCGCGTGAGAAGGCGATGCAGACATCCTGCCTGAATAATCAACGCCAACTCGCTACGGCGATCCTGATGTATGTGCAGGACAACGAAGAAATGTTTCCTGCGTCCAGTTCGGTCTGGAAGGGTATCAATGCCGCGCCGGGCATCTTGATTTGTCCGACCAAGGGCAAGAGTCTCCAGAATGCCTATGCCTATAACAACACCCTGTCTGCCATACCGATCGGGAATATCACCAAGACCGGCCAGGTGATCATGACCGCTGACGGCATGCATGCCGCCACCAACTCCGGCACCATCACCTTCGATAACATCGCCTATAACGCCGCCGATTACGATTTCCGCCACATGGGGCAAGTGGTGGCGACCTATGATGACGGCCATGCAGCGATAACGACGTCGCTCGGGATGAGCAATGCGCTGTTGTGGTGGCGCGCCGATAACGGCACCTCACTGAACACCTATACGCTCACCGCCTGGCAAAGCTACGGCTCAACCCTGCTTGGCGACCATGTGGGCGGGGCTCCGAGCTGGAATATGACCGGCGTGAATGGCACTGGAATAACTACGCAGAGTACGATTAAATTCTCCTCTTCATCATACATCTGTTGTGAACCGCAGGGTTCGACGATCGTCAAGGGATTTACCCTGTTTTATGTCTTCCAGACGCTGGGAACGCTGACAAAAACCGACTACATGTTCATCATCGATCCGGCGGGTAATGCCAGTGGGTCGTATCTGGAGATGACCAGCAGCGGAAATTTACAATTTTACAATTCGATGCCAATTTCCCCCTGGAACTCCTATCAGTTGACCACCACCAATGCGTTCAACGACGGAAACCCACATATCCTGGCGTTGAATGTGCCGTCGACCCCATCGGCCAGCAACATGGTGACATTTACGGTAGACGGCACGCAAGTCGCCACCGGCTCGGTCGGATATACCGGGGTGATTACGCCGGTTAACCTGTATAACGGCTACCTCGGCTTATTCGGTTTTTACGGCGGTGGTGGTTATCTGACGCCGGACGCCTTCAACGTCTCCGAAGTGATCTTCTACCCATCCCAACTGGATGACGCGGAGATCGGACTGCAGACCACTTATTTACGCGGTAAATACGGGATTTAACCCGGAAGGTCATTGCAATTTGCCTTTAGCAGTTTGCACTTTGCAATGACCTCAACCCTTCATTCGGAAAGGAGGATTTCTATGGACTCACGTATCACCAGGGGATTTACCCTGATTGAATTATTGGTAGTCATAGCCATCATCGCCGTGCTGGCGGCGATCCTGTTTCCCGTGTTCGCGCAGGCGCGCGAAAAAGCCCGGCAAACCAGTTGCCTGAATAATCAGCGTCAGATCGTCACGGCGATCATGATGTATGCGCAGGATAACGAGAATACCTTTCCCGATTCCAGCATCGTCTGGGAAAAGCTCACGCCGATCATCTCCCCGAAGGTGCTGATGTGCTCTACGCAGGTGAAGAAAGCGCTCAATAGCTATGTGTATTGCAATGGCGCCTCGAATGTGTCGATCGGGAGCATTCTCAAGCCCAGCGATATGATGTGTACCGCCGACGGCATACATGCCGCCACCCGGACGGGCCCGATGCTGACCTACGATAACATCGCCTACGGCGCGTCGGATTATGACTTCCGTCATATGGGGCAGTTCATTGCCTCCTTTGCCGACGGGCACGTGGCATTCGTCAATCAACTCGGCTCCCCCGGCGTGCTGGCCTCGCTCGGGGCGGATTCCGGCACGACCTTCAGCAACCTGGTGCTCAGCTCCTGGCAGAGTAACGGATCGACGTTAAAATTCGACAAGATCGGCAGTGCGCCGACCTTCTCGGCCACCGGCCTCAACGGGCACAGCACCATCATGTTCAAAGCGGACAAGTCCACCTACGTGGCGTGCTATCCGCCGCCGGTCACCCCGATGGTCACCGGTTTCACCCTCTTTTTTGTCTTTCAAACCGTGCAGGGGTCGACAATCACCGGCACTCCCTACCTGGTGAACATCATGCAATCCGGCAACGGAGTGTGGAATCAATTTTTTATGAGCAATGGCGCATTGGTCTTCCGCAACTCGAAGACCTATTCTTCCGATTTCGTCAGAACCTCCAAGCAGTATAATGACGATCATCCGCATCTCGCGATACTGCAGGTGAGCGGGACATCGACGATCACGGCCACGCTGACGGTGGATTCCGACACCCCGGCAACCGGTTCCCAGGCCAGCAGCAACTTCGACAGCGTCACCGTCAGCGGTCAGATCGGTATCCTGGGCGGTTACGGGATGGGGACAACGACCAATTCCTGGTCGTCCTCACTCGTCCCCCCGACCCAGTGTTCGATCAATATTTCCGAGGTGGTCTTCTACCCGACCGCCCAGAATACGACCACGATCAATCAGGAGACGGTGTATTTGAAGTCGAAGTATGGGTTATAAACCCTTTTGGCTGAACCAGGATTCGCCTAATTAAATGCTTTCCATGACTGATCTTTCTGCTGTCAGAGAACTCGATCATGGTAATCATTCAATCAGGCGAATCATGGTTCAAGACAATGCCTCATTCCATCCTCGGCATCTCGTCCCCCGCCGGCATTTCCGCGTCAGGTACGCTCTCTTCGTCTTCCCCGAACAGATCATTCACCCAGAACTGCTGGCGATACATTTGCGCGTATTGCCCGTTGGCGTGCAACAGCGCCGCGTGGGTGCCGCGCTCGACGATGGCGCCGTCTTCCAGCACCAGGATGGTGTCGGCGGTACGGATGGTGCTCAGGCGGTGCGCGATGATGAAGGTGGTGCGGCCCGCCATTAAGCGTTCGAGCGCCTGATGGATCAGGTATTCGGACTCCGAATCCACCGAGGACGTGGCCTCGTCGAGGATGAGGATGCGCGGATTGGCCAGCACGGCGCGGGCGATGGCCAGCCGCTGTTTCTGCCCGCCGGACAGTTTCACCCCGCGCTCGCCGATCTCGGTGTCATAGCCGTCCGCCAGCCGGACGATAAACTCATCCGCGTTGGCCACCAGCGCCGCCGCGGTCAATTCCTCGTCGCCGGCATCCAGCTTGCCGTAGCGCAGGTTTTCCCGCACGGTGCCGTTGAAGAGAAAGGTTTCCTGCAGCACCAGCGCGATGTGCCGGCGCAGATCGCCCTGCCGCACCGCGCGCACATCCAGCCCATCCACCAGCACCGCGCCTTCCAGCGTGTCGTAAAAGCGGGGAATCAGGTTGATGAAGCTGCTCTTGCCCGCGCCGCTGCGTCCCACCAGTGCAATCCGTTCGCCCGGACGCGCCAGCACGCTCACGTCGTGCAGCACTTCCTCGCCGGTGGCGTAGCGAAAGCTCACCCGGCGGAACTCCACTTCCCCGCGCACCTCGGCCAGCGTGGCCGGCTCTGTCGGGTCCTGCACCCCCGGCGCCGTATCCAGCACCTCCAAAATGCGCTCGCCCGCCGCCAGCGAGCGTTGAATGCTGTCGAAAAACTGAAACAGGCTGCCGATGGGCGAGTAAAAATTCTGCACATACATCAGGAAGGCCACCAGCACGCCGGGACGCAACCCGCCCTGCAGCACCATACCGCCGCCCACACCGAACACCGCCAGCATGCCCAGATTGCCGACGAATCCCATCAGCGGCCCGAAACTCGCCCAGCGCCGGATGCCGACGACGTTCATCTCCTGTACGCGCCGACTTTCCTCGCTCACCGACGCCGCTTCCACCGGTTCGCGGCTGAACGCCTTGATCACCCGGATGCCGGAGATATTATCCTGCAATTTCGCGTTCAGCATCCCCACGCGGTCGCGAATCGCACGATAGATGGCGCGAATGGTGCGGCTGAAGAAATAGATGCTCGCGGCGAGAACCGGCACCGGAATCAACACCACCAGCGCCAGCGCGGGGCTGTAGCGATACATGTAATAGAAGGCCAGGATCATCCCGAGCAGGCCCATCAGCAGCACGTCCAGCCCGTGCACCATCAGGTTCTCGATCTGCTCGACATCGCCGGTCATCCGCGACATCAAATCGCCGGTCTGCCGGTTGTCGTAATAGGTCAGCGACAGGCATTGAAAGTGATTGTAGAGGCTGGTGCGCAGGTTGTGCAGCATGCGCTGCCCGGCGACATGCAGCCAGTAGGTGCGCAAGAAGTTGGTCAGATTGACCCCGAGATAGACGCCGAGGAACAGCACGATCACCCGCGGCAGCGCGCCGGCATGCGCCTTCGCGAATACCTCATCGAGCGAATATTGGATGAGCCGCGGCGGTTGCTGCCCCAGGTAGGTGTTAAGCAGCATGCAGAAAAATCCCGCCAGCAGCACCGGCCAGAAGGGGGCGATCCACGGCAACACCCGCTTCAGCGACATCAAGGTTTTTTGGGCGGGTACCGGATCCCCGTTGCGCAGATGCCGGCCGCCGTATCCTCCCATGCGCATCATTGGGTGACCACCAAAATCTGCTCCGGCACGGCAAGATAGATATGCCCGCCGCGGTCACCGGTGATGGCGGACAGCCCTTCGATGGCATGCGCGTCCGGCGTGGTCAGCGTGGCTTCATCGGTGACGGTCATCGTTTCATCGAGATGCAGCAGGGAATGGGTCGAAGTGAACCACCCCCAGAAGCCGTTGGCGGACACCGGCAGTAAGGCGGCCCCGTCGCCCACCGGGCGCGGCACGCGCTTCCAGCCGCGGTCGGCGCCTTCCGGCGAATGGCGTCCGATGGTCATCCCGTCTCCTTCCAGATGCGCCCAGGCCAGGTTCTGATTGGCGTCGACGAAACTGATTCCCTGGATCGTCGCCGGGAATGCCTGCAGAAACGCGCCCGACGATGACAGCGCCTGCAGCCGCGTGCCGTCCGCCATCTCGCGCAGCACGTAAATGCGGCTGTTGTCCCCGATAATCAGCGGGGAGGAACAGACCGCGGTCGCCGTGCCGAGGGTGAGATACGGCGGCGACCACAGCGGTGCACCGGGTGATCCGTCATCCAGCACGCTGTCCACCCAGCCGATGCCGGCGGTGTGCGGCTGGCGCCAACCGATCAATACGCGATCCGTCGTCGGCGTCGCCAAAAACGGCTGCGCCTTCTCCATCCCGCGCGGCGGTTGCAGATCGAGCGCCCAGAGGAAACGGCCGTCGGCGGTGAAATGCACGAGATGCCAGCGCGAGCTCCACCGGGCCGCCGCGTATACGTTCTTCTTATCGGCCGCCAGCGAAAAGATGTGCGAGAGATCGTACGGCAGCGCGTGCCCGATGCCGCTCACCACGCGACCATCGACGGCAATCTCCTCCACGCGGCCCGACTCGCTCGACAACGTGAAGATGCGCGCGCGCTCCTTGCCTTCCAGCACCGCGACGTGCTGCCCGCCCGTCGCCGACCACGGCAGCGTGCGCAGCAGGCGGCCATCCTTATCGTAAATGCGCAAAAACGGATCGTAAGTATGCCCGCCGCTGATCAGCAGGCCGTCCGCGCTCAACGCCAGCGAGGTGAAGAGATGCACGCACGGTTTGGCGGGATAGCCGTCATGTCCGGCCAGTTGCGCCGACATCCGGTAGCGATCTACGATTTTGCCGCGCTGATCCACCAGCGCCACCCGATGCGTCAGGTGCAGCTTCTCCGTCAAGGTATCCTCGATCACCGTGCCCTGCACCAGCCAACTGCGGATGAAGCTGTAGGCGGGATCGCCCGACTGCGCGATGCCGATGGCCAGTTGTCCCTCCGGCGTGATGGCGAATCCGGTCAGGTCCAGGTTCTTCAAGAGGCCTTCGCACGGATCGACCAGCGTCCCCAGCGTGCTCATCGTCCCGTCGGCATTTTCCCGCGCCAGCACCAATTCCAGCTTTCCGGCGTTCACCTGCAAATACGCCACCAGCGTGCGCCCCGCCGCATCGAGCACGAAGGCGCCGTTGCTGGCATGTTCCGGCAAGGTGACGGTGCGCGCGGCGCCTTTGCCGCTGATCACCGCGATCGCCAGTTGATTTTGCGCACGATCGGGACTGAGCAGGTAGACGGCATCGCCCGCCACCGCCAGCGCGGGCGCGGGCAACAGCGGATCGGGCGGCAGCGCGGCGCTGATATCGATATTCCGCGCTGCCAGCGGCCAACTCGCCGCGCTCTGCCCATCCGGCCCCAGCGCCAGCACGCGATTCAGCCCGCTGTCCAGCACCAGACAGCGGTTGGCGGCGGAATCCGCCACCAACGCGCGCGGCGCCATCATCTCCAGCGCCCCCGGCTCTGGCGTATGCGCAAACGAAGTCGTAGCCAATTCCGCGGCCCGCACCCCCACCACCAGCACCAGCGCCAACCACGGTAACATCATGCGAATTTTCATAAGCGGTATCCCTACTGCAACAAACCGGCCCCGGTCCGTTGCAGATTGATTCCCAGACGAGGATGCCCCCATTATACCCACAAAACGATCATGCTGACAGCGTGCGGGCGTGTCGGAGTTTGGGAGTGTGGGAGTATCGGAGTGTCGGTGTGTGGGAGTGTGGGTGTGGGAGTGATGGGAGTAATAACATCACCGGCCAGTCCCGGAGTTTATGCGAGATCGCCTGTCAAGGGGGTTTTCTCATTATTTTGAATAATCTCCAGGTATTGTTTCACCAGGTAGGCTGACATGCCGGTCACCTGGCAAATGAAGTCCTGATCCGCGGTCTGCC
>Ga0209697_10007643_pt1 | contig 12547 bp, 7 predicted proteins | sample AliMusrvi5mmetaG_FD_184115 | JGI IMG/M metagenome (GOLD analysis project Ga0209697, IMG submission 184115) | Freshwater lake bacterial and archeal communities from Alinen Mustajarvi, Finland, to study Microbial Dark Matter (Phase II) - Alinen... | ecosystem: Environmental > Aquatic > Freshwater... | reverse complement strand
GTTCCGGCTCGATAGCGTGACCCCGCGCCTGAAGGGCGGCGAAGTGTTTGCCTGGCACCTCGAGGCCCGCGATCGCAAGCACCAGACGGCCACGACGGATCTGGTGATGACGCCGGTCCGTCATCTCGACGTGTGGGCGATCGAGCAGTGGGAGGCCGCGGAGGATCATCACGCGGAGGACGAACCACCGAGCCTGGACGCGATCTTACAGAATGCCTTCAAACTCGCCGCGCGTCGCGCGCAGTTGGCGCCGCGCGACCTGGACAAGCAGACGGATGATCTGGCGCAGACGATGATCAACGCCAAGACCAAGGCCGTCTGGGTGTTCCTGGAGCTCAAGTCGACCACGCCGCCGGAAGATGCGCCCAAGATCAAGCGCGTCAATGCCCTGGCCGTGGAAGGGCACACCGCCCTGGCGGCGCACCACCTTGATCCGGCCGTGGACGCGTTGCGCCGGGCCGTGATGCTGATGATCTCGATGGGGCTGCTGGAAGATATGAAGCTTCTACGCCAGCCGCCGCCGCCCGCCGGCGGCGCCGAGCAGACTCAGCAGCAGAATCAGCAGCAGATGGAAGCGTTGAATGCCGTGGCCGCCGCGGCGGACAAGGAAGCCAGGAACGCCGACAAAGATCACAAGATGGAGCAGGCCAACAAGGCCGACGAACTGCTGAAGAAGTTGGCGGGGCTGGCCGGAGAGCAGCAGAAGAATGCCGACAAGGCGAACGACCTCCAGAAGAAGGCCGCTGAAGCGGCGGCCAAGTCGGCGCCGGCTCCCGATCAGAAGGGCGCCCGCGGTCAGGCTGCCGCGGATCAGCAGAAGTTGTCCGAGACGGTCAAGAAGGCTGCCGACGAAGTCGACAAGGATAAGGGGTTGGGGACCGAGCAGCGTGAGAAGGCTGGCGGGGCCATGCGCGAGGCCGCGCGCCACATGGATAACGCTGCCCACGAAATGAAGGAAGGTCGTCTGGAGAAGGCCGCCCAGGAGGCTGCCGATGCTCATCAGAAGCTCGCGGCCGCCCGCGACGAACTCGGTACCACTGGCCAGGAGAAACTGGCGGAAACGCTCGCCGCTGTCGCCGCCCAGGCCGGCAAGGCCAAGCGTCAACAACAGGAGATTGCCAAAGAGAATGCCGCCGCCGCCAAGGCCAAGGGTGAGGGCGGGAATGCGGAACGCCTCAAGGCGGACATGAAGGCGCTTGCGGCCCGGCAGGCACGCGTCAAGGTTGACCTCGACGCGCTGCAGGAAACGGTCACAGCCCTCAAGCAGGCCGCCGATGGCGGTGCCGTCCGTCCCGACACGGCCGGTCACATCCAGGCAGCGGAGCAGGAATTGCGCCGCGGGCGGGCCTCCCAGAAGGCCGTCAATGCCGCCGTGGCCATGACGGCGCTCAAGCCCGAGGAAGCGGCTGCCGAGCACGAGAAGATTCTGTCGACGCTGGAGAAGGCGCACGAGCATTTGCAGCAGGCGAGCGACGGCATGGCCACCGGCTATGAGGCGGAACTGAAGCGCGCCCGCCGTGAAGCCGAGCAGGTCGCGCAGAAACTCAAGGCGCTCCAGAAGCCCAAAGCCGGGTCCGAAGGCCAGGGCGGCGGCCAGGATGCCATTGAAACCGCGAGCCAACTCCAGCGGCATGTGGAGGCGCGCGATTTTGTCAGTCCGGCGGCATCGAAGGGACTGCAGGCGCAGGTGCAGCAGGCGCAGAGCGGAGTGGGGCGGCTGGAGGATAAGCCGGCCAAGGTCGAGGCCCTGGCCGGCGCGGTCGGCAAGGTGCGGGACGAACTGGAAATCGCCTACGGCAAGTTGCAGGAGAACAAGGCGCTCTTCTCGTCGCAGCGCGAGGAGTGCCCGCCCCAGTATCGGCCGCTGGTGAATAAGTATTTCGAAACGTTGTCGGGGAGCCGATGAGTTGGTTGTTCAATTATCCGTGGCGCGCGTTCCGTGAAGGGGACCTGGTCTTCCAGAGCCCGGTCGCGGGCGAATGGCGTCTGCTGGCATTTGTGCTCATCGCGGCCCTGACGTGGTGGCTATACCGCTCCGTGCGCGACCGCGTGTCCGGGCTCCTCTGGCGCGTCGTCCTGACCTTGCGTTTCGCCGTTTATGCAATCGTCGCCTTCATGCTCGGGCTGCCGGCCCTGCGGGTCTCGCATCCGCGCGAAGGCGGCGCCTTCACCGCCTTCCTGGTCGACTCGTCGCGTTCCATGTCGATCGAGGATGCCGCCTCCAATGCGCCGCTCTCGCGGCTGGCGGCGGCGCAATCCGTTTTGTTCGGCCACGGCGCGCCGGGTCAGGGTTTGGTGGCGGCCGTGAGCGCCCAGAGTCTGCCGGTGCTCTACTCCTTCGATTCCGAGCCCCGCCGCACCGACGCGAAGTCGCTTAAGGCCGAGGGGCCCTTCTCGAATCTCTTCCGGGCCTTGCACGACACCGAGGCCGAATTGCGCAACGTGCCGTTGGCCTCGGTCGTACTGCTGACCGACGGGTGCCGCAACCAGGGCGGCAGCGCCGAGGAGGCGGCTCGTCTCTTGCAGGCGCGCGGCGTGCCGCTTTACACCGTCGGCCTCGGCCACGAACCCCCGCCACGCGATTATGAGGTCGTGCAGGTGGTGACCCCGCGGCGCGTGCGGCGCAACAGCGAGGTCGAGGTGCAGGTGACCGTGCGGCACACCGATTTCCACGAGCCGTTCGATCTCGAGGTCTCGCGTAACGGGGCGTCGCTCATGACGCAGCGCGTGATTCCCGATCCGGATACCGACACTCGCCAGGTCCGGTTCACGTTCACGCCGGACCACGAGGGCTCGGCCACCTACCGCTTCGCCATTCCGTCGGGCAAGGGAGAGACACTCACCAACAACAACGCCCGCGAGGTCACGATTGAGATGCAGGACGACCGCCTGCCGGTGCTCTACGTGGAAGGCAGTCCGCGAATCGAGTATCGCTTCCTGCGGCGCGCGATGTACCGCGACCAGGATTTCCGGGTCGTCGGCCTGTTGCGCGTGGCGCCGCAGCGGTTCTACGTGCAGGGCGCGGACAGCACCGAAAGCTATCTGGCCAACGGGTTCCCGACCAACCGCGCGGATCTGTGCCGGTTCCAGGCCGTGATCCTTGGCGACATCGAGGCATCCTATTTCACGCCGGCCCAACTCCGCATGCTGGAGGAGTTTGTTCGCGAGCGCGGCGGCGGGCTGCTGATGCTGGGCGGACCCAAGTCATTCGGTGCGGGCGGCTATGCCGGCACGCCGGTCGAGAAGGTGCTGCCGTTGCGCGTCTCGGCCAATGATGCGCCCTACCGGGACGGTCTCTTCAAGTTCAGCGTGGCGCCCGCGGCCATGGATCACCCCGTGATGCGCGTGGCGCCCGACATCGAACAGAGCCTGGCGGTTTGGAATTCCGCGCCACCGTTGATCGGCCTGACGCCCCTGCCGGACGTCAAGACCGGGGCGACGCTGCTTCTCAAGGAGGAGCAGAGCGGCTTGCCGATTCTGGCCGTGCAAAACTACGGCGGCGGTCGCGTGGCGGCGTTTACATCCGGTGGATCGTGGTACTGGCGCGTGTCGCGGCCATCAAGCGACGAGTTTCACGAGCGTGTGTGGAAGCAGTTGATCCGTTGGTTGGTCGTGGGCGCCAAGGATCATCTGACGGTCGAGACCGATGCCGACACGTATGCGCGGCGGGATCCGGTCACGGTGCGGGCGTCGGTGTTCGGGACGGACCTGAGGCCGAAGAACGATGCGCGCGTCACGGCTACCGTCACCGATCCCCTCGGCAACCATGAGGAGATCCCCATGGACTGGATCCTGTCGGAAGAAGGCGTGTACCAGTGCCGGTATCTGCCGGACACGGAAGGCGATCACACGGTCTCCGTGTCGGTTTCGGGGCTGGACGCGAAGCCGGTGGTGAAGAGTTTCCTCGTGGCCGAACCGACGATCGAATTCAGCGATGCCGGGCTCAAGCGCGATCTGTTGAAGGAGATGGCCAAGCTCGCGGGCGGCGCCTATTTCGAGTATCCTGAAGTGGCGGGCTTGGCGGAGCGATTGAAGCAGGATGCCGCCGCCGCTCAGGCGCGTGGAACGGTTCCGCAACTTCTGCCGCTGTGGGATATGCCCGCATTGTTCCTGGCGCTGCTGGGTTTGGTCACGGCGGAATGGTGGATTCGACGGCGGAGCGGATTGGCGTAGGTGGGCACACATGAACGCGAAACTTAGGCGAAGCGCGGTGATTCACCGCGAGCACGACTTGGCCATCGGGCACATGGCTGAGGAACTGGCCGGCGGCGTCGAACTGATCGAGCGGTTGTCGCGCAGGCGTTTTTTGGCGCGCGGCGCGTGGGCGATCGGCGCGGCGTTGTTTGCCGGAACCGGCGGGTTGCGAGCCCTGGCGGCAGAGGTGCGGCCGCCTGTGCTTGGGAAGGCGGGCCAGTTTGTGTTCCCGCGTTTGCGGTTCGACGTGACGGACAACACGCCCGACCGGTGGAACATCTCGCCCATCGGCGATGTCAATCTGCGCAAGAAGATTGCCGAACTCACCAGCATCAATATTAGCGACGAGCCGCAGATTGTGACTCTGGCCGATTTCGACGATATGGTCCGGCATCCGTTCGTGTTCATGACATCCGAAGGCTATTTTCAGTTGACCGAGCAGGAACAGAAGAATATGCGCGAGTTCCTGGAGCGGGGTGGCTTCATCCATGCCGACGACTGCGTCTACCAGGGGCAGGACCGGTTCTTCCGGACCTACAACGACTGGATGGGCAAGATGTTTCCGGACAACCCCATGCGGAAGATTCCGAACGATCACGAGATCTACCACATTTTCTTCGATTTCCCGAACGGCACCCCCCACATGCAGGGCGTGCCGCACGGCGCCTACGGCCTGTTCGAGCCGGGCACGGGGCGTATTATGACGGTCAATTCTCCGGGCGATTTGCATTGCGGCTGGTGTTGCCGGTGGTTCACGCCCGAGAAGAATCTCGCGGCCCTGAAAATGGGCATCAACATTGTCGTATATTTTCTGTCGCACTAGCCGAAGCGAATTAGGCGGCAGACGGTCAGGCTGTGAGGTCGAAGATCAGCATGAGATCAAAACGTTGGATTCAGAGCATGGCGGTGACGGCGCTGGTTGCGCTGTCCGCCGGGGTATGGGCACAGGAGCCGGCCGTGGCCCCCGGCGTCTGCCGCGTCGTGATCGTCAACGGCCTGCCCGGCACCCCGGTGCACGCGCGACGGTTTGCGGACTGGAGCCGGCGTTTCCGTACGTACTGCATTGACAAGGCCGGCGTGCCCGCGGCGAATGTGACGATGTTGGGCGGCGACCCCGCGGTCAAGGACGGCGCGTCGGCCGATGCCGTGCTCAAGGCCATCGAAAATGCTGGCAACCTCACGGCCCCCGCTGACCAGTTCGTTCTCTTCATTGTGGGGCACGGCGACACGGCGGACGGCGAAGCGTCGCTCGCCTGGCCTGGGCGCAATGTGAAGGTTTCCGAACTCAAGACGGCGCTCGACCACGTGCGGGCGGCGAATCAGGTCGTGCTGCATTTCGGGGCCGCCTCGGGCGATTCGATTGCCGCCTTGGCCGCCACCAACCGCGTGATCGTTGCGGCCACGGCGCCCGGCGAACTGGCCGACCCGGTGTTTGCGGAGTTCTTCTTGCACGAGCTCGAAAGTAGGCCGGCGGGCGCGGTGACCCTGTTGCAGGCCTTCAACGGTGCGGCCCGCGCCACGGCCCAGTGGATCCGGCGCATCAGCCAGACGGAGCGAGGATGGCTCGTGACCGGCAAGGAATCCATCCGGTTGTTCAACGCATTAAGCGGTGGCGGCCCGGACACGCCCGGGGCGCGGCAACTGGATCCCACCAGCGTGCCTGTTGATCCGGACCTGGATGTGTCGCTGAAGACAGTGGCAAGCCAGGCGGAGGCCAAGAGCAGCGGGCTGCCGCCCGGCGTCCGGGTGATCACCGAGCATGCGACACTGGAGGATGCAGGTCACGAAGTCGGTGTCGCTGCCGTCGGGCCCGAGGGCTATGTGGCCGTTACGGGGGAGAAGGAAACCGAGCCCGGCTATCGCGCCGCGCGGGTCATCATTGGGAGGTCCGGCTTGCAGGCGCCTCCGCTCGTTCAGCCTCATTGACTTTCATCGCGTTGTCCCGTACAGGGGACGTGAGGGAGAGAATCCATGGAACCTATTCGTGTCGGCATTATCGGGCAGGGGCGGAGCGGTCGCGACATTCATGGCGTTTATCTCGCGACCGACGCGCGCTACAGGATCGTCGCGGTGGCGGATGCGCTGGCTGACCGGCGCGAGCGGGCGGTGCGGGAATACGGCTGTGCGGCGCACGCGGAGGCCGCCGAACTGCTGGCCCGTAAGGACATCGATCTGGTCGTCAACAGTTCGTTCAGCCATCAGCACGTGCCGCTCACGCTCGCGGCCTTCAAAGCCGGCCACCACGTTCTGTGCGAGAAGCCCTTGGCTCCGACCGCCAAGGACGTTGACCGCATGATCGCCGCCGCCAGGAAGGCCGGCAAAGTGCTGGCGGTCTTCCAGCAGTCGCGCTACGCACCCTACTTCGTCGAGATTCAGCGCGTGATTGCATCCGGTGTTCTCGGACACATCGTCCAGATCTCCGTCGCGTTCAACGGCTTTGGCCGGCGCTGGGACTGGCAGACGCTCCAGGAGTTCAAAGGCGGAAACCTGTTGAACACGGGCCCGCATCCGCTGGACCAGGCGCTCACACTTTTTGGCGAAGGCGAACCCGAGGTTTGGTGCCGTATGGACAGGACAGAGGAGGGGACGTGGGGCGACGCGGAAAACCACGTCAAACTGATTCTGACCGGCAAGGGCCATCCGACGATCGACATTGAAGTGTCGTCCTGTTGTTCCTATTCGCCGCCGCTCTACCGGGTTTACGGGACGCGAGGTGGCCTGCAGGCTACGGCCGACAGCGTCGAATGGCGCTGGTTCGACCCGGCGGTAGCGCCGAGCCAGCGGCTGATTCGCGAGCCGTTGGCCCAGCCGGACGGTACGCCGGCCTACTGCGGCGAGAAGTTGCCCTGGCAAACCGGCAAATGGCCGGAAGCCCAGGCGGCCGGCGCCACCGCGGCCGGTTACACGCCGAGCGCCCCGCTGGCCTCGATGAGTGCCGCCCTGTACGGCATGCTGTTCCGTACGCTACGGGAAGGTGCCCCGCTGGAAATCACACCCGAACAGGTGCGCCGGCAGATCGCGGTCATCGAGGCGTGTCAGCGGCAGAATTCGGGCATCTATTCTTCCGCTAAAGGTAAAAAGACGAGTTGATCACGCGGAGGCGCGGAGAGCGCGGAGAAGGGCGATCCGCTCACGGGTGCGTAGTGCCTGTTGCGGGTGTCGCCGGCGCGGCATAGACGGCACCGAGGATGACCGGATCGGGCGTCATGGACGCCGGCGTGCCGGCGATGCGCGTTAGGCAGGAGACCAGATGGCCCATCCGGTCGGCGCTGGCCGCGGCCATGGACAGAATCTCGCCCTGGGTTTCGTTTAGCGGTCCTGATCGCTGGCTTCGGATCATGGCGATCGTGCCAGTGATCACGGCCAGCGGCTGGTTGATCTCCTGGGCAATTTCCGCGAGTGTCTCCATCAACAACTTGCGGGGCAGGGGTCTGGCCGTGTCGGCCCCGGCCAGCATGGCTTTGAGCGAGACGATCTTCTGTTCCGTCGCCTCGGCCATGGCCGAAAGCTGTCGGCCGACATCGTCGATCAAGGATTTGGTTTCGGGCGCTGGCGGACCCGGAGGGGCGCTCACCGATTGATCGATGGTCTCGCCAAACCGTGCCAGGAGCAGGGCCAGGGTCTTGATCCCGCCCGTTTCTGTCCCCTGTCCTTCGCCGCCTGAGCCTGCCGCCTTTGCGTCGATTTTAAGTTCCCGCCAGCCTTCGGGCGTCAATCCCTGCTCCATGAGCCGTTCGCGCAGTTCTTCGGCTTGCGCCGGGTCATTGCCGGTCCGTTCGAGCACGCGTCGCAACTTGCCGGCGCTTTCATCCGCAGCCTGTTTGCTTTTAATGAATTTACTCGTCAGCGCGTCGACGTCCAATTCCTCGGCCGCTGCTTCGATTACGCGTTCGGCCGCCTTGACCGCATCCTTGCCGGCGAACGCGTGCAGCCTTTCGAGCAGCGCCTTTTCCAGCACGAGCAGCGACCGCTTGACCTGTTTGCGTCCCTTCTGGGTCTTGATCGCCGGGTCGGTCGCGACCTGGCCGACGACCTTGCCGATGCAGCCGACGATGAGTTCGGCGAGTTTCTCGGAATCGGAGGCCAGTTGGCGGATATCCTCGGCCGCGCGCGGGTCTTCGGCCGTCGCATCGTCTTTCAGGAAGGCAAGCACGCCGTCCAAGTTCGGCGCGGGCGGGCTCGGCGGCGTGACTTCCGGGGCGGGCTTTATCTCGTCAGGAACGGGAATGACCGATTCATCGACGCGCCGGTAGGCGAACGTCTTGGCCTGCATGTGCTCGAAACCCAGCGCGGTCACCAGGTCGGCGCCATTTCTGGTGGCGCCCGACTGGGTGGGGGCGGAGAGCAGGACCGTGAATAGCTTCTGCTGCTCCTCGCGAGAGAATCCCGGTTCGATGACAAAGCTCAGCAGGCTCAACTTCGTTAACCGTCCGGCCAGGCTGCCGGCCAGGCTGGCTTCGGTTGCCGACAGGCCGTTCACCAGCAGGTCGCCTTCGGCTACGCTGAAGTGGATGGGACCGTGGCGCTCGATGAACCCGGCGAGGACCGCATGGCTGAGGTGCATGGCATTGCGGGCGACCTTGTGATCGACCCCGTAAAGAATGACCATGTTCAGGGACTGGCCGATGACCTGGATGAGATCAACGACGTCCCGGGCAATACCGTGTTCGCCGGCCGGGGCTTTATGATTGTGATTACTCATGGTCTTGATGAACCCGTTATCGCAACCGCGCGGACATGTCCAGCAAAACCACTGTCGCGAGCAAGCGAAGTGCCTTTGCCGTTGAACCGGCGGGGTGTGTTGGTGTAGCCTTTGCCGTTCGAAAACGCGGCAACCGCCGCATTGGCAAGGGGATGGAGGAGGCTTTCAGTATGCAGAATACAACCATGACGGCGGCCCAGGTGCGCCAGTCGTTCCAGGATTTTTACCGCTCCAAGGGCCACGAGATCGTGCCCAGTTCGCCGGTCGTCCTGCAGGCCGATCCGACCCTGCTGTTCGTCAACGCGGGCATGAACCAGTTCAAGGAGATTTTTCTGGGCGCCCGGGCCAGCCAGTACAAGCGGGTGGCCAACACGCAGAAGTGCATCCGCGTGAGCGGCAAGCACAACGATCTCGAGGAAGTCGGCCACGACACCTATCACCACACCTTTTTTGAAATGCTCGGGAACTGGTCGTTCGGCGACTACTACAAGCGCGAGTCGCTCGCGTGGGGGTGGGAGCTGCTGACCAAGGTCTGGAAGCTCCCCAAGAATCGCCTGTGGGCCACGGTCTACAAGAACGACGACGAGGCCATCGCGATCTGGAAGGAAGTCACCGACATCGATCCGTCGCACATCCTGAAGTTCGCCGAAAAGGACAACTTCTGGGAAATGGGCGAAACCGGCCCCTGCGGTCCCTGCTCCGAGATTCACTTTGACCGAACGCCCAACGGCTGCACGCCGCAGATGGTCAACGCCGGCACGCAGGACGTGATCGAAATCTGGAACCACGTGTTCATCCAGTACAACCGTCGGTCGGATGGCTCGTTGGAAGAGCTGCCCTCCAAGCACGTCGACACCGGCATGGGCCTCGAACGCGTCACGTCGGTAATTCAGGGGAAGTCGTCGAACTACGACACGGATCTGTTCCGCCCGTTGATCGAGCAGATGATGCAGATGAGCGGCAAGCCGTACGAAGGCGCAGCGGCGATCGCCATGCGCGTCGTCGCAGATCACCTGAGGACCCTGTCCTTCGCGATCGGCGACGGCGTGCTGCCGTCCAACGACGGCCGCGGCTATGTGCTGCGCCGCCTGCTGCGCCGCGCCGTGCGCTACGGACGCAAACTGGGTTTCACCAAGCCGTTCATGGCGCCCCTGCTGCCGACCCTCGATGGCATGATGGGGCAGGCGTTTCCGGAATTGCGCGCGCACCGCGTCGAGATCGCCCGGGCGATCCAGGCCGAGGAGGAGAGCTTCTCGGTCACGCTCGACCGCGGCCTATCCTTGTTTGACGAGGTGGCTACGGCGGTCGCGGCCTCGAAGAGCACGACGTTCCCGGGCGACGAGGCGTTCAAGTTGTACGACACGTTCGGGTTCCCGATCGACCTCACGGTCGTTATGGCACGCGAGAAAGGCCTGGCGGTCGACGAGGCGCGCTTCGCGACGCTCATGCAGGAACAGCGCAAGCGAGCGCGGGATGCCCGCAAGGCCGCTACTACGGATGCCGACGTGGATGTGGTGTCCGACCTGGTCGCCAAGGGCCACAAGACCCAGTTCACGGGCTATGCCGGTCTGGCCGGCCAATCCGCGGTCACGGCGTTGCTCCAGAAGCAGGCCGGGGAAGCCGGCACGGCGCCCGTCGCCGTTCTGAGCGAAGACATGGAAGGCGCCATCCTGCTCTCGCAGACGCCGTTCTATGCGGAAAAGGGCGGGCAGCTCGGTGACCATGGAACGATCATGGGGCCGGATGGCGAGTTCGTCGTGGCCGACACGCGGCAACCGGCGGAAGGCATTGTCCTGCACTTCGGCCGCGTCACGCGCGGCACAATCGCCGTGGGCGCGACGGTGACGGCCACCGTCAACGACGAGCGGCGGGCGGCTGTGGCGCGGCACCACACGGCGACGCATTTGTTGCAGCACGCGCTGCGGGAGGTGGTCGGAACGAGCGTCAAACAGGCCGGTTCCATGGTGGCGCCGGATCGGTTGCGCTTTGATTTCAACTACTTCCAGGCATTGACGCCTGAGCAGATCGCGGCGGTCGAGCGGCGCGTGAACGAGTTGGTTGTGGCCAACGATACCGTCACGACAACCGAGATGGCGCTCAAGGATGTGCCGGGCTCGGGCATCATTGCGATCTTTGACGAGAAGTACGGCGACACCGTGCGCGTGGTCGCCGTCGGCGGGTACAGCCGTGAATTGTGCGGCGGCACGCACGTAGCCGCTACGGGAACGATTGGCCAGTTCCGCATTTTGTCAGAGAGTTCGATCGCGTCGGGTGTGCGGCGTATCGAGGCGGTGGCCGGCCTGCCCGCGTACGAGGCCATGTGCGGCGACCGGCGTATGCTCGACGTCCTATCCAAGCGTTTCAGCGTGAGCGTGGGCGACGTGCCCGCGCGCGTGGAGTCACTGGCCGAGCAAGTGAAGGCGCTGGAGAAACAGATCAAGGACCAGGAGACAGCGGCGGCCGTGCGCCTGGCCGACGGCTTGGTGGCGAACGCGGTCGACGTGAAGGGCGTGAAGTTGGTTGCGGCCGCGGCTAACGATCTGTCGGGCGATGCCCTCAAGAGTCTTTCGGACGCGGTGCTGGCCAAGGTCGGCTCGGCGGTGGTCGTCGTCGGCGGCGCCAGCGACGGCAAGGCCCAGTTCGTGGTCTCGGTGAGCGCCGACCTGATCAAGCGCGGCCTGCATGCCGGCAAGATCATCAAGGAAGTCGCCAAGGTGGCGGGTGGCGGGGGCGGCGGCCAGCCGGCCCTGGCGCGCGCCGGCGGCAAGGATCCGGCCAAGATTCCCGAGGCCATTGCCAAGGCCGCGGAGATTGTGGGAAGTATGGTTAACAGTTAACAGTAAACAGTGAACAGTTAACGGGAGAAATGACGGTACGCCACTGTTTACTGTTCACAGTTAACTGTTCACTGATTCAAACGGGTGTGACATGGCGGGAATAAGTAGCCGAATAAACTGCACGTCATGCGGCGAGGAGAGCCTCCTTAAGCGTACGCCGAAATATGACGGTTTCAAGAAGGTCGGCGAGACGCTTAGTTGCGCCGGCTGCGGGCATGTCTACGCGAGTGAAGCCGACGTGCCATTCGCCGGACCGGCCCGACCGCGTGTGTTCGGCGACGACGATGCGCCGAAAGCCGTGAAGCTGTTTGCGGCCGAAGAATTGGGCCGCGCCTGTCTTTATTGCAGGCACTACACGGTCAACCCGTTCACCCAGCGCTGCGGTAAGCACAACCGCGTCGTGGAAGCCACGGACGTATGTGACGACTTTGAGAAGAAACCCACGCCGAAGCTCTAGACAGTGTGGGGTCGCCGAAGAGGCGATGATCAGGGAGACAAAGTTACGGTGCAAAACGGAAAAGGATCGAAACCACGTCCAGTTGACCGCAGGCGATACGACACGAACTGGGACGGGATCAAGTGGCGGTCGCGGAAGAGTGGTACGACTGCGGGGGGACAGGCCAGTGGGAAAGTGGACGTTTCAGTCGCGGATAGGCCGAAGAAGTCCCCGGGCGTGTCGTGAGGGGCGACACCTGAAGCTTCCAACCTGACGCGCGCCGATATGACTGGAGGGCACCGTGCTTGCCCTGGCTTCGAAATGCCCCCATAATGGTATCTTTATGCAGGCCACTCCCAAAGGATTGCGACTGCACGT
>Ga0209697_10007633_pt1 | contig 12565 bp, 11 predicted proteins | sample AliMusrvi5mmetaG_FD_184115 | JGI IMG/M metagenome (GOLD analysis project Ga0209697, IMG submission 184115) | Freshwater lake bacterial and archeal communities from Alinen Mustajarvi, Finland, to study Microbial Dark Matter (Phase II) - Alinen... | ecosystem: Environmental > Aquatic > Freshwater... | reverse complement strand
TCAAGAAGAAATTCGGCCAGATACGATCCATCCTGACCAGTAATTCCAGTAATGAGAGCAACTTTCATTGGAAATTGGTATGGTTTTTCAAAAAATCGTTGTACGCCAACCTCAGCCCTTCCTCAAGAGAGACACTTGCCTGCCAGCCGAGGTTGTTGAGGCGGGTGCTGTCCATGAGCTTTCTTGGAGTCCCATCGGGTTTTGTGGGGTCAAATTCTATGGCACCCTCGTAGCCGATAACCTTGGCGATAGTCAGCGCCAGCTCTTTAATGGTGATATCTTCGCCTGAGCCAACGTTGATATGACTCTGCATTGGAGAGGTATGGGCAGAGTATGTGGCTTTGTCAAGATTCATGAGATGCACGCAAGCCGCAGCCATATCGTCGATATAAAGAAATTCCCGACGAGGAGTGCCTGTCCCCCAGATAGAAACAACAGAAGCCACACTGATTTTTGCTTCATGAAGACGACGGATCAGGGCCGGGATGACGTGACTGTTTTCTGGATGATAGTTGTCGCCGATACCGTAGAGGTTCGTCGGCATGACGCTGCGGTAATCGGTACCATATTGGCGGTTGTAGCTTTCACAAAGTTTAATGCCCGCTATTTTTGCTATGGCATAAGGCTCGTTCGTTGATTCAAGCGGCCCAGTGAGAAGAGCACCCTCGCTCATCGGCTGTGGCGCACGCCTGGGATAGATACAGCTTGAGCCGAGGAACAAGAGTTTTTGTACGCCAGACTGCCAGGCCTCATGAATGACATTCGCTTCGACCATCAGGTTCTGGTAGATGAACTCTGCGGGATAAGTGTTGTTGGCATATATCCCGCCCACTTTTGCGGCTGCCAGATAGACTTGATCAGGCTTTTCCTGCTGGAAAAAAGCATAGACTGCCGACTGGCTGGTTAAATCAAGCTCTCGATGTGTTCTGACAATGAAATCCTGCATACCCAACCCTGCCGCCTGAAGATGCCGAAGAATGGCTGACCCTGCCATACCCCGATGGCCCGCTATGTATACTTTATGCATTCCTCTTATTCCGATGGCGCTATTATATGCGTAAAAACATACATTGAAAGAAAAACCGTAATCGCCACACCAACAATCATGGCAAGCGTTTTATGCTTGCGGACAAACTTAAACAAGGTTTCCGTCGTGATCTCTTCAGAGACCACCTTGTGATGCTTTTTCCGGGAACGATGCTGACGATGATGGCGATGAGATGAAATATTCTTTTCCATACTGTAAAAATGTTTTCAATGACCAGGAAGGATTCGGTATGCCAACTATAGCCGCCCATCGGCATCACCTGCTGGTAATGCGCCCTTAATATCGTAAAGCACACCATCCTCACGTTCAGCTAAAGCCCTGATATCGAGCGTTTTAAATTGATCGAGGGTTATGCCGAAAATGAACACTTTTGCGCCCTTGACAATAATTTCCTGGTGGTAGCCGTACTCCTGAGCTTTCTTACACCATCTCCCACTCAAACTTGCTGACGTTTCTTGCCTTGGGGTCAAAGACAATGCCAATCAGATAGCGTTCCCCTTCATACTTCTCATAGTATTTCATCTTCCTGATCTGCTCAAGCGGCTCCCCATCACTCACCTTGAATTCAAAGAGAAAGGTTCTCCCTCCGACCACCAGTGTCAGATCAATTTTGCCCATGTTACTCGCATCCTCGGCGATGATGCCCACCACCATACTGGAAAAATAAGCATAGAGCACACTGGCATAAAAGCCCTCGTACCTCGCGATATCGTTGTTGGTGTAATTATTATAGGCAATACTGGCAAACAGGCGTTTGATAGCGGGTTCCAGACTTGCAACATCACCACTCATCAGGAGAGCAAACAGTTCACGGCGGATCGGCTCATTTTCCGAAACGGTGGTCATCGATTGCAGGAGATAATCGTTAAAACTGATCCGCACCTCCATGTTGGGAAATCCCAACTTATAACCAAATCCCATATCCAACGGAAGCTGGCGTTTGATGGTCAAATAGCCGCTCTGAAACAGAATGGTCTCCAGATTAAGATTTTGAATATCAAAACTGTTGAGCAGAGACTCATTAACTTGTAATCCATTAAACCTGGGAATAAAATAGTTGTTCTTTTTGATCAGCTCAATCAGGAAACTCGGCGTGCCAGTCTCGAACCAATAGTTTTTAAACCGGTGATTGTTTTTGATAAAAAGCAGGATATCGAACGGATTATAAACAGTGTCACCCAAAAAGTTATACCCATTGTACCACACTTTGACCTTCTCCATATCCACCCCTTCGAGATAAGGGGCAAACGTCGTGTCGAGGTCAAGCTGAGTATACCCGCAGATATTGCCATAGTCCGGGTTGAGGCTGATATCTTCAAGATTGTTCAGGCCGCTGAAGATCGAGACTTTGGCGAATTTGCTCACCCCGGTGAGGAAGGCAAAACGCAGATACCGGTCGTTCTCCTTTATTTTGGTATAAAAGTTCCGCATTCCATTCCGAATGAGCAGAGCTTCTGGAATATTCTCAATATTGTCCAGAATCGGGTTGTCGTACTCATCAATCAGGATGACCACCTTTTGATGATATTTCTCATAAGCTTTCTCGATTAATTCTGCGAAGAAGTGTTGTGGCCTGACTCTGTTTTCACACTTTAGCCCAAGTCGCTTCTCATTGGATTGGAGTATGTACAACAAATCCGCCTCCAGATCTGCCGTTGAGTTAATCCCGCCACTGAAACTTATCCGAATGACAGGATATTTCACCTCCCAGTTCCACAGCTTCTCAATCAGCAGCCCCCGGAACAGCTCCCGATTTCCCTCAAAAATATTGTGCAGCGTGTCGAGAAACAGGCTTTTGCCGAATCGACGTGGCCGTGACAGAAAAACGTATTTAAACCTGTCGATCAGGCTATAGGCTATCCCCGTTTTGTCGATATAGAGGTAATCCTCGTTTATGATCTCACTGAACGTCTGTATTCCTACTGGCAGTTTTTTCATCGTCAACCTCGTTGTAACTCATTAGCCCATCAGAGGCATAGGTACGTTGACACACCAACACCTCTCCACACTTTTTTTACTACGCAGGGAAATATAATACTTTTTGACAGAACACTTCGATACGGGCCTGGTGCCCTACTCAGTGACCGGGGAGATGTTATGCTGAATGCGGAAGAGTTATGGAGTGACGAAGACTACTCTTTGCTCACATCAACGTTGTAGCCATTGGCTTTGAGGAGGGCGTGTTGTTTGGCGAGGTTGAGGTCGTGGGTTACCATTTCGGCAACCATTTCATCGAGGGTTATTTCAGGGATCCAGCTCAGGTCGGTTTTTGCTTTAGAGGGATCACCAAGCAGGGTTTCTACTTCTGCGGGACGGAAGTACTTCGGATCAATCCGAACAATAATTTGCCCTGTGCTCAGCGAAGGGTAAGAGGAGGGAGAGTTGAGAGCGGTAATAATGCCAACTTCCTGAAGAGCAGCTCCTTCCCAGCGAAGGGTTATACCGAGCTGCTGTGCCGCTTTTTCAATGAATTGGCGCACCGTGTATTGGACGCCGGTGGCGATAACGTAGTCTTTGGGTTCAGCCTGCTGAAGCATCATCCACTGCATGCGGACGTAATCTTTAGCATGACCCCAGTCGCGAAGAGCATTCATATTGCCGATGTAGAGACACTCTTCAAGCCCTTGCGAGATGTTGGAGAGACTTCGGGTGATTTTGCGGGTCACAAAGGTTTCACCGCGTCGTGCAGATTCGTGATTAAAGAGAATTCCGTTACAGGCATACATCCCGTACGCTTCCCGATAATTGACCGTGATCCAGTAGGCGTACAGCTTGGCTACAGCATAAGGACTGCGAGGATAAAAGGGTGTTGTCTCCCGCTGAGGGATCTCCTGCACCAAACCGTACAGTTCCGAGGTCGATGCCTGATAAAATCGTGTTTTCTTTTCCAGACCAAGAAAACGAATAGCTTCGAGCAGGCGCAGCGTGCCCATGCCATCAACATCAGCAGTATATTCAGGCGCCTCAAAACTCACCGCCACATGGCTTTGCGCACCGAGATTGTAGACTTCATCAGGTCGAACTTCGGCAACAATGCGGGTCAGGTTACTGCTATCAGTCAGGTCACCATAATGAAGCACAAAATTGCGATGAGTAACATGAGGATCCTGGTAGAGATGATCTATCCGCTGGGTATTCAAACTACTGGCCCGGCGTTTTATACCGTGCACTTCGTAGCCCTTTTCAAGAAGAAATTCGGCCAGATACGATCCATCCTGACCAGTAATTCCAGTAATGAGAGCAACTTTCATTGGAAATTGGTATGGTTTTTCAAAAAATCGTTGTACGCCAACCTCAGCCCTTCCTCAAGTGAGACACTGGCCTGCCAGCCGAGGTTGTTGAGGCGGGTGCTGTCCATGAGCTTTCTTGGCGTGCCATCAGGTTTTGCGGGGTCAAATTCTATGGCACCCCCGTAGCCGATGACCTTTGCGATGGTCAGCGCCAGCTCTTTAATGGTGATATCTTCGCCTGAGCCAACGTTGATATGACTCTGCATTGGAGAGGTATGGGCAGAGTAGGTGGCTTTATCAAGACTCATGACATGCACGCAAGCCGCAGCCATATCGTCGATATAAAGAAATTCACGACGAGGAGTGCCTGTCCCCCAGATGGAAACCACAGAAGCCGAACTGATTTTTGCTTCATGAAGACGACGGATCAGCGCAGGGATGACGTGACTGTTTTCTGGATGATAGTTGTCGCCGATACCGTAGAGGTTCGTCGGCATAACGCTGCGGTAATCGGTACCATATTGGCGGTTGTAGCTTTCACAAAGTTTGATACCCGCAATTTTCGCTATTGCATAAGGCTCGTTCGTCGATTCAAGCGGCCCAGTCAAAAGAGCACCCTCGCTCATCGGCTGTGGCGCACACCTGGGATAGATACAGCTTGAGCCAAGGAACAAGAGTTTTTGTACGCCAGCCTGCCAAGCCTCATGAATGACATTAGCTTCGACCATCAGGTTCTGGTAAATGAACTCTGCGGGATAAGTGTTGTTGGCATGTATCCCGCCCACTTTGGCGGCGGCCAGATAGACGTGATCAGGCTTTTCCTGCTGAAAAAAGGCACGAACGGCCGCCTGGCTGGTCAAATCAAGCTCACGATGTGTTTTGATGATGAAATCCTGCATACCCAACTCCGTCGCCTGAAGATACCGGAGGATTGCTGAACCTGCCATACCGAGATGGCCCGCTATATATATTTTATGCATCCCTATTTATTCTGCCGACGGTGCTATCAGATGCATAAAAACATACATCGAAAGAAAGACTGTAATCGCCACACCTGCAATCATGGAGATTGTTTTATGTTTGCGGACGAACTTGAACAAGGTTTCTGTAGTGATCTCTTCATTGACCCTCTTGTGATGCTTTTTCCTGGAACTGTGCCGACGATGATGACGATGGGAAGAATTATTGGTTACCATACTGTAAAGGTTTACATGATATAATTTTTTGAGTATCCCTCATATTACTGTAGCTGTAGAGATGATTTGTAACCCTTAACAATAGTCTTACAAGAAGGTGACTTAGGCTTTTAAAAAGTGACTCTTTACTAAGAATCGAAACAATATCACTCTGTAAAAAAAACGCCTTCGTGTTCATGAGACTCCATGAACTCATATCGTACCGTTTGTTCTATAGCCTTATCAAGCGGAACTGGCGACACAAAGCCAGTTTTATCTACAGCCGTATTGTAAACAGAATTTGCACAGAATTTTTTTACACGTATCGAACTTATAGAAAACTGCTTTCCAGTACTTACCGCAAAAAAATCAAATAATTTGCCGATTATATAGCCGACACTAAAAGGCAAACGAAAACCAATATGCTCAGACTTTCCCAAAATCCGATTCACTGTCGCCACCAATGTATTCATCGTAACATCAGGCTTATCAATGAAGTTATAAATATGCACCCCTGGTTTAAAAGTTGTCGCATACTCAATAAAAGCCGCGACGTTCTCAACATAAGCCATCGACTTTCTGTTATTGCCATGCCCAACCATCACAAATCGCCCTGAAGCGACTTGCCGAAGCAAGTTATAGACATTGCCCCTATTCTGCTCCCCAAACACTACTGTAGGTCTTATAATCACCAACGTGCGCTCATTCGGATTTTCTGCCTGCCAAGACTGAAAAACTTGTTCTGCCTCGTATTTTGTTCGACCATAGTCATTGAAGGGAGCAATTATACCGAATTCGTCCGTTCCAATAGGAGCAAACCCGTATATCGCTACGGTACTCGTAAAAATAATGGTGCTTACATTTTTCTCCCGGGCAACAGTACAAATATTTTTTGCACCACCAACATTCACCTCATCGTAAAGACTTAAAGGCTGTACATCATCCCGATGCTCTGCAGCAAGATTAACAATTATGGCCCCATGAGAAACACTTTTCCTCAGGGCCTCTACTGACCTAACATCAGCTATCTTAACTTTTTCTGGAAAGACCTTACTTATTGCTTTATCGAGAATTGAAAAATCGAATATTGAATTTTTACCTAACCTCCAGCAAAGTCTCGTACCAATAAACCCACTACCACCGATAATATTAATTAAACATGCCTTATTAAAACACATCACATTGAATTATTTACCAAAATTTTGCAGCTGAGCTTTAAATTTTAAGCCTTTAAGTTTAGAATAAACCTTATTAATGACATACCATATTCCACCACTTCCAAACACTTCGTTGTACGCTCTCACAGACTCTTTCCAACCTGTGAAATAACTAGAAAAAGAATTTGTACTTTCTCCACCTGTTTCCATTATCACAAGCGAACGATTCAAATAAGTACCTTTCATTTTTAATTTGTTAATTAAAAACTGCTGCTTAAGATCAGCCGATATTTTATAAGATGAATCGAATGGAGTCACTAATTGATTTAATACGTTTCGTTTAATAAATATGCTGGGATGAGGAATCTGTTGGGCTATCAACCATTCCTCTCCAAGCCTTCCTGTATGCCAAGCACGCACAATTTCACCGGATAATGACACCATAGTAATGTCGCCGTAAACAAAGTCACAGTCACTTACAATAAAAGCATTAATCACATCAGATAGCACATGATCATCAATGTAGTGATCATCAGAATTTAAGAACGCAACAATATCACCGGTTGATTTTGAATAACCTTGATTCATTGCATCATAAATTCCAGTATCACTTTTTGAAACTACAGTAACCAACGGATTAGTTAACCTTGCTATTTCAATGGTTTGATCATTAGATCCAGCATCTTTAATAATATGTTCTACTATTACGTCTTTCTGCATGTTAACTGATCGTACCGCGCGCTCAATTGTTCGTGCACTATTTTTTGTAACAGTTATAATTGATATTATCAAAAAAAATTTCCTTTCAAAAGGAATATTATTATTGATAAATAATTGTTTTGAGTACGCAATTTAGCTGAAATCTTTATAATTTATATAATTCCGATTATTCATATTTATTTTTTTACTCTATCAGCCAAAAAACTAAACGTTTCATTTGCACATCGCTTCCAGCTATATTGCTGTGCGCGAGTAAAAGCTAATTGAGAAAGTTTACTTCGCAAATCTGAAGAATGTATAAGATTGCGAATTGAAAATGCTATATCCTCAGGATTTAATGGATTAAAATAAACGCCAGCATCTCCCAAAATTTCAGGCATAGGCCCCATATTAGAGCAAGCGATCGGTAACCCCGCTGCCATATTTTCTAAAAGAATATTTGGCATATTTTCGCAACTTGATGCAAAAAGACCAATATCAGCTTTTGCATAATAATCATTGAGTTTATGGTATGGTATAGATCCATAATAATGAATAAAATTTCCTTGTGGATCAATCTTGTTAATTGTTTTTTTCAATCGTTGCATACCTTCAGCTTCTGGACCAATTAACTCTAAAACAATAGGTATGCCTTCTGCCCGAAGTAACGAAATAGCTTCAGCTACATGCCACTGATGCTTATATGTGTAGAGAGCAGAGACATATAAAACACGGCAAGGTCGGGCATCACTAAAGTCTGAAATATAACGTTGAGTACGTGGTTTTATAAAAAATATGTCGCTTATACCATGTGGAATAATTATCAGCTCCCCACAAATTTTCCCTGTAATTTTTAAAATAGCTTCATGAGCATATTTTGTAAGAAAAATTACACCATTTGCTCTTTTGAATGAGATAATCTGTGTATGCCGTATAAGTAACAAACGTAGAATAGCAATAGGTGATCGAAAGCGCTTGAGCTCACCCCATTCAAATGGCAGCATATTCTGGCTCATTGTAACAATGGGAGAAAAGCCATTTGCATCAGAACCACCAGGTACAAATAAAAGGTCGCATCCAGCTTTTTTAACAAGTTTTTTTGACATAAATCGGTGCCAGAACATTCTGAAAGGTAATGCTCGATCCAATAGTGGAACGTGGATTTTATGCAACCAGTCACGATCGTCAATCTTTGCTAAAGTTGCATTGTTACCCCAAACAACGACACGATCAAATCCATAATCTAAAGGATTTACAACGCGTAATACTTCACAAAGATGCGTTACACATCCACCGGCACGAATATTGAATGCATCTATACCAAGAATCATTATATATCGTTCATCTTACTATTGAATCTGCCTTAACAAGAATATATTCGACCTGGTAGTTGGTAAAATCAATGCGGCTATAACTTTGCAGAGGTCGGAGATATATAGGCATAAGACTTCTCAACAGTGACTTGATCAGCAAAGCCAAACCCTATTGGGTTACAACTGAGCGCCATCGGATAGTATATATAAATACGAGGCTATCAATAAAAGTACATTGCCAAAATATAATACCCTGTTATGACTATAACTTTTTGTAATGATTTGTTTAAAATATATAATCTTACTTGAGCTGTAACCAATCAAGCGCAAGCTGATGTGTAAGCTTTTCACCAAAAATCCGGTTTTTAATAATACGTGCCAAAAAAACAGGATGTTGGAAGCAGCAAACTATTAAATTCAAAATACCTTTCAATGTATTAGCCATTTCTATAAATAGTGAACGAAACTCTGCAAAATGAGCATGACATTCAAAAAAACCATTTGCAATAAGACGCGTTTGTAACCAAGCGGTAAAAGTAAGAAAGCTTGTTTCATCAGCATCTACTGGATCAGTACACCCAAGCTTTCGGAGCCAATATGAAACAAGTCCCATTCTGGCATACAACAACTGCTGCTTACCCGAATCACTATACGAAATCTGCTCACTATGGCGACGTATTTGAACAAGTGGCTGACTCAAAGAGGTTAATTCACCGACTTCGGACAGTCTCAGCCATAAATCATTATCTTGAGAACATTTAAGTCTTAACCTGTAACCACCTATATCACGAATTACCTGCGTCCGGTAAAACGCAGACGAATGCGCGGGGAATTTTCGTGCCGTAATAAGGTTTCGTAAAAGAAACTTATGCTGGGATGGATAACTGTATATCTTTAGTTTTGATCCAACTTCATTGATTATTGTAAGCCCAGTACCAATGAACACAAAATTTGAGTTTGAACGAGCTCGTTCAATTTGCTTTTCTAACCGAGTGGTTTCGCAGATGTCATCAGCATCTAGTCTGGCAATCCACTCACCACGCGCTTTCTGAATTCCCTGATTAAGAGAATCTGCCAACCCAGTATTCGGTTTGCTGATAATAATAAGCCGGCTGTCCTGTGCTTTATATTGCTCAAGGATTTCGAGCGAATTATCAGTACTGCCATCATCAACTATGATAAATTCAAAGTCTCTAAAGGTTTGATCTAAAACACTTCTAATTGATTCACTTAGCCAGCGAGCACTATTATAAACAGACATCAATACAGTTATCGATGGGGTGTCTTGTTGTACTTTATTCAACACTTCTTCCGTATTTTTATCCACTTAATCGTCATCAAACAGAAATATGTCATTATATTATTACCTCAATCCCAAATAAACACAACAAATCTACTCCGAATATTATAAATACTTGTCGATATTATTCACCTTGTCTGCATCCTGATTGGCCTTTCAACAATCTCCTTGATGATGGGAAACCATATGGATCCACCAAACTAAGGGATTAAAGCATCCATCACCAACGGTGATCGTATCGCCCAAGTGCAACGGGCACTTTGGTGATGGATTTGCATATGTAGTTGAATGCAGACTCCCCGCCGCAAGCAGCGGGGTATCTGTTTGTAGGAAAAAGCTTAACATACTTCACCGCAAGCGGTGGGGAATTCAACGCTGAGAGATTCAGTTCAATAATATAAAGTTACTTGCGCTGTAACCAATCAAGCGCAAGCTGATAGGTAAGCTTTTCACCAAAAATCCTGTTTTTAATAAAAAGTGCCGTAAAAAAAGGATGCTGGAAGCAGCAAACTATTAAATTCAAAATACCACTCAATGATTTAGTCGCTTCTAGATAAAGTAAACGAAACTGAGCAAAATGAGCATGACGTTCAAAATAACCATCTGCTATAAGACGCGTTTGTAACCACTCGGTAAAAGTCAGAAAGCTTGTTTCATCAGCATCTACAGGATCAATACACCCAAGCATTCGGAGCCAATATGAAACCATAGCTATTTTTGAATCAAACAACTGACGCTTACCATCATAATCATGTGAAATCTGATCACTATGGCGACGTAATTGAACAAGTGGTTCATTCAAAGTGGTTAATTCCCCGACTTCGGAAAGTCTCAGCCAGAGATCAAGATCCTCTGACCGTTTAATTCTTAACCTGTAACCCCCTATATCACGAATTACCTGCGTCCTGTAAAACGCAGATGAATGCGCGGGAAATTTTCGTGCAGTAATAAGGTTTCGTAAAAGAAACTTATGCTGAGATGGATAACTGTATATCTTATTTTTGGCACCAGATTCATTGATAATTGTAAGCCCAGTACCAATAAACACAAGTTTCGAATTTGAGCGAGCTCGTTTAATTTGCTTTTCTAATCGAGTTGCTTCGCAAATATCATCAGCATCTAACCTGGCAATCCACTCACCACGCGCTTTCTGTATGCCATGATTCAGAGAATCTGCTAACCCAGTATTCGGTTTGCTGATAATAATAAGCCTGCTGTCCTGTGCTTTATATTGCTCAAGGATTTCGAGCGAATTATCAGTACTGCCATCATCAACAATGATAAATTCAAAATCTCTGAAGGTTTGATCTAAAACACTTTTAATTGATTCATTTAGCCAGCGTGCTCCATTAAAAACAGACAACAATACACTTATCGATGGCGTGTCTTGTTGTAATTTATTCAACACTTCTTTCATAATTTTATCCATTCCATCGGCAACAAACCCTTAAATCCCCAGGACATCTTTCCCTGCTGCATTTCAAACTGCGGCGCAATCACCTGCTTGGCTGGATTAGCTCCCAGCCAAGCTCCCCACCAACTGAAGGTACTATTGGCGATGATAAAGTGCTGGCATTGAGTCATCAGCCACAAGTCGGCATAGGCGTTTTCATCCCCTTGGTTATGAGCCACCAGCGTGACTCTGGCATCAGAAAAAGGGATAAAAGCGCGAGCTGCGTCTGGCTGATCGGAGAAGATGAAGTAATGTGCAGCGGGCGAGATCTGCTCCATAGCTTCAAAAGCACGGTTATAGTAATCACTCGGCGCGTTATTAACTGTGCTGTGAGGTTTATCAAAAAAGCGCACATGCACTGCAACCCCGGTGCAAGCGCGTATCTGTTCAACCATAGCTAAGTTGGCTGCATCAGTGGGCGGTTTGATTTGCAGCTCTTGGCGTATGAGCTTTTCCACATCCTTAAAGTAATCCTCGCTTTGCCAATAACCCTCCAGATAAAGTGTGCCCTGCGGTTTAAAATGCAGAAGGCGGGGGTTGAAATCAATACCTTCTTGTTCCAGGTAAGCTCTATGCTCAAAAGGTTTTCTTTTGTTCAATTTGCGCATTATGTTGCGCCGCACACGGGAGAATGGCTCCAAGCGCTCTGCTGCTGTTGCTTTTCGACAAGGTATGTTGAAATGGTCAAGCTGGTAGTGGCGCTGATAAACCTTGTCATAAGCAAAACCACTGACATTGTCAAGCACCAATTCGGCATGATTGACCAAGGCCAAACGGCGTGCGGCTGAGTAGATGAAAAGTTGGTTGCCAAGGCCACCGAAAATCCGGGGTATAAGTTTAGTCATGTTGTTTGCCGGAGATTCTCTTCTCCAAGTGTATCCAAAATAACCGACGTACCAAATTCAATTTTTGTATATCTGTCAAAGATAAAACAACTAAACGATATAGAACAGTGGTAAATTCAAGATTATCTAGAGTTGACCTTTAGCCAATTATAGATTTCAATATGACTAAAAACTGGTATATACCATATCTTCACTACATTCGTTTATACGGTATTAAACTGGCAATAATCATCAGTGGGTATACTGGAATAAGATATCGATTATGAATAAATGAAAAACCACCAATTAATACTATTAATATAAGCAATAATGCATAAATAGTTTGTACTTTATCTATAATTATTT
>Ga0209697_10007631_pt1 | contig 12568 bp, 4 predicted proteins | sample AliMusrvi5mmetaG_FD_184115 | JGI IMG/M metagenome (GOLD analysis project Ga0209697, IMG submission 184115) | Freshwater lake bacterial and archeal communities from Alinen Mustajarvi, Finland, to study Microbial Dark Matter (Phase II) - Alinen... | ecosystem: Environmental > Aquatic > Freshwater... | reverse complement strand
GGAAGCATAAGTAACAACTATGTTAAGCATATCCTGGAAGATTCGCAGGGAAATATATGGATTTCAACTCATGGGGGCGGATTAAATAAATTCGACCGCAAAAAAAACCGGTTTATACGATATATCCATGCGCCCGACAATCCCAATAGCCTATCAGATAATACAATCAATAAGATTCTGGAAGACTGTAATGGTAAGTTCTGGATAGCTACCCTCAATGGATTGAACATGTTTGACCCGGCTACAAATAGTTTTACCTCCTATATTCACCATAATGACGATCCTAAATCACTCAGTGACAATAATGTGTCTACTATATTTGCCGACAGTCGTAACAATCTATGGGTTGGAACATTATATGGCGGATTGAATTGTTTCAACAGGAAGGACAATAGTTTCAGCTGTTATAAAAGTGATCCGAGTATTGAGGGATCAATTTCAGGTAATGAAATCTCATCAATTTTTGAGGATTCTGACCATCAGCTTTGGATTGGAACATCGGGTAGAGGTCTCAGCCGTTATGACTATAAAACAGGACAATTCATTCATTACAGAAATAATCCGGCTACCAACTCGATAGCCAACGACAACATACAATCAATTAATGAGGATGACAACGGGAACCTTTGGATTGGAACTGAAAATGGAGGGATTAGCCTTTTAGATTGTAAGTCGAAACTATTCAGGACTTGCATGAATGACGAAACGGATGATCATAGTTTATCGGCAAACTCAGCAGATGTCATAACAAAGGATAAGGATGGAAACATGTGGGTTGGACTATTTTCTGGTGGAATCTGCCTGCATAAAAAAAATGCCGATCAATTTAACCTGTATAAGCACAATGCTTCGCCGGGTAGTCTTTCAAATAACTTTGTCCTCAGCATTCTGGAGGATCAAAATGAGAATTTATGGATCGGAACAGACGGAGGTGGTTTAAACAGGTATGATCACCGAACCGGCAAATCGTATCTGTATAAACAGAGCAATTCCGGAAACAGTATTTGCGGAAACTTTGTTCTTTCATTAGCTGAAGATTCCGGAAAGAACCTCTGGATTGGAACCTGGGGTGGTGGTCTGAGTAAATTCGATGTCAAAAACCACCATTTCACCAACTTCAAATATGACGAAAGCAATAAATCCGGGCTGAGCAGTAATAATATTTATGAGGTTATGATCTCCCGATGTGGCAAGGTTCTGATTGGCACTCATGGTGGGGGATTAAACATTTACGATGAACAAACAAATCGGTTTACCCATTTCAGGCATAACAGAGAGGAACCGAGAAGTTTAAGCAGTGATGAAATTAGTGACCTCCTTGAAGATAAGGCCGGGAATCTGTGGGTTGGAACATTTGACGGAGGAATCGATCTTTTTGAGCCAAAAACAAACGATTTCTTACGGTATAACAAAGAGAACGGGAATCTGAACAGCAACTCTGTCCACCAATTTTTAGAAACCAGATCAGGATTACTGTATGTGTGCACACTAAATGGGGGTCTCAATTATTTTGATCCATCAAAGCATCTGTTTATCCCGGTTGATAGTAAGAATAAATTTCCAAGCCAATGTATTTATGCGGCATTGGAAGATCAAAAAGGGAACATTTGGGTTAGCACCAATAAAGGAATTTCAAGATATGAACCAAAAACAGGAATAATAAAGAACTATTCAATAGAAGATGGATTACAGACTGATATTTTTAAGCCCCATTCGGCATTTATTGGAAAGTCGGGGAAACTATATTTTGGGGGAATTAATGGCTATAACTCTTTTTTTCCTGACCAAATTTGTAAAAAACCATATAATCCACCCATTGTTCTTACAGATTTTCAAATATTTAACAAAAATGTTCCCATTGCTAAAGATACGAATGATCACTCTCCTCTCAGACAAGACATCTCTGAGACAAAATCATTGGTCATACCCTATAATTCAAATGTGATCACCTTTGGGTTTGCTGCTCTCGATTTTGCCTCTCCTTTAAACAAAGTTTATGCTTACAAGCTTAAAGGATTTGACAGTGAATGGAATATGATTGGAAGCAAGAATTCAGCCAACTATACCAATCTGAACCCCGGAAATTATGTGTTCAAAGTAAAATGCCAAAACAGATCCGGAGAATGGTCCCCGGAGATCCATACCCTTAACCTGACTATAGTTCCCCCTTTCTGGTTAACCTGGTGGTTTAAAATACTAATTCCATTCTTCTTTTTAGTGGTTTTATTCGGACTCTATAAATATCGGGTGAGATCAATCAATCTTAAAAGGATAACACTTGAGAAACTGGTAAATGAACGTACTGCCAGGATCGCACAACAATCTGAAGAACTCCAGGTGCTCAATTCCGAATTAAAGAAGCAGTCCTCAGAGTTACAGGAACAAAAAATAATGGAGCAAAAAGCCAGACAGGAGGCAGAAGATGCAAATAATGCAAAAAGTACCTTTTTGGCAACCATGAGCCACGAAATACGAACCCCAATGAACGGGGTACTTGGCATGTCTTCTCTACTGTCGGATACCCAACTAACTCCGGAACAAAGGGACTACAACGATACAATTCTGACATGTGGTGAAAACCTGATTTCGGTGATCGATGATATTCTCGATTTCTCGAAAATAGAGTCGGGGAATATGGAATTAGAAGCGGAAGATTTTGATTTAAGGAGCAGCATTGAAGAGGTTATGGACCTTTTCTCGCAAAAAACAGCCAGTAAGGGGATCGACCTGATCTTCCAGATTGAGAAAAATGTTCCTCTCCGGATTATAGGTGATACCTTAAGACTAAAGCAGATTCTTATCAATCTGATTAACAATGCAATAAAGTTTACCAGCCAAGGAGAAGTATTTCTAAGAGTATATCTCAATTCGCACGATCCGGCAACGAATAAAGTTATGCTCAGTTTTCAGGTCCGTGATACAGGCATTGGTATTCCTGAACATAAAATTGGAAGCTTGTTTGGCGCATTTACTCAGGTTGATACCTCAACAACCCGACGGTATGGGGGAACCGGATTAGGCCTTGCAATTTGTGACCGGCTGGTAAAACTTATGGGGGGTGAAATCTGTGTCGTCAGTAAGCTGGGAGTAGGGTCTACATTTACTTTTTCGATTCAAGGTAAAATAAACAACGTCAAAAAGTTAATACCCCAATCAGAGAATGTTAATTTACTGAAGACTAAAAGTGTTTTAATTGTTGTCGTCAATCAAACAACACTGAATGTTCTAAGCAGTATGCTGGATGATTGGAATTTAATAACATACAAGGCATCAAGTGCATGGGAAGCTCTTCAGATTCTTGATCTATCTCAAAATCAATTAATAGATCTTGTTATCACCGACAGGTATTTGCCGGATATGGATGGTATTGAACTTGCCAAACAAATCAGAATACGCAAAGTCCCTCAACCTATAATTCTACTTAGTTCTATTGGAGATGACACTCATAAAATATACCCCGGCCTATTCGATTCAATTCTGACTAAACCGGTCAAACAACATCGACTGCTTAAAAGCCTTCATTTAATATTTAATCCGCAAAGTCTTTATCCTCATCAGGAAGATCCCGCAGGAGGAATTCTGACTGATTCATTTGGTATTGCATATCCCTTAACAATACTCATTGCAGAGGATAATTTGATCAATCAAAAACTTATTGAAAGGATTCTGAATAAATTAGGGTATCTAACCGACATCGTTGAAAATGGGATGCAGGTAATTGAGGCGCTCAAAACAAAAAACTATAATGTTATTCTTATGGACGTCCAGATGCCGGAAATGGGAGGTTTTGAAGCAACACAACAAATTCGTCAAATGCCAATTGAACAACCTTACATCATTGCCATGACGGCCAATTCAATGTCAGGTGACCGGGATAAATGCCTTAAAGCCGGGATGGACGAATACATTTCCAAACCAATGCGGCTAAAGGTAATTACTGATATACTAAAGATCGCAGCTGAAAATTGGAGTAAAAAAAACAAGCCTAATTTTTAACAATTAAAGTATTCCAATTGATCCCAAAATGCCCTTTAACCCCTTATTTAGTAAATAATTTTACCTATTAATCCTTTATTAATTTGTATGTAAGATTTTTTTATCCAACCAAGAACATATTTGTAAATATTTTATTACATTTGTTCTGGATATCTACCGCTACTCAAATCAATGTTAAAATTGATTTGAATGCAGGTTGAAAACCAAAAACGCAATAAATGCTTACTCAATGATATCTGCACCCGGTAAAGTTTTTTCAGCTAAGGAAAGTTCCCAGGTAGAAATTATGATGGGCACCTTTGCGGAAGATTATCCACTGGATATTCTTATTGCGGAGGATAATTTTGTCAATCAAAAGCTTATCGAAAGAATCTTAACTAAACTTGGTTATCAAACTGAGGTAGCTTCTGATGGCATTCAGGCACTCAACCTGTTTGATAAGAATAAGCATAATGTGATTCTGATGGATATTAGGATGCCCCAAATGGATGGGTTTGAAACTACACGGGCCATTCGTCATATGGAAGTTGAACAGCCATACATCATTGCAATGACTGCAAATGCAATGTCAAATGACAGGGATGAATGCCTGCAAAACGGAATGAATGACTATATTCCGAAGCCAATATCTCTAACCGATGTTATCAGTAAATTAAAAATTGCTGCTGAATACTGCCACTGCAGAAAGTAGGAATCCCCTCCCACCCAGGATTAGTTTGCAGATACACCCTCCAAACTTTATTTTAACCATACAATACTGTTTTCAATAAAGTATTAGATTGCTTCCTCACTCACGATGTCAATCATTCCCCAAAAAGATTTTTCAGCGAGCTCCTCTGAATGACATACTCATTGAGTAATAAAAAGATTTCATTTCCACACTATTTTCAACTGTTCCTGCTTACAATCTCCTTGCTCATAAAACCTTTGCTTCCCTATATCAGGCCTGCACATAAAAAAAGCCCGCCTGCTCGTATTGAGCAAGCAGGCCTTTAAGATAAATGATTCAATCAATTAATTCTTTGTAATAGTAGCTATTAACTTCCATGGATCGAAGGTAACAGTATAGTTTCCGGCTGTTGGGACAGTTAAATTATCGCCTCCGGCTGAAAGTGCATTAATAGTCCCCCCGTAATTAAGCGTCCATGCTGAATTTGCCCTGAATTTAAAGCTGCCACCATTAGCGGTTAGAGCCAATGTCACTGTAAATACATTATGAACCGGATCCCAGGTCATTGGTGTATCAGTAATCCACCCACCTGCAGTAGCATCACCAATCAGGCCCCAGAAGTTTGCACTATAGGTGTAAGTATTAGGAACACTCAGGTTTAGAGTAACAGCATAATCAGCAGTAGTTGTGACTGCGATATTGGAACCGCCGGCATCCAAAGTCATGCCGTCAGCTGCTGTGCTTCCGTAATTCACATTCCAGTCTGAGGTACCCCTGAATTTGAAGGATCCGCCAGTGGTCATATGTACACCCAGGGAGAAATTCTGAGCTGTAGGATTATAGGTCATATTGGTCTGAGCGCCCCAGCCTCCCGGAGTTGCATCGCCGATAACACCCCATACTGTTGCAATCTGGGTATAGGTCATTGCAGTTGCATCTGCATTTATTTTGTAGTAACCTGCAGCAGAAGCAATATTGTTGGCTGCACTGGCATCAAGGATACCAGGCTCTAATGTACCGGCACCATTATTATTCGCATAATTAGGGCCATTCCAGTTCGGTTGGCTTGCAAACTTCCAGTTATTTGAAGCATTTGCCATGTAAACGTAGCCTTCAAGTTTGTCCCCGGCAGAAATAGTGCTCTTCACAATAGGCGAATTGGCCGGATCCCAGTTATTGAATGTAGAACCAGGATAGCTTGCAGCAACATAATCGCCCGGAAGATACCAGGTCAGAATATCGGCCAAAGTAGTAAAGGCGATATCGGCACCGTAGGCAGTACCTGCACTGTTGGTTGCATAAGCCCGTACATGGTAAGCAGTGTATTTTGTTAATGTGGTAAGATTACTGACAAAAGTACCCGTGCCGGTTCCAGGATCAAGAATAACTGTACCTGCAATAGTTGGATTGGCGCTCATACCCCAGGCAAGACCCCTTGCTGTAACAGTTCCTCCGCCATCATAAGTAACAGAGCCACCCGAAACTGCACCAGTTTTAGTAACAGCTGTTACTGAAGTAGTAGTTACCACAGGCAGGTCAACCAAAGTCGTGAAATTTACTTCCGGACCGTAACCAGTTCCGGCAGCATTGGTGGCATAAGCACGGACATAATAAGTGGTATTCCCCTTCAGACTTGCCAGAGCGCTGGTAAATGCACCGGTACCTGTTCCATCGGAAGTTTTGGTTCCTGAAATAACTGGATTATGAGCAGTGCCATAGGCTATACCACGGGCGGTGACCGCAGCGCCACCGTCAACAGTAACATTTCCTCCGCCGGCAGCTGCATTACCCGTAACTGCGGTAATTGCAGTTGTTGTAAGCGTAGGAACTACGGGTAGAGTAGTAAAAGTCACCTGTTCGCCGTAAAGTGTTTCGGTTGCATTGATTGCATAAGCGCGTGCATAATAAACAGTAGCGTAAGCAAGACCTCCTATTTTTACAGAGTAGGTCGCCCCGGTAGTTGGCCCGGTAAAGGCAATTTTAGTGTTTGATGTGGTGGGGGCAGCTGAAGTACCATAGACTACACCCTCTTCCGTAAAACCGGCACCCGCTGCGACAACAAAACCGACAACAGTAACAGAGTCAGCCGTAACATTCTTAAATTGAGACGTAGAGATCTTCGCAGCCAGCCTGGTATTTGCTGTTTCCTTTGTACATGCGGCATACATGATGGTCGCAATAAAAAGGAAGGCCAATATTCTATAGTTGAATATTCTTTTCATACTTAATTTTTTATTTCGTTAATCAATGAATTGATTTTAAACTAATCGGTTACCCGATTAGTTATTTTTTGTTATAGTCATACTATAGGTAGTGGTTCCAATGAACACCTGTATTGTATAGTTACCTGCAGTTGCGATAGGAATATTCTGGCTACTCCCATTATTCCACAAATTGGTTAATGAATACTGTGTATGAGTTGCATCTCCGAGTCCAAGATTCACTAAACCCCATGTATCATTAGCCCTGATTTTTATCGAACCGACAATCAGATCCATGGTTTTATACCAGAGTCCGGTGGCAGAATTATAATCCATTTTAGTATCCGGAGAATTCCACCCATTCGGTGTAGCATCACCAATAACACCAATCATATAGGGTGTCAGGGTAAAACTAAGCCCACTAACACTAACACTTAGAATATACCATCCACTGGCCGGGGCAGTTATCCCTCCTCCATTCACCGCTAGTGCAGTACCATTAGCACCATAAACAATACCATTGTCAGGATTGCTTAGGGTGAAAGGCTTTGTAGCGTCTAATTTAACAAAGGAGTTGTAATTACCATCACCCAATGCAGATTCAATTTTCTGGGTAACACCCGATCCGATTAAATCAAGTCGGGGCAGACCGTACACAGTAGCACTTGCTGTTTTAATTGCTGATGTGTAAACCATTGGTGAAACACCAGTACCTGCAGTGATTACCAGGGTAGAGATGATCCGAAAATCGACAGAAGAAACCGCATCAGCCGGGAATTTTTTCAGTAAAAGACCATTTAAATCACTAACTGTGATTTTCATCTTGGTATCACTGGTTCCGGTAAGGATCACAATTGGATCGCTAAAATTGGTTCCTGCAGCACCTGCCTGTAGAACATAGCCGGCCGAAGCCTGGAATCCCGGATCAACAGCAGTACCAACGAAGGTCAGCGTATCGAGGCCATTAGCCCTCTTAAGGGTCAGATCGGGCACAGTACTTAATGTTGGTGCATTTGGGGTATCTAACATTACCACTTTTGTGGCATCCTTGGAACAGCCAAACAAAAGTCCGAACAGCCCAATGAAAGTTAAATATATCAGTAAATTCTTATTCATTGTTTAAAAGATTAAAAGATTAATAACCAGGATTCTGATGGATATTAGGATTGGCAGAAACTTCGTCGCCGGGAATTGGGAAGAGATTCAAATGCTTATCTGTATTCCCGCCTGCAAAAGTACCACCCTTCCACTGCCAGTTGTAGGAGCCGTCGGTGAATTTTCCGAAGCGGACAAGGTCTGTACGCCGTTGAGCTTCATAATAGAATTCACGTCCACGTTCATTCAGCAGGAACTGATCGGTTAATTGGGCCGTGGTAATATTACCGGAGGCATCTCCATAAGCACGAGTTCTGACTACATTGATATCATTGACTGCACTGGCATCATCACCCAACCGGTGGAAAGACTCGGCTCTCATCAGCAGGGCATCTGCATAACGGAAAACCGGAAAGTCGGTAGAGGCATAGGCTGTGTTGTAATCTGCAGCCTGACTACCATCTGAATTTTTAGCAGTAAACTTGAAAACGCCAATACCATAGTCTCCACTAGCTGAAGGGCTTGGGATATTCTCGCTCTTCTTTAGTCTCATGTAGATACGTTTATCTTTACATTGTGAGAAATAGATATCTGCTGCAGGAATGGGAGAGCCACCATAAGTTGTCAAAGTGTCGATCGCCGAATTTAAAAATTGTAAACGGGCACGATTACCGTTCCAGTTGGTATTTGAAGTCAAACCAAGGTCCGGAGCATTGATATAAGTTCCATCGCTGGACGATTCAATAATGAATGTGGTGCCTACATAACCTTCGGTATTGGTCCCATCCTGTTCCCATGCAAAAATCATTTCAGGATTATGTTTTCCGTCGTTATCTGCACTGAAATTTTGCCGGTAATTTGGGGCTAAAGAATAGAGTCCACTGTTTATCACCTTATCGCAATAGATTTTACAACTATCAAATTTGGCAGTTCCGGTCCAAACCTGGGCATTGAGGTAAAGCCTGGCCAATAACATCCAGCAGGAGGCCTGATCGGCTTCAGGATACGAAAATTTAGGCGCCCCAAGTTTTGATTCAATCGCATGCAATTCGGAAACCACATAGTTAAATAACTTAGTCCTGCCAACAGTTACACTCGGATCCATCTGCTTCGGGAAGAATTTACCAACACCGTCAGCTTCAGTTGTAAAAGGAGGATTTCCAAAAAGGTCCAGATCCCAGGTATATGCAAGTGCCCTTAGGAAGCGTGCTTCAGCGTTGTATCTGACAATTGTCGGATCCGTGCTGGCTTTGGTTTGCCCAATAAACAAATTGGCATAGGTTACACTTAAACCCAGACGTTGATACACCGCTGTAAGAAAAGGATTCTGCGCACTCCAGGTTTGGGTATTTAAATCGGCAATACCGACATCCCCCCACGCACAAATCGCCTCATCAGTAGTTATTTCCTGCAAATTCCATAGTGCTCTGGTTGTTGTAAAAAAGTTACCATCAGAGGATGCAATATCATCACCCCCAATACTTCCCTGTCCGGATATAATGAAACTGGCATAAATCTTTCCAAGAGCCTCTGCCCTGTATACAGCACTATCTCCCAAATTCCCCGATAAAATGGTATTCGGATCCTTTGAAACTACATTCAAATCTTTCACGCATGAATTGACAATCAATGCAGAAAGAACAATTCCTAATATTAAAATCTTTTTATTCATATCTATCGATTATTAGAATATTAATAGTTTATACTTACACCAAGCATGAAGGTACGAGGTCTTGGGTAGAAATTATTATCAACGCCACCCGGAACTTCAGGGTCAATCCCTTTGTATTTGGTGATGGTCAGTGCGTTTTGTACCGTCAGACTAAGCCTGAATTTGAAATGTTCGCAAACATTATCGAAATTATAGCCTGCACTTACATTGTCCAGTTTGAAGAAAGAGGCATTCTGGACATAATAATCACTGGTAAACTGCCGGGAAACAAAGTTTGTTGCACTCAATGAGGTTGGCATATTTTTCCAATATCCGATCTGATACATTTGGTCTAATGAGGCACCCGATGCTACCCCATTGTAAACGTATCCGCCGAGATTAGTGCGGGCGGAAGCGGAAAGATCAAACTTCTTGTAGTTAAAGCGGGCACTTAATCCCATCAGATAATTAGGGGTAGGATTCTTGTATATGTATTTATCTGCGTTATTCCCACTTACAGTTCCCCCCTTCCCGGACAGGTCAACATATAATCCTTCAACGGGGTTACCATTAGCGTTATATACCTGTTTATTTACAAAGAAAGAGTAAGGAGCTTCCCCAACTCTTGTTACCTGGTTGGTACCGGTGAATGCACTTCCGTAAAGAATTCCGATATAGGTAGGATCATTTGAAATCAAAAGCTTGGTTACCTCTGTCCGGTTATAGGTGAAGTTAAATCCGAGGGTCAGGTTCATGTCTTTCTTGGAGATAGGGACCAGGTTCAGGTTTAATTCAACTCCGCGGTTATTCAGACTACCCACATTGGTTAACAGCGTATTGGAGAAATTACTTCCGGTAGGAACTGTAACGGTGTTCAACAGATTGTCAGTTACACGATAATAAACATCCAATGAGCCGGTAATCCGGTCTTTCAGGAAGCCAAAATCAAGTGCACCGTTATATGTCGTGGTTGATTCCCATTTAATATTGGGATCGTATGCATTCGGACGCAAAGTTGGCAGGTAGAGGCCTCCTATTTCATAAAGTGAACCGGCCTGAGATTTTATATAATTTGCCTGTGCGGGATAATCATTCCCGATATCCTGTTGACCGGTAACGCCATATCCTAAGCGGAGCTTCAAATCGGAAATTACACTGTTGTTTTTCAAAAATGACTCTTCCTTGATTTTCCATGCAAAAGCAGCTGATGGGAAAAGACCCCATTTGTTCCCTTTTGCGAAGCGGGAAGAACCATCATCACGAATAGTAGCAGTCAGCAAGTATTTATTCATAAAGGTATAATTCACACGACCAAAAAATGAAACCAGGTAATTCTCGGTGGTAAAGAAGGTACTGTCCACTTTTTGATATGCATGGGTAGCATCTACAATTCCGCGTTTGTAATCATTGCCATTCCTAGCAAAGTGCTGCCAGGAATACCCGGCAGTTGCATCAATTTTATGATTCTGTCCTAACTCCTTCACATAATTAAGATAGAAATCAAGCAGATTATTATAATTGTTTCCTTTATAATTATCCAGCTGTCCATTCAAGGGGGCAGTAAGTACCGAAGGAGAGGTTACAGGACGATTGTTGTGTCCAGTTCCATGGGTATTATCGGTTGCCAGATTTAAATTGGCATGTAAACCGGTAATATAGGGGATCTTATAATCTGCCTGTATATTGGCCACAACTCTGTTTACTGTTGACTTATTGTCATCCATCATCAATTGTTCCAATGGATTCGCAGTACCCAAATTGGCACCGTAATTACTCCACTGAAAATAGCCTGCAGACTTGGTCTGACCTAAAGTACTCGGGTCATAAACAGGTTGAGTAGGATCCATACTGATTGCAGATCCTACGGCTCCCTGATCGGAGAAATTCTGATTCGTATTCATCCCCTTCGCATTGATGTTTAACTTTAAAGTACCATCAAGAAGTGTAGGATTAAGATTAACAGCCCCTGTAAACCGCTGCATCTCTGTATTTTTCAATATACCGTTCTGATCAGTAAAGCCGATGGAAACCCTGTAAGGTAAATTTTTTGTTGCACCGGATAAACTCAGGTTATGATCGTGAGAAAAAGCAGGGCGAAAAATCTCTTTCTGCCAATTGGTATTGTAAGATCCAAGTTTGGTATAGCTATCAGCGCTGTAAAGTCCCGGGTGACTAAAGGCAATTTGCCTTACCTGGTCTCCCGAATAAACATCAACATATTTGATTGCCTCACCAATAGAAGCATTCCCGTTATATGAAATTTTCAAAGGAGTGCCAAGTTTTCCACTTTTTGTTGTAATCAGAATGACCCCATTGGAAGCCCTCGAACCATAAATTGCTGTGGAAGAGGCATCTTTTAAAACGGTAAAGGTTTCGATATCGTTAGGATTAACGAACGAAAGAAAGTTTGCACTTCCTGCTACATTATTATTATCAAGGGGGACACCATCAATAATAATCAAAGGATCATTGGAGGCATTTAAAGAAGACCCGCCACGAATACGGATTGTTGCTCCGCTTCCGGGAGCTCCACCCGCGGTGGTAATAACAACCCCTGCACTTTTCCCAACAATCAGGTCTTGAGCCGAGGTCATTACTCCATTGTTAAAATCCTTCGTGCTTACCGTACTTACTGCACCGGTTGCATCAGACTTTTTAACAGTTCCGTATCCAATAACCACAACTTCATCAAGTCCTTTTACTTCAGTTTTCAAGGAAACGTTCAACGTAGTTTGTTGTCCTACCGCTACGGTTTGAGTCTGGTAACCGATAAATGAAAAAACAAGATTCGCTCCCGGAGCCGCCTTAATGGAGAATTTTCCATCCACGTCGGTAACTGTGCCGGTATAAGTTCCCTGAATCAAAACTGTCACGCCGATAAGTCCCTCATTGGTAGTCGCATCGGTAACTTTACCGGTAATTGATCTCTCCTGTGCCGTTACCGACAGGGTCAGC
>Ga0209697_10007629_pt1 | contig 12570 bp, 12 predicted proteins | sample AliMusrvi5mmetaG_FD_184115 | JGI IMG/M metagenome (GOLD analysis project Ga0209697, IMG submission 184115) | Freshwater lake bacterial and archeal communities from Alinen Mustajarvi, Finland, to study Microbial Dark Matter (Phase II) - Alinen... | ecosystem: Environmental > Aquatic > Freshwater... | reverse complement strand
GCGGAATTTTTCGCCATGATACGAATGCGAAAATGCCCGGCACGATTTCAGGCAGCGGCAAGAGCCGCTTTTCCTCTCTCTGAGCCGCTCAGCGGCTCAGCGAATTTCTATCTTTCGGAACAGCTGCGACAACCCCAACCTTGGAGCTTCTAACCATCGAGCCGCAACGAGCGGGGCTGCTCCGGCGGTCAGTTCGCCGCGGAGAGGCCGAAGGCTTCGTGGGCGAGTTTGGCGGCGGATTCGATTTCGGACTCGTCGATGATCACGGCGATTTTGATTTCCGAGGTCGAGATCATCTGGATGTTCACCCCGCCATTGCCGAGGCACTCGAAGAGTTTGGCGGCGACTCCCGAGTGGGAGCGCATGCCGATGCCGACGACGCTGAGCTTGGCGACGCCTTTCTTTTTGGTCACGTCCCCCGCGCCGATTTCTTTGGCGACCCCGTCGATCAGGCCCCCGAGTTTTTCGAGTTCGTCGCCGTTCATCGTGAACGAAATGTCGGTGGTCCCGCTCACCGAGACGTTCTGGACGATGACGTCGATGATCACGTTCGCGTCCGCCAGCGCGGTGAAGATCCGCGAGGCGGTGCCCGGTTTGTCCGGCACGTTGGTGATCGTGACCTTCGCCTGGTTTCGTTCGATGCTGATGCCGCGGACGACGACGTTTTCAAGTCCGAGTGGTTCTTCTTTCACAATGGTTCCCCGGTTGGTGTTGAAGCTGCTGCGCACCTCGAAAGGCACTTGGAATTTTTTCGCGAACTCGACCGAGCGCGACTGCATGACCTTCGAGCCCGAGCTGGCCATTTCGAGGAGTTCATCGTAGTCGATGACATCGAGTTTGCGGGCATCCGGCACGACGCGCGGGTCGCAGGTGTAAACCCCGTCCACGTCCGTGTAGATCTCGCAATTCGTCGCCTTGAGCGCGGCCGCAACGGCGATGGCAGTGAGGTCGGAGCCGCCGCGACCGAGGGTGGTGATGTTCCCTTGGAGGGTCTGGCCCTGGAATCCGGCGACGATGCAAATGAAGCCCTCGTTGAGATGCTTGCGGATCTGGCGGGGGGTGATGTTGGCGATCTTCGCCTTGGTGTGGATGCCATCGGTGATGATCCCCGCTTGGGAACCGGTGAGCGAGATGGCTTTGGCACCGAGCGAGTGGATCGCCATGGCGGTGAGAGCGATCGTGGTCTGCTCCCCGGTCGCGAGGAGCACGTCCATCTCGCGGTCGGTCGGCCGGTCCGTGACTTGGCGGGCGAGCTTGATCAGCCCGTCGGTGACGCCCGACATCGCGGAGACGACGACCACGACGGAACTCCCCGCCCGCTGGGTCTCGACGGCCCGCCGGGCGACGTTCAGGATTCTTTCGGGATTGCCGACGGAAGTTCCGCCATATTTTTGGACGACGATGGGCATTCGTGCGGCAGAATCAATCTTCGGAAAACTCATCAAGCCCGGCGAAGATGAGTTCCAAGTCGGCTTGAAGTCCGGCGAGGAGCGGGGAATTCGCAAAACCGGATTTATTCCACCGACCGTGGAGGGAGTATTCGCCATTCCTCATCGTCCAGATCTCGACCATGCGGGAATCCGGATCGACGATCCAGTATTCCTGGATGCCGAACTGTTCGTAGAGCGCCTTTTTTTCGATTTTATCGTGCTGCCAGTTGGATTCAGAGAGAACTTCCACGACGAGGTCCGGGGCACCCTGAATCTGCCTGCGGACCATGTGCTTCCTGGCTGTGGAGATAAAAATAATATCGGGCTGAACGCAGAACCTCGGGCTGAGCACGACATCAAGCGGAGCAAAACGCACGATCCCGGCCTTTTCGCGCGATGCCCATGCCGTCAGGATTTCCGTCAGCCGCGCAATGATATCCTGGTGGTAGTAGCTCGGGGCCGGGCTCATGGAAAACTCTCCATCCCACAGCTCGGACGGCAGGTTCGACTCCGGCACGGTGCGGACGAGTTCGTCGTAGGAAAAGCGACGTGACTCACGGGCGGGAAGCGTGGCGGCCAAGGTTTCTAACATCCATGTCAATCAAGCACGCGGCGCACCGCGGTCAAGTCCGCATCTGCTTCGATCGGCGCAAATCCCCCGTGCTTCACCGGCGCGTCGGGATCTTTCAAACCGTGTCCGGTGACGGTGAGGACGATTTTTCCGCCGGCGTGTTGAGGGATCGGGCAAGCAGGGCAGCGTTCGGAGGACAGGCATTTGAGAAGCCCGGCCACGCTCGCGGCGCTGGCGGGCTCGACAAAGATGCCTTCGTGGGAGGCGAGCCATTGCTGGGCATCGAGGATTTGCTGGTCCGTGACGATGTCGATGCATCCGCCGGATTCCTTCACCGCGGTGTTTGCCCCCTCCCAGCTCGCCGGGTTCCCGATGCGGATCGCGGTGGCGACCGTGTGGGGATCGACCGGATGCCCGAGGTAAATCGGCGCGGCCCCCTCGGCTTGAAAGCCGACCATTTTCGGCAGCCGTGCCGAGCGGCCAGCGGAGTGGAATTCGCGGTAGCCCTTCCAGTAGGCGGTGATGTTTCCCGCATTTCCGACCGGCAGGATGTGGATGTCCGGCGCGTCGCCGAGTTCCTCGATGATTTCAAACGAGGCGGTCTTCTGGCCCTCGATCCGGTCGGGGTTGATCGAGTTGACGATCGCGACCCCCTCGACGCCGCCGAACTCCCGCACGATCCGGAGGGCGTCGTCGAAATTCCCGCGGATGGCCACGACTTTCGCGCCGTAGGCAAACGCCTGGACCAGCTTGCCGGCGGCGATCTTTCCCGCGGGCAGGATGACCGCGCAGCGGATGCTGGCCCGGGCGGCATAGGCGGCCGCGGCCGCGGAGGTGTTGCCGGTCGAGGCGCAGATGACGGTGGTGGCCCCGCGTTCGACGGCTTTCGAGAGCGCGACGGTCATGCCACGATCCTTGAACGAGCCGGTCGGGTTGAGCCCTTCGAATTTGAGATAGACCTCCGCGCCCGTCCGATCGCTGAGTTTCGGCGAGTGGATGAGCGGGGTGGAGCCTTCGTTGAGCGAAATCACCGGGGTGGCATCGGTTACCGGAAGAAAAGCTCTGTATCGGGAGATGACCCCGCGGTCGTGCAGCGAGTTTTTCACGAGAAAGACTCCATGTGCAAAAGCAGCGGTTCGGTTTTCACGCACGGAAGAGCCGCGATCGTCGCTGCAGCAGCCTGCATTTTTCCGTAGGGAGCGTCATGGAGGGTCAGCACGAGCGGGACCGGCCCCTCGGCATGGCTTTCCGGCTGGATGACGGAGAGGATACCGATCCCCGCCTCGCCGAGGGCCCCCGCGATCTGCGCCAGCACGCCGGGACGGTCTTCGACACCGAGCCTCAGGTAAAATTTGGAAATCGAATCCGCCACCGGCTTGCACCGGCCATAGAGATCATGGGACGCGAACCCGCAGGACACTCGGGGCGAGGCCAAGGAGATCCCCGCCTCGGCCAGGTCGCCGAGAACAGCGCTCGCCGTGGGATCCTGTCCCGCGCCGCGCCCGTAGAAAAGCGTTTCGCCGACCACATCGCCCCGGACGGCCACCGCGTTGAAAACCCCGTTCACCGAAGCCAGAACGTGGGATTTCGGGATCAAAGTCGGGGCGACGCGCACTTCGATCTCGTCACTCTCGTCCGCCTTGATCGTGGCGACAAGTTTGATCCGGTAGCCGAGCTCGTCGGCAAACCGGATGTCCGACGCCGTGATTTTTTCAATTCCCTCGACCAGAACATTCGGTGGTTCGACCCAGAACCCGTAGGCCAGCGAGGCGAGAATGATCGCCTTGTGCGCAGCATCCCAGCCGTTGACATCGAGCGTGGGGTCGGCCTCCGCGTAGCCAAGTTTCCGGGCCTCCTCCAGCGCCGGGCCGAAATCCATTCCGGAATCGGTCATGCGGGTCAGGATGTAGTTGCTCGTGCCGTTCAAGATCCCGTGGATCGACTCGAACCGGTTTCCGACGAACGCCTCGCGGACGGCTTTGATGATCGGGATCCCGCCCGCCACCGCCGCCTCGAAAAACACCGGCACTTGCTTCGCCTCTGCCAGAGCAAAGATTTCCTTCCCGTGCTCCGCGAGAAGCGCCTTGTTCGCGGTGATCACGATCTTGCCCGCCTCGATCGCCCGCCGGATGAACCGGAGCGGAAACTCGATCCCTCCCATTAGCTCGATCACGATCCGAATCGAGGGATCCTCGATCAAATCGTCCGGCCTCGTGACGAAAAGCTCGGCTGGAGCCTCGACCCGGCGCGGCTCGGCCAGATCTTTCACGGCTATGCGCCGCACCGAAAACGCCACCCCCGTGCGCTCTTCCATCAACGCGCCATTGCGCGCGAGGTTCTTGTAAACCCCGGAGCCCACCGTGCCAAATCCAGCCAGTCCGATCCCAATTTCTGTTTTCATCGCGAGCCGCACACTATCGCCACCGGAGGAATTGCCTGTAAAGCGCGATCATCGAAAAGTCGTCGCATAACTCAAGAATTCCAAATCCCCGCCACCCCACAGTCGGGCGGCCTCGCCCCAATTATGACGATCCGGCAACGCTCTGGAGTGTGACACAGGCTTTCCAGCCTGTGTGTTGAACCGCTCACAGGCTGGAAAGCCTGTGTCACTTTCTTACACCCGAACGCCACATCGTATCCCCCAACATCAGGTTTGGGCTGGCCTATCCCACCCCCTGACAGATTATGATCTACATCAATACTTTCCAAAATCATTGGATTTTCTTTGAACGAAACCCTTGGTTTGGCGGTCTTACATTTAACCTCATTAACAAATCGTTTCCGGTCCATTCCAGAGGTGGAAAGCCGTTGAAACGGCAAAACCCCAAAAACTTATGGCCATCGAAGATTCAGACACAGGATTTCAGCTCTACCTGAGAGAGATCGCGCAGTTTCCGCTCTTGACGATCAAAGAAGAAGTGCAACTGGCGCGGAAGATCAAGCGCGGCGATCAGGAGGCGCGATCGCGGATGGTCCGGTGCAACCTGCGGCTTGTTGTGAAGATTGCGCGCGATTACAGCAATTACGGCCTGCCATTGCTCGACCTGATTTCCGAGGGGAACATCGGCCTGATGAAGGCCGTGGAGCGGTTCGACCCGAAAAAGGGCGGAAAATTGAGCACGTATGCGGCTTGGTGGATCAAACAATCGATCAAGCGGGCGCTCGCCAACCAGAGCAAGACAATCCGTCTTCCCGTTCATCTGGTGGACAAAATCGCCAAGATGCGCCGGGTTTCGACGCAGATGACCGAGGAGCTGGGGCGCGAGCCCACCGACGACGAATTGGCCGAGGAAGTGGGCCTGTCACCGTCGAAGGTCACGGCCCTCAAGAGCGCCGCGATTCGCCCGACCTCGCTCGACCAGCCGATCGGTGACGACGATTCCACCCAGTTCGGCGATCTGGTGGGCGACGCGGAGGCGCTGGATCCCTTCGAGATGCTGCGGGACAAAGACCTGCGCAACGAAGTCGGCGACCTGCTGGATGTTCTCGACGACCGCGAGAGGCGGATCATCAACTGCCGGTTTGGTCTCGACGGGAAAAAGCCGAAAACGCTCGAGGAGGTCGGGGTGAAATTTGGCGTGACCCGCGAGCGGATCCGCCAGCTGCAGAACATCGCGCTCAACAAACTGCGCAAGGCGCTCGGCAAAAAGGAAAAACCGAAGGCCGACGCCTGCGTCTGACCAATTTTCATAAGTGGGGTTGGGGGCCGGGGTCCATGTGTGTGCCCCGGCCCTTCTTTTTAACCCGAAAACAAATTTTAGACAGGATTGACAGGATTTGCAGGATTAACAGGAAGGGAGTTATGCCCACTCGAAGCCGGCTACTTTGGTGCAGGCCGCAAACCTCCATAACTTCTTTCCTGTTAATCCTGTAATCCTGTCAAAATTCTTCAATCGCCGGATCCGGGTTTATGGGAACGAGCTTTCCGAGCCTCATCAATCGGGAACGGATCGCCCCTTCGGTTCGCTCGTGCGTTTGTGCCAGGCCTCGACACTCACGCCGCAGTTTTTCAATCTGAAATTGACTGGCGATCCTTTCTGATGGAAGGTTGCGGCGTGACTGCGAGCAGCATCGACATCTCCGGTTTGAGCAGTGGCCAGCGAGTTGTTCTCATGGAGCGTTTGTGGCGATCCCTGGCTGGCGATCTGGCGGCCCAAGGGCCTCCCGCGTGGCATGACGCAGAGATCGAGTCCCGGCAGGGCGAATGGGCCGAGAGAGAATCAGTCAGCGAGGAGTGGTCAGTGGTCCGCGAAGAACTCCGAGGCGAGATCCCGTGAGAGTCCGGTTGCTTCCCTCGGCGAAGCGGGACTTGCGGAGCGGCAGTCGCTTCTACGAGAGGCAGGAGAGTGGACTCGGCTCGTATTTCCTCGATTCGGTTGGCGCGGATATCGATTCCCTCCAGTTGCTCGCAGGGATCCATCCGATACGGCGCGACCACCACCGGTTTCTGGCAGAGCGATTCCCCTACTGGATCTACTATCGGATCGAGGGCGGGATCGCCTACGTCGTTGCCGTTCTGGATGCGCGACAAGAGCCTGCCAAGATCCTGCAACGAGAAAAGATCGAACGAGCCCGTCGGGCGATCGGCTAAAGCATAACACCTGACCTGCCGGAGTGGCGGCAGGTTTTGCGCAGGAGGATGCAAGCGCGAGGGTCTTGTTTGAGCTACTCCGCCCCGGCAAATGTCAAAGAGCAAGAACCGACCCCTTTCTCCAAGGAGTTCACGAAAAAGCGCCCGCCGCAATAGCCCCCCTGGCGGGCCACACCCAAGGAGTGTGTGCCCGCCATCACTTTCATTCACGCTCCGGACATTCCGCCGGGAGCCAAACGCCGCACATGCGGCCATCAGTAAAACCACTGGTGACCGCTACGGGTGCTCTGTGCCCCGCGGTCGCCTTTCAACCAAGAAAGGAAAAACACAAATGAGTCCCAAAGCCGGATTTGTTTTGTTGGATCAGATCGAACCACGGCTACGCGCCACCATGCCGTATATCCGTGGAGTCGGCTCGGAAGATACCGAGGAGCTGTTGCAGGATGCCCTGACCGTGGCAGCCAAGATGCTCCACGACCTCGAAGCGCGGGGGAAGACAGTCACGCCGGGCAACGTGGCGTATTACACGATTCTCCACATGAAATCGGGTCGCCGGTCGTATTCGGCAGGCAGGACCGATGTCATGAACGCCGGAACCCAGTTGGACAGCCTGTCCATGGTTCTCTCGTTCGAGGAACCGGCGGGGTATGACCCGGAAACCGACGAGGAGATCCCGCTGGGCGATATGCTGGCGGGCAGTGATGACGACCCCGCAGGGGCGGCGGCGAGGGTGATGGACTGGGAGGACTTCCTGGATACCCACAACCCCCGCTACGAGGCAATGGTGTGCGACTTCGCACAGGGCAGGCACGCCAAGGACACGGCAGACCGGTTCGGGTTCAGCAGCTCGTGGGCACACGACTTGAAGAAAAACCTGGCTGATGATCTGCGGGAGCACTTTGGCGAGGACGCCATTGCGGACTCCATGCAGGTGCCCTCGTGGCGCGGCAACATTATGGTGGACCATGAGAAGGCCGCGTGTCGGGCGGAGCGTCGCCGGGGTTGAAAGTCGTGTAGCACATTGATTAGACGTGGAATCCATGCGATGACGTACACGCGGAAAAAGCCCGCCTCCACAGGCGGGCTTTTTTTTATTTATCAGCAGAATAGCATGGTAAGTTGAGGCCAAAGCCCATGACAAGATAGTGCGGGTCGGGCGCTCGAATTCCTACCTGGATAGATTCTATTCAGTATTGTTTATAGTTAAACATTATTGGCCAAAACCACGGTCTATTTTAGGATGCACTGGCACGGTGAGCAGAATTATCGCCTGTATGTGATCGTTACATCCCTCAAGATCGACTCCCCAACCATCTAAGCTATCATAGTATGCACTTGCACGGCCGTCTTTCCTTACAATTTCTAATCTAGGAATTCCATATGAGTCAATAAACATTTGGTTGAATCCCTTGTAGCTAAGATTTTTGATATTAAATAATTTTGCCGTCGCGTTGTAACCAAATTTGATATAAATAACTTTTGCAGGATTGCCAGCAACGCCGACTGACACAAGGGGCCCCGTATGCTCCAAATTAGGATTTTTAAAATCTAACACTTCGAGATTTACGTCCATCCACGAGATAATACATATCACCTCCTCGCCCATATGTAAACGCCTATGACCATCCTGTTTCAAACCTTCAGGGAAAATTGCTTTTAGTTGCTGAAGGAAGTCAGTATATAGCATCCCTAAATAAAAACCGTGAATCTTCGGTCCTTTTTGATCGAAAGAGTTTTGTGACCCACTTACGTCATGAGGAAGCGGATTCGATTCATTTGCTGTCCCACTCACATCGGATTCGCCAGGGGGACGATCTGCCTCCTTGCTCCCATCCCCCTGCTTCAACGAAGCGATCTTCGCCAAGATTTCATCACTTTTTTTCTTTTCTTCAATTTTGGCCAAACGCTCCTGTTCGTTTTTTGCTGCTTCTTTCGCGAGGCGCTCCTGTTCGATTTTCGCGAGGCGCTCCTGTTCGATTTTCGCGAGGCGCTCCTGTTCGATTTTCGCGAGGCGCTCCTGTTCTTTATTAGTCTCGGCAATACGTTCCTCTTCAGCCTTCTTGTACGTCTGAAAATCAGCCTGCACTTTCTCCACAGCGGCCCTCACGTCGGGCGGAAAGGCAGGTAGGTTTGAAATATCCGCCAGTAAAACTTTGGTGACACCCTCAGAGTGACTGACGCTGGCTTGGTCGTTTTCAAACCTCGTGACCCTGGCATTCTTGAATTGTTGTCCGGTCTTGGTCCGAATCAACGGAATCACCGTCTCTAACCCCGGTGCAACAAAACTTTTTCCTGATTGCGAGGGGGTTGCTGCGGGTGATACAGCCGGTGCCCGGGATTGTTCCAACTTGGCTGCTTCCGCGCTTCGCCGCCAGAGCTCCCCTACGCCTTGGAGGAGTTTGGCATGCTGCGGGTAACGGGTCGCATACGCCTCCGTTTGTGCAATAATTGATGCCGCGTCATCGGGAGAAACATTCGACCCTGCAGGGAACGGAATGTTGGTGATGATTCCCTGAGATTGAACCTGTGTTCTGCTACCGCCCTTGACGGTGATGTAGGAAAGGTGGGAGGAGGGGGAGGAGATTGTTTCATACACCACGGCATTGACGTACGGGGATCCGTTTGCAGTGAAAAGCAGTAGGCCGCCCGCCGCGTGTACGGATCCCAAACCGAAAAATGACGCGAATAGCAGGCAGAGCGCGGCAGCTCTAGGGAGAATTGAGATTCTTGGGATCATGTTCCGTTTTCAAACCAGCATGTATGAGTGAGTGTTTTTCTGTCTCGTTTATACCCACCGGCATTGATGTTCTACTTGTTTTTCGACGCCACGGAACCAAGTTGAAGCGCCACAGCAACAGCAGAACAACAAAACCAAGAAGACAGCCTACAATGGTAATGATGTGATTACTAACTTCGACGGCAATCTTCGGATCCAACCCGATAGCCTTGGCAATCGCGGTAAGAGGTTCCGTTGCGCGATGTGTTCCATAGATCATCGCGACTGAAAGGCCGCCCGCAAGTACTGTACTAGGTTTGATGCGTTCAAGGACGGAACCACCGGATTTTTCTACGGCATCCAAAAGGGCACGCGGCGCTTGTTTCTCCGTTGCATGTGCTGAAAATGAAATGACCGCCTTAGCCTGGTTCGTGGGTAGCTTGGCAAGGCGGGAGATATCGGCGCCTTCAGGGAAACTTTTCACGGCGCTTTCGGCGAGTCCGGGCATCCGCGCGTCGATGCGGAGAATGTCATCGCCATACCGCGAAGCCAGCGGAAGGAGCGTTTCCGCCCGTACGGCGATAACTGAAGCAGCTTCCGGCACGCGCACGGCCAGACGATATACATCAGGGCCGAATTTTGCAGCGGCCTCGGGCAATGCGATACCTGCGACCTTGGTGGCATCGAGAGCAGCACGCCCCTCAACTCTGTAAGCAGTTTCCAAGGCCGCCGCTGCACCAGGCGCAGGAGCGCGGCCCGCAATTTTCGCGACTTGCTCCAATACTTCTGTGGCTAACGAAGCTCGGGCAGTCGATGGGATGAGAACCTGAACGCCAAGGACCATGGCGATGAGAATGCATGGGACTTTTATCAATTTCATAGACGTCGGAATGTATTTTAGAGATTTATCGATGGAGTGGGAATATTCGTACTCGCTTCAACTGTTGCGATGAATTTCCGCGATGCAGCGCCCATATCAGCGAGTTGGGCATCAATATCGCGCTTAATTACCCCCGGTAACTCTTGCTGACGCAGGACCGCAGCATAGATGTCAGCGACGGTCCACACCGTTCCACCTATTGCAGCAGCTGCTACAATCAGGTCGACAATTGGTACCTCAAACAGTGTTGCCGCCGATATGAGCAAGACAGCTTCGCGTTCTGCCATCCCCCCTACGACAACCACAATCGCCGACACTGTGTCCCTTATCAACATGATTTCAACGGTGGCACCGACTGCGGCGAAAGCGTTCAATGTCGCCACTTCTTGGATGTTGGCTTCGATGGGGTGCAACGAGATCTCGGGGAGTGATGGAGGCTGGATGCCGGCTTCATTGGATAATTCCAGTGTCGTGAGGCGCAACTGGTTGCCCGCAGCGATACTCTCGATGCGGAATTTTTCGAGTTCCCCCAGGATTTGCTTCCTCGTTGAATTCAAAACCTCCGCGGTCGGTTGCATGGCATTACGAACGCGATCCTGTAAATCTGTCTTTTTGAACGCAATTTCTTTCGCTCGCGCCCAAACACACCAAGTCACGTTTTTTACGCCACGAAATGGCAAGGAGGCATTTTCAGATAGAGCGCCGGAGCGGGAGGCTGCGGACGAGAGGATCGCTTGAACCTTCTGACGGGTCATCGCAGCGCGAGCGCTTTGTTTGCTGGTGTAGTCTGCGTTGAGAATCGCGAGCTTGTGCTTTACCTCCTCGATGTGAGCGAGCTTTTGCTTTGCTGCCTCAATTTGGGCTCTTTTTCTGTATTCGGATCGGACATAAAAGGAACCGCCTGCCACCAGACACAAAATGGCTACAGTGACTACATATCTTGCATGGAATATTTTCATAAAAACGGAGGTATGGCATCTCGCCCGACTGCTGGAGACTGGTGGCTTATTTGATTCAAAAAGATCCAAGCGAACACTGGTAATAATGTCAAATCGTTATCCCTACGATCACTGGTGTGACTTCCTTGGATCGAGTTCGGTTTCGTTTGAAAGAGCTCCGGCTTCGCCATGGCTTGACGCAGCAGGAGCTGGCGGAGGTGGCTGACTTCTCCCAAAACTTCCTCCAGCAGATCGAAGCCGGTCGGAAAAAGGAAATCTGGCTCTCGACGGTTGATCGCCTGGCAGCTGCCTTCTCGCTCGAAGTGCACGAATTTCTTGCCCCGGTATGCCCGGCGCACAGCCGCCTTTGGAAACGTCGTTTCTCCAGCCGCGTGCACAAGTAATTCCGGGTCATCCTGCAAAATGCTCACTTTCGAGCCTGCGGTATTTTGTCGGTGGGGCATGGCGCCTACCGGTGGTCCATGTACTGGCCGTCGTTCGGGCACTTGTAGATGCCGGGGACGGTGTATTGCTGGATGAGCCCGCATCGGGCACAGCGATACGTGTATGTGGCAGCCAGTAGGATTCCGGCGGCCGCGAGGATGAGCAGACTGGTGAGTGTGGTTTTCTTCATCACCTCTCCATTCGTGCGGTTCTGGAAAATCTCTCAAAAAATGTACCATCGGTCCGGAAAATTTTGCAGTGGGCCTCGGGATGTATTCTCCGGCAGCCAAACAAAAACTAGAAGTTCAATTGGTGCATGGAAGCGAAAGCGGTACATCAATTCCCGTTAAGCTGGATAAGTTTATCTTGTATTCCTCGGGTAACAACGCTTTCCGCCTTGGTCCTTTTTGCAAGATCCCCACTGCCAGCAGCCAAAGTCCCAGCGCTCGGGGGGGTCGTGTCATAATTTTCTTGCAACGCCTTGGAGAATGCCATGGTCAGTCTGTTCAGAACAGCTCCTGTGAAGCTTTCGCCAGGCAGTATCCCGAACGCCTTTTTGTATTTGCTGGCCATCTCTGGTCGCAACTGGTCGAAAAATCGCGCTCGATCCTCGCTCGACTTGGCTTGAATAAGCACCTCGTTTGCAAGGGCGTCAAATTTGCGAGCGAGTTTGTCGGATACTTCTTTGGGTGTCAGATCTGGTTTGGCGTCGATCACTGCCACCAGGGCGGAGTCAATTTCATGGAGAGCCTTCAATCGATCTTCCGTAGTCGGAAGGTCGGCTTTGGCGAAGCCGTTTATTTTCTCAAGTGTGGCAGCTTCCTTTTCCCTGAAATTCTTGGTATAGGAATTCAACCAAGCCCCCATTTTTTCCAGTTCCTTATCGAAGTCCGCAAGAGACGCACGAAACGCGTCGCTTTTTTCTCCTGTTGTATCGAGGGTGGCCTCCACAGCCGGATCGGCTTTGCTTGGGAGTTGAAGTGACTCCGTCTTCGTAGGC
>Ga0209697_10007627_pt1 | contig 12571 bp, 9 predicted proteins | sample AliMusrvi5mmetaG_FD_184115 | JGI IMG/M metagenome (GOLD analysis project Ga0209697, IMG submission 184115) | Freshwater lake bacterial and archeal communities from Alinen Mustajarvi, Finland, to study Microbial Dark Matter (Phase II) - Alinen... | ecosystem: Environmental > Aquatic > Freshwater... | reverse complement strand
CGCTTCGCCATGCGAGCTGCGCTCGCACAACTCTGCGCCGGTCCTATTTTTCTCGTCTTTCATCGGCCACCTCCTTGAACACTCAATTTACCTCATTTTTGTGTCCAAGAAAAAGGGAGCCGCTATAAAAGATTTGATCTTTATGGTTATCACGGATGGGGGTCAGCACAGTGAAGTCCTGGAAGACATAATGAAGCAGATGGAAGCGACAAAGAAATCGGTGCGTGCTTTCTCATCCTGCTGAGTCCTTTAACTTTTATTAAAGTTTCATTCGCGATCGTACTTTGTCTGCCTGAGAAATTTGACATCCATCGCTCAATGTATTTTAATAACAATTATTATTGTGATTTTTTATTAGTGGTGAGTAACCAGCCTGCAAGAAAGGTCCACAATGGAGAATATCAATGCTGAAAAATTTTAAGATTGGATCGCGATTAAGCTTTGGGTTTGGTCTCATCATGGTGTTGATGATGATAGTGGGGGGGTATTCCCTAAAAGTAATCAACTCGTTGCATAGCGAGGTCAACCTGCTTATTGCTGATAACATGGTGCAGACTGAGCAGGGTAATCAAATCATAGAGAACCTCAATATCATTGCGAGAGGCCTTCGCAATATTATCATCGACGACAACAAACAGCACCAGAGTGAAGAATTGCAGCGGATTGCCACATCCCGCAAGGAGATCGCTGACATTCTCGAAAAGTTGGACAAAGTTCTCGACAAAGGTAGCGATGATGCCAAATTCTTAAAGAAAATAATCGAGCTTCGCACCATCTACGTCAAGGATTCTGAGGCGTATATGGATTTGATTAAGACAGGGCAGGTAGATTCGGCAAAAAAAATATTGTTAAATGAGGTCCGAATATCTCAGGCAAGCTACATGGCAGCGGTCAAGGAATTCATCACCTTGCAAACAAAGCAGGCCGAGGAAAGCGGAAAGCATGCTGCCAATGCTAGCAGCACTGCAACGTGGATCATCAGCGTCCTGCTAGCCATCGCTCTAACTCTAAGTATAATCTTGGCATTCGTTATCATCCGCTCCATCACCACCCCGGTGGGTATGACGTCTGCCTTAGCTGAAGCCATGGCTGGTGGAGACTTCACTGCCAAGCTTGATATCAACCAGAGAGATGAAATCGGAGTGATGGCCAAATCGCTCAATTCAATGATCGAACAGTTAAGTTCCATGATTAGGGATATTGTCAGCAACGCCGATCGCCTCACCTCCTCATCCAACGACCTGGCCACAGTTTCCAAGCAATTGTCATCATCTGCCCGCGATACTGCGGATAAATCCGCAACGGTTGCTGCGGCCACCGAAGAGATGAGTGTCAATATCCAGTCAGTTTCGGCAGCGATGGAGCAATCTTCCAGCAACGTTAACATGGTTGCCTCCTCAACCGAGGAAATGACATCCACCGTTAATGAGATCGCTCAGAGTGCGGAGAAAGCTCGTTCCATCTCTGAGGGGGCGGTCAAACAGTCGCGTCTCGCTTCAGAAAAAATGGCTATCCTCGGCGAATCGGCTCGAAAGATTGGCAGAGTAACAGAGACCATCACCGAAATTTCAGAACAGACCAACTTATTGGCGTTGAACGCTACAATCGAAGCGGCAAGAGCTGGTGACGCGGGCAAGGGGTTTGCCGTTGTCGCCAACGAGATCAAAGAACTGGCCCGTCAGACAGCAGCCGCCACCGTAGACATCAAGAATCAGATCAGTGAGATGCAGACCACGACCTCAACAACAGTCGCCGATATAGAAAAGATTTCCGAGGTAATTGTCGAGATCAATAATGTAATTAATGGAATAGCAACTGCCGTTGAAGAACAATCTGCCACATCCGGCGAGATCTCCAGTAACATCTCCCAGGCATCCCAGGGCATTGCTGAGGTCAACGAAAATGTTGCACAGAGCACGATAGTTATAGCTGATATCACTCGAGATATTGCAGAAATCAATCAGCAGTCAACTCAAGTGGGAGAAGGTAGCAGCCATGTTCAATTAAGCGCGCAAGGACTTTCTGAGTTAGCGGTTCAACTCAAAAATCTCGTTAACAAATTCAAAGTCTGATCGGGATCATCCCAGAGCTTGAGGTCTGGCTAGATTGATGGATAAATCTACAAAAGATGATCACCTCCGGAATCTGTGGTTATTGCTTGTAACGTCACTTATCTTCGTTCGCCGATTAACGACTTGATTAATATAAGTTGAAATAAATTATTAGACTGATGCGGGTAGTTATTTGTAATAATTGACAATAAACTGTAAGGGGATTTGACATGGCAATGGTTACTTGGAATGACAACTTGAGCGTTAACGTTGGTGAAATTGACCTGCAGCACAAAAAGCTTGTCGCTATGATTAATGAGCTTTATGACGCGATGAAAGTTGGTAAATGAAAAGAAGTTACAGGGAAAATATTGAATGGATTAATTTCCTACACAGCAACGCACTTTCAACAAGAAGAGAAATATTTCGATAAATTTGGTTATCCTGATAAGGAAAATCATAAAAAAGAACACACTGCCTTTGTTAAAAAAGTCACTGAATTTAAAGGGGATTTTGAGACGGGTAAAGTGAGTTTAACAATCGAAGTCATGAATTTTTTGAGCGATTGGTTGTTTAAACATATCAAAATTACCGACAAAAAATACAGCAAGTTCTTCAACGAAAAGGGATTGAAGTAATTCTGTAATCTGGTCTGTATTAATAAGCTTTCTTATTTGAAGAATTTTTTCTCAAATTTCTGTACATCCTGGCGAAGGAGTTTAAGCATGCGCCCATGCTTGTAAACACCGAGAAAACGATGTGCAAAATTGACAACGGTACCAATGCTACCTTCAAGCCAAAATGTTCCGCTTCAGTTGAAAATGGACATTTAGGCTGTTTGCATTAAGGGGTTATTGATCTGGTTTCCTCTACCGGATTCTCTGGAATTCGGTGGACATATTAATTATTCCTCCACCAAAGCGGCCATGTCAGTCCTTCCCAAGGTTATCACCGCCGAATTCTTTCGGCGCGGTATTTCCGATAGGATTCCAGAGATGGAGAAGTTGAGAGAATATCTGTCTTAGAATGGAAATAGTCCGCTGCAAGAAGGCCTGCTGAATTCGGAAGAAATATCAGCCTAGAGGGCATGGGGTCCACGAACCTCTGTTTCTATATGAGGCCATACGACTCCGGAGCGACTATAAAGTTTACACATAAATAACGGTGGGTTGAGAGGATTTCTGCGCAATCTCTCTGGCAAGGGGAACTGTCGTGATTCCCGTTGCATCAGTTACGGAACGGATACATCTCCCCAGAAATGTTGGCCAGATAGGACCGTGAAAGAAAACAATTACCCCCTTTTCAGCTATGAAGATCTCCTGGCACATTCGACGATTAACTCAGGAAGAGCAACTTAATCTTAATCGAAGAGGAGTCTTGCATTATAAAATCATTATTATTAGCAGGTTGTATTATTTTTGCAGCTGGGTTAGCCTCGGCACAATCCTCATTGCCAGGACGCGAGACGTGTGCGAGTAAAACGCAGAAATGTATGAATAATTGTGGGGGAAATAAGAATGGACGCCCAGCATGTCAGAGAAACTGCGGTAGCGCACAAAAAGCGTGTGAAAGACTTCAAGAAGCACAAGCAAGGACGAATAATGGTAAAATAACTCCTCCGCATTCAGTGGGAACGCGGATACAGTAGAGGGTGCAGTGCGGCACGTAAGTCGTAACTACTACAGTTCAACGGCTCTGCCTTTTTTTATCCCGGTATCTGGGGTGGATATGTCGACGAAAAGGGCAAAAAGAAAGGCCCACCTTTTTTACCCGAGCAAACACTCGGAGGCGGACCCTTTTGAAGAGGACACCTCATCCTCTTGCCTTAAAAGTAAATATCGAAGTCCTGCGTGTCAATCTTCCTTCAGATATTTTATTTCTCCCTGTTGGCCCTAGCTGTTGTATTCGTTGCCTTCGCTCTTAAACGCACTTATCGCATGATGGATATTATCAAATCCGGTGATTCGCGGCCTGAACAACCAAGAGTTGGCATTCCATAATGAACGTGGTGTGAACTACGATTTTCCTATAGGTATAAGCAAAAGGGGAATCCGGGACTGGCTGCAAATCCTGTGAGCAACACTCCCCGACCAAAAGGCCTCCATTCCCGTCTTCCCGTGGGTACTAACTACGATCAGATCGATCTGCGCTCGCTCGGCAGCTTCCACGATGACAGTCGCAGGATCTCCCCGTAGCACATGTGAGCTCGCCTCGAATCCCTCTTGTCTCAAACAGCCTTCTAGGGCTTGGAAATGCTTTACGGCATCCTGGGTCGCCAACTCAAGAATCCGTGACATCGTCCCTGGAAGTATCCTGCTCGCTATTGATTTCTCCCCTGAAAGGTTTGCCAGATCCGGTACCACAGTAGCAAGATGCAGAGTTGCACAGCATGCCCGAGCCAGTTCTTTGGAAACCGGTAACACCTCGGCGTGCTCTGGGTTGTCATCCATGGGAACGAGGATATGTCGGCAGTAAAAGGCAGGGGGGTTCCCCAACTCGTCCGGATGAGTGATGAGAACAGGTTGTGCTCCCTTGGCGATGACCCTTTGGGCAATACTTCCAAGAAATAGGTGGAGGGCCGCTCCTCGGCCATGGGAACACATGATAACTAAATCATGCTCTAATTCTTCTGCATGTTCCACGATACTTCCAGCCACATCATCGACTTCGTTAGTATGGACGTGGCAATCAACACGGGTGTTTTTCGGGAAAGCGCGTTGTGCTATTTCCTGCAGGTACCGTTCAGCATCCTGCGGATGCTTCAGGTGGGGCTGACCGTGTACCTCATCGGGGGCATTTTTTTCCACGACGTGCATCAGTGTAACACGCGCGTGGAGCTTTTCGGCCAGAAAGGCAGCTGCCGGCAAGGCGGCTTCAGCTAATAATGAACCATCTATCGGGACAAGGATATGTTTGAACATGAGATCACCCGGTTATTGCTTTGTAGATGAGATAGATGTTGAGGACGACGATAATGGCTGCGATGAAGCCGACGGCAATGGTCGTAATCCGTTTATTGACCATCTCTCCCATGATATCAGCGCGACAGGTGAACATCACAAGAGGAATGATCGCAAAAGGTAGCCCGAAGCTTAAAACAACCTGGCTTATCACTAAGGTTCGAGTCGGATCGAGGCCAATGCCTATCACCACAAGCGAGGGGACCATCGTGGCAAGTCGGCGAATCCAAATGGGGATATGTCGCTTAAGAAATCCCTGCATGATCACCTGACCAGCACCGGTTCCCACCGCAGCCGACGACAGCCCTGAGACCAGTAGAGATAGTCCGAAGATCCATTTTGCAGCACTGCCCAGAAGCGGCTCAAGAGTACGGTACGCTTCTTCGATAGTTGCGATGGAAGTATGCCCAGTTTGGTAAAAGGTGGCCGCTGCCATAATCAGCATGGCGGCGTTGACACAACTGGCAACACCCATAGCGATGACGACCTCCCCGATCTCAAAACGGTACAGCGTCCTCAGACGAGATTTATCGCGTACCACGATGCGTCCCTGCATGAGGGCCGAGTGAAGAAAGATCGCGTGTGGCATGACCGTCGCTCCGAGAATGCCGCATGCAAGGAGTACGCTTTCACTGCCTGAAAAACGCGGTACAAAGGTGTTGCGCAACACGAGTCCCCAATCGGGTCTGACGATGAATGTTTCGGCGAGATAACAGAGTGCAATCATCGCGACCATTGAGGAGATCACCGCTTCGAAACGGCGAAAGCCGTAGCGCTCCAGACCGAGGATGAGCATGGTGGCAATCCCGGTCAGTAACCCCCCTATCAATAATGGAACTCCCATCATTAGTTGAAAGCCCAGAGCAGCGCCGAGGAATTCGGCCAGGTCTGTTGATATGGCGACGATCTCCATCAGTACCCACATGCCGACAATCACAGGTTTAGGGAATTGCTCACGGCAGTGTTCTGCCAGGTTCAACCCTGTAACTAGTCCAAGCTTTGCCGACAGTGTCTGAATCAGCATCGCCATCAGATTGCTGGCAACAATAACCCAAATGAGTAGGTAGCCGAATTGAGAACCACCCTGAATATTTGTGGCGAAATTGCCGGGATCAACATAGGCAATGCTCGCGATGAACGCCGGTCCCATAAAAGGGAACATCCGCGCCAAAAGGTTCTTCTTCTTTGTGCTGCCGAGGGCATCCAGGGCGTTTTGAACCGTCCTGGCGTCGGAGGGTTTGGGGAGTCTGGCACTCACATCATCCATATATCAGTTTCCTTTAGCGTTCAAAATGAGAGAGAACCCAAGTCCTGAAAATATACTGAGGCCTTCCAGAAAATCGTTAAAAAAATGATACCAGAGTGATCTGCCCCCCCCCATTCAAAAAATTGGGAAGGATGCTAAAAAACTATGAAGTATCGACGCGGGGCCATATGCATTACAAAAAAGCTATAGCCCTGTCAGTTTGAATAAAGTATTTTTATAATATCATTGGAAAATAGTCCCGCTTTGCACATAGAGATTTGCGTCAACATACTCGACCTTCAGGTCATGGCATACGCAGCCCAAGCTTGGCAAGTCCTTTGATCACGTCATCTCCGAATTGGCCGTGGAAGTGATATGGTCATAGTCTTCTACCGGCTTTGGGAATCAAAGATGAAATCGCTACCCCATATCAGACGGTTTTATGTAATAATCTCACTCTGTCATTTTCCGCAAAAGCTGCCCCTACTTACACCCACCCTCCTTTTCGATTACCTACACCCCAAAAAGCAGCGCTACACCTGGAGTGTGCAGTTATGACCTCCCTGGTCTTCCAATTAGTAGCGATGCTCTTTGTCATCCTGGCAGCGTCAGAGCTATTCATTAATGCCTTGGAACATTTGGGCGAGAAGCTGAATATTTCTGACGGCGTCACAGGTTCGCTGTTCGCTGCTATTGGTACAGCGCTCCCTGAAACTATGGTGCCTTTGCTCGCGCTGTTTGCGGGAACAGCCGATGTCAACATAAACCAAGAAATAGGTGTAGGCGCTATACTAGGCGCGCCCTTAATGCTCTCAACATTATCCACCTGCCTGATGGCACTTTCCGTGTTGCGGCAGCGTGGAGTAACCGGCCGCATTCGTCCGGAACATAGTGGCTTCGCCCGTGACCTAAACTTTTTCCTACTTGCCTTTAGCTTTGCGGCAGTAGCGATGGCTGTCCCGATAGAAGCACGATACACGCGCAGCGCTATAAGCATAGCTCTCGTGTTAACCTACTTCATCTATATTATACTAACGCTACGCGCATCCAAGCAATTGGTAGAAGACGGTCACGGAACCGAGGCAGAAAATAAAATGTTTCTGGCTAGAATCGGCTTTCCCACTAACTTGCTTACGATCTTGCTGCAATTCGGGATGGGGCTGGCCCTTCTCGTTTTCGGGGCGAAAGGGTTCATTTCTGGTGTTGAGGGTGTGGCTCAATCACTCGGCATCTCAACACTCTTGCTGTCGTTGCTGATCATACCTATTGCAACCGAACTACCCGAAAAAGTGAACAGTGTGCTATGGGTACGTCGAGGTAAGGATACGCTGGCTTTTGGTAATATTACAGGCGCTATGGTTTTTCAAGGTACCTTGCTTCCGGCCATCGGAATCATGCTGACACCTTGGCAACCACGCATCGAGGTGCTAACAGGCGTTCTGGTCACTTTGATTGCCGCCGCATGGTTGCGCCTTAACATGCGCCCACGAGGGTTGCAAATATGGATGTTGCTGGTCAATGGTGCTCTTTATGTCACTTATCTTTTCATCACGCTTACCCGATAGCGATTTCAGACGCATAACCCCTTGGAAACCATGCAGATGGAAAATTGTTCTTCTCTCATTGGAGCAGCCGGAACATAGCTGCGCCAACCCCAGCCCATGCGAGGCAGCCGATTGTTGCCAAACCGCAAGCCATAGCTAGAATGCGGTGAAATGTTTTCTCTTGCTTCATCTCACTATATCCCATCAATATACCCAATAAAATTCCGCTGATAATGCCGCCGCCATGCCCCCAGTTGTTTATACCTGGCACGATGAGTCCGAACAAAAAAAGACTAATGACCCATCCACCTACTTCGCGAAAGACTATGTTACCATACGTCCCGCCTCTACTTTTCCCATAATAGAGGAGAGCTCCAATAAGGGCACATATGGCTGCGGAGGCACCAATCGTAAGAGGGATACCGACCAGATAGGAGAGCGCAAAGCCACCGATACCGCCAATAGTGTAGATGATGAACATTCGACTGGATCCGTATTCTTGGCTCACCAATGGAGCCACTCGTCGTAAAGCTATAAGGTTGAAGATGAGATGCAATAACCCGCCGTGCAGATAATTTGCATTGAGCAATGACCAAAACCGTCCGTACTCATCAATGGGTACGGTGCCTGTTGCTCCAAGCAGAAACAGACTTGCCTGCCCGGGGGCGAGAAAACTAAACGCATTGAATTTAAGTGAATGATGTTCTGTTAATACCAGTGAAAAGATATAGAAGACTATGTTGACTATAATGATAGACTGTACCAGCCAGTCATCACCCACGGATCTCCGCATCCAGGTTATGGCTTTCCACAAAGGATTTGCTCGGGAAGCCCCACACCAAGAACAGATGGTTTCATTGCTCCCGATAAGACGTCTGCAGCGTGGACAAAGTATGGGCTTTTTAGCCATTTATATTACCTATCTCTTCTTTGAAAAGTGTGAATTTGTGAATTCCATCGGATCAATGATCTCTTTCATTTCTTCCCTTCACCACCCATTCAGAAATTGGTCAAGAGGCTACGAAGGTAAGCAACCTTTTGTTAACAAAAAAAGAGGTCAAGCGAAGCCGAATTTCCGAGAGAGCTTCGGGGAGAGTTGAACAATTTGCTACTTTGGAATATTTTCTATACTCAACAAGAAGTCTGATCAAACAATTGTAAGTTTAAAGGAGGGATTTCCATTGGCCAATAAACATGTAGTACGGAAAATGGCTAGGGCATTCTTGCTCATTCTATTAACTTTAACGATTGCAACACCGGTATTGGCTGATTTGACATTTGGTAGGGAAAAACTTAAAGGCACATCAAAGACAATGGGCGATTTTAATCTGCAAACACGATGCCTAAAAGGTCAAATTTCATGTGGCGCTTCTTGTGTAAATCTTCAAACGGATTCCAAAAATTGTGGGGCATGTGGAATCGCATGCCCCAAAGGAACGACATGCAAGAACGGGATTTGTGCGGGATCTGTACCAACGAGAAAACATTAAATTTCACGGATTATTGCACACTGAATGGTCTTATGGTCAGCCGAATCCAACCGGGGAGGTAAATTCCTTTTTGGAAGGATCGGTCAGAGAGAGTTTTTGATCTTTACCTGAAGAGATGAAATGTTGATTGGGATCCGGTTGATTAAGATAATTATCAAGATCCAGTTTTGCCAAAAGATATTCAAACATGAGTAAATTAGAGTAAGGATAGGGAAGCAATAACAGAGATTTGGCTATGTTTAATTATTTGAATTATCGTTTATTTTGTTTATTAACCTTACTCTTCTTTACTCATGTCTACTTATTCAAAAACTAGATATTACTGATTCGTAATCAGTAGGTCTGCGGTTCAAGTCCGCATATCGGCTCCAGTAAATCAAGCACTTAGCCTTTACAGGTTAGGTGCTTTTTTATTTTGTGTGAGACTCTGTGTGTGAAATTAGCCTTGCTTTCTCAAGAGTCATCATCGCGTCAATCTCCCCGGAGCCAAGACTATGCAAATAAATTTCTGTGGTTGTTCGGTTTTCATGGCCAAGAATACGCTGAATTGAACCAATCGGAACGTTGTTATTATCCATAATAGTAGCACCCGCATGACGGAGGGCATGAAAGCTGAAGAAAGGAACCCCTGCCCTTTTGCACAAACTTTTTAAGATTCGTTTGCGGTACCCATAAGGAGCATCTTTTTTAACCTGCTGTTTCTGGTCATAGAAGTTATGCCAGAAGACCCAAGGCTTCAGTAGGTCTCTTTCTTCATGACATCGGCTTAACACCTCAAAAAGTCGGGTGGTCATAGGAACCTTGCGTGGGGTGAGATGGCCGCCTTTCTTTTTCCTGGTGTAGAGAACTACATAACGTTTTTCAAGTTCGACATCTTCCCAACGGAGTTGATTAACTTCACCGACTCTGGCCATGGTGTCGCAGATAGTAATCAAATAATCTTGGGTGGCGATATCGGCAACTCGTATTACTTCTTCGATATCCTGAATAGGCGGTACATATTTAACGTTTTTGGTAATTGGCAGGAAATCAATGGTGTCGACTGGGTTTTGTTCGACCAGTTTTTTCCTTTTCCCGTAATTAAAGGTTGCCCGTAGATATCGAATTTCTTTGTTGGCCGTAAAGGCAGAAATTTTATTTCGTTTTAGGACAAACTTTTCAATCATAGAAGATGTAATTTCTCGACAGTCCAACTTGCCCCAATTAGTAACCCACCTGCTGGCCAAATAGCAGTAGTCCCGGTAATGCGATGCTGAATTATATGCTTTCACATGATCCAGCCTTAAATTCACCAACTCCAAGAATCCCGTGTCTGTTATGGTTTCCTGGATCGGTGGTGGATTCTTTAATTCCTCCTTTTTTATCGCTTCGGCCCGTAGAGCCTCTTTTTTTGTTTTGAACCAGGCCTCCGTGTGCCTGACCCCTTTGCTGGTGAAGTCGTACCTCCACCCCTTGCTTGTTACCGAATATACGCTCATAGAGTTCCTCTTTAGATGGAAAAAACAGAGAACCTCCGAGCTTCACACCGCCTAATTCTTTCCAGTGCTTATACACCCAGCTGGTGCTTTTCTGGAAGAATTCAGCGGCCTCATCAGGCGTCATTATGGCTGATTTTGGTCGTATGTCAAGGTATGTGTCGGCCACGTCAGTCTCTCTGTTTCCCGTTTCCTGTAATCCTTTGCCTCTATGATTAATGGCCTACAAAAGGGGTAGGCTTTGGCAATCGAGGCGAGAAAAATTAAAACAGGCCCAAAAAAAATGATTTCAGGCCTGTTTTGTGGAATCGGCCTACTCAATAGGGGTAGGAGGTACTGAAGGGACCGCTGTATGTAGCACTGGAAGGGTAGAATGAATTCCAATGTACCTTTGTCCGGCTGTTTTTCCGGAAATGATATTAATGCCCTGTGCGCGTAAGAATGTGGAACATCGACTTAGTTTCCCGGAAAGGCTATTGGGCATTTTGGGCCATATATTCAATCTCCGGATTTCAAGAGAAGTGTATTGGTTGAGCGTGGATAATAAGTCTGAAGGGGTACCTGCCCACTGCCCACAAGCCTGAATGAGTTTTTGCACTGCGGTAGCAACGGGGTCAGCTTCGATGGCATTGTCGATTATTTGCATACGATTATTTTCGTATGCTTTCAAAAACATACCACTATCCCAAGGGAGAGCTGGCTCAGCCGCAACGATGAATTTAGCAAAATCTGCCATTCGAGGATAGGACGTCAGTTTGACGGCATCCAAATTACGCATTGCCATAGAGACTGCATTATATAGAGCACCCAAAAAGCCAGGTTTCAACTCTGCCCATTTTTTACGTAGCTCTTCCTCGGGAAGCCTTTTTTCAGGAGGGATGATAGCGGTTTTAATGTTAAGAGATCGCTCGCATGCATCCGGCCTGGTTAAAGGGTCCGTTATGCCGTTTAGTATAATTGGATTTTTACAATCCGTGCCATGTACCTCTCCGTTTGAATATAACTCACGAGAACTTCGTCCTCCGCCCGTGGAAATACGGCATAAAATGTCAGACATACGATCACTGACAGTTGAAATATTGTCGAACGCCATAACGTGAGAATTGTCAGCGCAAACGAGAAAATTGCGTTCAGAACTGGGAAAACTCTCGATGCTGGGAAAAGCAGGGTCAATAAGGTCACATATGCCCTTGCAGCAGTTGGTTTTTCCACTACCTTGAGGGCCTTGGACAACAAGAAGGGGATACGGTCCATGAGTGTTGAGCGCCATTACCATCCAAGCGATGATTAAAATTAAGTCATCAAGACTTTCTAAATGGAAGAAGTCGGCCAATCCGCCAAGTTGTCCGTTTGCCACGGGCCTCGGTAGCTCCTGTTGGCGTGATGTTTTGAGGAAATTAGCTGGTGAATGTATCGACAAAATAATCTCGTAGCCGATCGGAGTGATCTTCACCTGCTCTCCTGCCTTATTGCAGAGGTCGATATAGGTGGCACCGTCTATAGACGCTATCCGCCTGAAAACTTTGTCTTCTTCACCATCAAGGGCGTAAATTTCCATCATTTCAGCCATGTTTTTGACCGTATCTTTTGATGGATTTGTTCCATTCATCTCGTAAAGTTTTTTCCTTACGATTTGCCTAAACTTCCTGCCTCTAATGGGTAAGGTTTCCTTTAAGTCGGCGAGAGCAAATGCTCTTGCCGCATAATGCGCAGCACCCTTTTCCGGCTGATCTTGACTCCCTTAACAAAACGGAGGCGCGCCCACACCTTGCGATGCCCTTCGCCGATGAACGGGGAGCTGGCCA
>Ga0209697_10007625_pt1 | contig 12571 bp, 13 predicted proteins | sample AliMusrvi5mmetaG_FD_184115 | JGI IMG/M metagenome (GOLD analysis project Ga0209697, IMG submission 184115) | Freshwater lake bacterial and archeal communities from Alinen Mustajarvi, Finland, to study Microbial Dark Matter (Phase II) - Alinen... | ecosystem: Environmental > Aquatic > Freshwater... | reverse complement strand
ATCTAAAATTAATTCCAAAATGATTCAATTCTTTATAACTCCTCAGGACACATTTATCGCACTATACTCTATACAAAATCTTAATCAGGAAGATATTGAAAAGTTAATATGGTTGTTTGGTGAAGCTAAGAAACTCGATGATGAAGTTTTAACCGGTTGGTTTGTTGGTCCACGTAAGGAAATGTTGACTCCATGGAGCACAAATGCTGTTGAGATTACTCAAAACATGGGTATACAGGGAATTGAACGAATTGAGGAATATATTCAGGTGGCTGATCAGAAAGCCGGTTATGATCCAATGTTAAAGGCTTTGTACCATGATCTGGACCAATCAATCTTCACCATTAATAAAAAGCCTGACCCTATTCTTGAAATAGCCGACATCTCTGCCTATAATAAACAGGAAGGACTGGCACTCAGTCAGGATGAAATTGACTATCTTGATTCAGTGGCTGTAAAATTATGCCGTAAACTAACCGATGGCGAAGTGTTTGGTTTCTCTCAGGTAAACTCAGAACATTGCAGGCATAAAATATTCAACGGCACATTTATAATCGATGGGATAGAGCAGGAAATGTCGCTGTTCCAACTCATCAAGAAAACATCGAAGGAACATCCAAACAAAATAATCTCTGCATACAAGGATAACTGCTCCTTTGTGCAGGGCCCGGTGATTGAACAATTTGCCCCGAAAACTCAGGATAAACCGGATTATTTTGAAGTGACAGACATTGAGAGTGTTCTTTCGTTAAAAGCTGAAACTCATAATTTCCCAACTACAGTTGAACCATTCAATGGCGCGGCTACCGGTACAGGCGGTGAAATACGTGACCGTATGGCTGGTGGAAAAGGAAGTCTGCCCATTGCAGGTACTGCTGTTTACATGACATCATACCCACGGACTGAAGATGCACGAAGTTGGGAACAGGCCACCGAAGAACGAGAATGGTTATACCAGACACCAGAGGAAATACTGATCAAAGCCTCAAACGGCGCCAGTGATTTCGGAAATAAATTTGGCCAGCCTATCATTACAGGCTCAGTACTTACCTTCGAACATTTTGAAAATAACCGAAAATATGGTTTCGATAAAGTGATCATGCAGGCTGGCGGAATAGGGTTTGCATCTAAGAGAGACAGTTTAAAAGACACACCCACCAAAGGTGACAAAGTAGTCCTTTTAGGTGGTGACAATTACCGCATTGGAATGGGTGGAGGTGCGGTTTCATCAGTAGCTACCGGCGAATTCAAGAATGCCATTGAACTGAATGCTGTTCAGCGAGCTAATCCTGAAATGCAAAAACGTGTTTACAATGCCATTCGGGCCTTGAGCGAATCAGCAGAAAACCCGATTATTTCCATACATGATCACGGCGCCGGGGGTCATCTTAATTGTCTTTCGGAGCTGGTGGAAGCTACCGGAGGAAAAATAGATACCTCTAAGTTACCGGTTGGCGATCCTACTCTTTCACAAAAGGAAATCATTGGTAACGAATCACAGGAACGCATGGGACTGGTCATTCATGAAAAAGATGTTCCGTTGCTAAAACGAATTGCCGAACGCGAACGTGCGCCTATTTATGTTATTGGTGAGGCTACCGGCGATATGCAATTTACTTTCGAAAATTCGAAAACAGGAGAAAAGCCAATAGACTGGCCGCTTTCCTATATGTTTGGGAAACCACCCAAGACCGTTTTAACCGATACAACAAGGAATGAGCATTTTGCTGAACTGGAATATGATCATTCCAAAATAGAAGAATACCTCGAAGATGTATTACAGCTTGAAGCTGTAGCATGCAAGGATTGGCTCACCAACAAAGTCGACCGCTCTGTAACCGGACGCATTGCCAAACAGCAATGTGCAGGACAATTACAGCTTCCGCTGAATAATGTGGGCGTAATCACTCTCGATTACCAGGGAGAAAAAGGACTGGCAACTACAATTGGTCATGCTCCTGTAGCTGCCATGGTTGACGCTGAAGCCGGATCGGTTCTTGCAATCGCTGAATCGCTAACCAACCTTGTATGGGCACCGCTTACTGATCAGCTAAAAGGGGTTTCGCTGAGTGCAAACTGGATGTGGCCAGCCAAAAATGAAGGTGAAGATGCCCGTATCTACAAGGCCGTTAAAGCTGCCAGCGATTTCGCCTGCGAATTGGGGATCAACATTCCAACCGGGAAAGATTCCATGTCGATGACCCAGAAATACAAAGAGGATGTTGTTTATGCCCCCGGAACGGTCATTATTTCGGCTTCAGGTGAAGTTTCGGATGTAAAGAAGGTAGTTGAGCCGGTCTTGATAAACAACCCCGAATCGACTCTCTATTTGATCGATTTCTCTAAGATGAACCGTTGTTTGGGTGGAAGTGCTTTCTCTCAGGTCATCAATAAACTGGGTAACGAAGCTCCTTCTGTTGCCGATTCAAAATACTTTGCAGCCGCTTTCAACGCTATTCAGGACTGCATTGAAGATAGAATTATACTTGCAGGACACGATATTTCCTCAGGAGGCTTAATTACAACCCTGCTTGAAATGTGTTTTGCTGATAATTATTCAGGAATGCAGCTTGATTTGAGCGGAATCGGTGAAGCTGACAGCGTAAAAGTATTGTTCAGTGAAAACCCGGGAGTAGTAGTTCAGGTTAAAGATGTTGCCGCTTTTGAAGCTAAACTAAATGCAGCCGACGTTAGTTATCTACTGATCGGGAAACCATCAGGAAGCCGACTGTTTATAGTTATTAATGGCACTGATACATTTAATTTCGATCTGAATTCTTTACGCGAATTGTGGTTCAAATCATCCTATCTGCTCGACCGTAAACAATCGGGAGAAAAACTAGCCCTTGAACGTTATCAGAACTACAAGAAGAATGAACTGATCTATGATTTTAAAGGATTCAGAGGAAAAGCAGCTGATTTAGGCATAGACCTGAAGCGTCGCCAACCAAGTGGAATCAAGGCTGCCATCATACGCGAAAAAGGTGTAAATGGCGACCGTGAAATGGCCTATATGATGTATCTGGCCGGAATGGACGTGAAAGATGTCCACATGACTGACCTAATTGCAGGACGCGAAACGCTGGAAGATGTTAGCATGATAGTTTTTGTAGGCGGTTTCTCCAATTCAGACGTTCTTGGTTCTGCCAAAGGTTGGGCAGGTGCATTCAAATATAACGAAGCTGCACGATTGGCGCTTGATAATTTCTATAAGCGTGATGATACGCTGAGTCTGGGCGTCTGCAATGGTTGTCAGCTTATGGTTGAACTGGGTTTAGTTTACCCGGGACGCGTTGAACAACCAAAGATGTTACATAACGAATCACATAAATTTGAATCCGGATTTATAAATGTGGAGATTCTACCCAATAAATCCGTGATGCTAGAATCGATGGTGGGAATGAAACTTGGTATTTGGGTTGCTCATGGAGAAGGAAAATTCAGTTTGCCTCAGGAAGAATCGGCTTTCCTGATTCCAATGAAATATTCCAATACTGCTTATCCGGGAAATCCGAATGGCTCTGACTATAATACTGCATCACTTTGTTCTGAAGATGGTCGTCACCTTGTAATGATGCCCCACCTTGAACGGGCTTTTAAACCCTGGCACTGGCCATATTATCCATCGGACAGAAAGTTTGATGAGATTGCTCCCTGGATGGAAGCCTTTGTGAATGCCCGCAAATGGATTGAAAATAAAAAGAAATAAACATTCCATTTTTTAAAATATCAGGGCTTTTCCATTTAACCGGGAAAGCCCTTTTCTTTTTTGTTTTTTCCACTTCTGCCGTTATCTTTGACGAAGACTTTAAGCCTATTTCTATGCTCGGATTTTTTCAAACGCTTGCAGGCTGGTACATGCAGCACATCAATTACTACACCATCACTCTGTTAATGGCCATAGAGAGTTCATTTGTTCCCCTTCCTTCAGAAATAGTTATTCCTCCAGCTATCTGGAAAGCCGCTTCAGGTGAATTGAATATGTACCTGGTGGTTATGTTTGCAACGTTTGGAGCTATTATAGGTGCAATGTTTAATTATCTCATGGCACGATGGCTTGGCCGTGTAATTGTTTACGGTCTGGTAGATTCAAAAGCAGGAAAGTTGTTTTTACTGAACCGCCGTAAAGTGGAACATGCTGAAGCCTATTTCCTAAGTCATGGCAGAAGCTCTACTTTTATTGGACGCTTAATCCCGGGCATCCGTCATTTAATATCTATCCCTGCAGGCCTTGCAAAAATGAATACCGGGCAGTTTGTACTTTATACCGCTATGGGATCAGGAATATGGCATATCATACTGGCTATTGTTAGTTATTCCGTTTATACCCAGCAGGAATTATTAAAAAAGTATATGAGCGAGCTCTCTTTTTCCTTGCTGGCTGTTGGTATTATATTTGTAATTTACCTGGTTTATAAGAACAGGAAGGGTAAGAAATCGACAATTTAGGTGAATAAAGCAAACATTTCAGTTGATAGTATAAATGTGTTCATTTCAGTTGTAGAAACACTGAATACAAATTAATCATTTCGAAACAGACATTTATACAATATCATTTAAAATCAAGCCCAAGAAAATGGAGAAGTCGCCAACTTAATAATTGCTCCTAATGACTGGCAGTTTCAATATTGTAAGATGCAGGATATTCTGTCAATGAGAGTAAGTTCCCATCAGGATCCTTAAACCATGCAACTTTTGCACCACTGGGTGAAGTCCAGGCACCTAATTGATCCTGCTCTAAAAAACCGTATCTTTCAAAATGTACGCCTTTATTAGTTAGTGATACTATCATAAGTGACAGATCATCAACATCCCAACCCAAAACGGTAAATGGTTGTGGCATAAATTTCTTAACTGTGCTTATTCTAAGCAATGTTCCGTTTGCAATGAATTCCAGTGCATAACTATCCTGTGATAATAACTCCAGACCTAAAATATTCCCGTAAAACTCTTTAGCCTGTTCAGGATTAACAGTTGGAATAAATGCTTTTAATTTCTTATCAGCCAGCATATAATTGTTTATTTAATTTTATTTAAAGGCATTTTCATTCTGTCTCTTTAAGCGACAAGGAAGCCAGGACAAGAAGACCAAAAAGATATCCTGTAAGTATTCCAAAATCTACTAATGTGTCCGTAATCCTATATTCCGGTTTTATAATTTCATTAATGATGTTTACTGCATAATGAAGTGGCAAATACTTGCCAACGATTTGCGCCCAAACCGGAAGACCGTCTGTTTTAATAATGAGTCCTGTCAGAAAAACTGATGGGAGAATAATGAGCGGGATAAAAGGCAATACTTGTGCTTCCTGCCTTGCGAACGTAGAAATAAAAATCCCGAGCATGACCGAGACGATGGCAAGCAGCCAAATGACTATGAATAACAGCACAACTGTTCTGGTATCGTAACTGAGGCCAAAAAGCCATATGGATTCTCCAAGTACTGTGATGGCCTGTACCGTTGCCAGGCTAAAGTATCCAAGTGTATATCCCCCGATGATCGAAGTCTTCGAAAACCCTCCAATCATCATTCGTTCCAGTGTCCCCCTTGTTCGTTCCTGAACAAGCAAAATTGCACACAGAATAAAACTTAAAAAATGTACAATGAAAGCACTGATAGGAATGGTAAAACTTTTCACATCAACATAAGGAGGAAATGTGGCAAATAAAAGCTTCAGGAAATAAATGATGATTAATGGTCCGATGACAGATAGTGCAAGAAAACGCCTGTCCCCTTTAAGCTGCAAAAGTACACGTCGGGCAATAATGAAAGTATGTCTCATGAATTCTCCTCCTTCTCTCTTTCAAGCACGATGGAAAGAATAATGTCTTCAATATTATCCGAATGAAGTTCTACTGATGATATACCTTTGTCAAGGCCGTATCTCTTAAGCTCGTCAGCCAGATTCTTAGGAGTAGAATCAATAACAGTGTTTCGTTCTTCACCGTCAATAACGATTTTTAAACTTGTCTTTCCCTGAAGTAAAATGTTTTGTGGAGTATCAACTGCAAGGATTTCACCATTGCGCAGAATAGTTACTTTATCGCAAAGCATCGCTTCATCCATTTGATGAGTACTCACAAAAATGGTCACCCCATTCTTCGCCAGCTTTTGGAACAGAAGCCAGGACTGCATTTTCAAATGCGGATCAACTGCTGCGGTAGGTTCATCCAGAAATATGATTTTAGGGTTATGAATCAATGCACTACAGAGTGAAACTCTTTTTTTCATCCCTCCTGAAAAAGTTCTTACTGCATCATCCGCCCTGGCAGTTAGTTCAACAAACGAAAGTATCTCATCCACTTTGTTATGCAGATTAGGAACATTCTGTGCCTTTCCAAAGAACAGGATATTATTGCGAGCCGAAAGGTCGTCGTATAAGGCCGGTGACTGTGGCATATAGCCAATCTGCCTTCGCAATTCCCATTTATCTTTGATCGGATTTAGTCCCAGTACTTTTGCATAACCTGAAACGGGGCGAAGTGATCCAACCAAAGCCTTGATGAGTGTAGTCTTTCCAGAACCGTTAGGACCAATCAATCCGTAAATAGTTCCTTCAGGAACATCAAGACTCAGGTTATTGAGCGCACTGATTTTCCCGTAATTCTTCGAAAGGTTTACAATTTCAATGGCATTCATACAGTAAATGTACGAAAATGCTTCCACTCATTGCATAATACTACGCTATACTTTAAAACCTGATCATAGTGCCTGTTTACTTCAGCCTCTTCTCCATAAACTGCAGCTGGTGCAGATTTTCAATCAGCACTTCTTAACTGTGGATCTGTGATCTGTTAGCTATCCAAAATAGAATTACCTTTTATATATCAGGTTTATCTCCGAAAGCTCCTGCCCTATCTGTTGTATTCCAAGTATTATCTTCCGGGTTTGGACATCTGATGGTTTCTTTTGTCCTTGAACATATTGAGACAAAAGTGTAGGGTTCATACCTATCTTATCAGCAAGAAACTTGGAATTCAATACCCTGTAATATTGAAAAAATTGTTTAAAGTCAATCTCAAATTTCAATTTATCCTGGGTTATCTGTCCCTTATCTTCCTCAAAATAAAGCGTAGTAGCTTCGTATGCATGATCCATCAACTCCGAAATTGTACTGCCTGTTGTAAAAATCGGATACTCTTCAGAAAAAGCCGAGAATCCTGTATCGGTTTTCTCAACAATCATTTTTATCTTTTTTCCCGTAGGCTTCATCATTTTAATCTTTTAATCCAGCATCCTTTTTGATTTTCGTCAAAAGTCCCTTGCCAAGCTCCTGACTACCGTGATTTGGGAAAATCAGTAATCCTTGGTTTCTTATCATGCTTCATCTTTATATGAGAGCCACTTTGCGAAACACAATACCATCCATCTCTAATCAGAATCCGGTATAGTTCAGAACATTTCATCGATAATCATTTGTCAGAACAATTCTCCAAAAGTAAATAATTATTTACTTTCAAACAAATCCTTTTCAAGAAGATTCTTATTCATTCAAACTGAGCATTTCTTAATCTCTACCTCTAAATTGCGAATAAATACCCTCGCTCTTCTATATTTATAATCATCTTATTCAATACCTCTGATGCAGATTTGCAATCTGCACCTCTTAACTATGGATCTGTGATCCGCTTGAATGTAGAGCTTGTTTATTTCAGCCTCTTCTCCATAAATCTGTAACCTAACACAATGGAGAACCTGCTATACTCAGAACTCACAAATCGCGGGCCCTTAAATAAATCTTCGTTTCCATAAAACCGTCCTTCCAGGCTAAACCGCTTATAATCCAAACCTCCGCCAAAAGCAATATTGCCTGTTGACCCGACACTATACGATTTATCACCGAGTGTATTTGAAGATATCATAACTTTCGAATTCATATTCAATGCTAAGCTTGGGATATAAAATCCATTAAAATAGACTCTGGTGTTGTCATTAATATAGACATAGTACCTTAGTCCAATGGGAAATTCAACCGAACTAAGCTTAAGAGATGCTGTCCCGCCATCGCTTACTGCATCTGATTGATACGATTGATAGGTTGGTTCAAAAAGGATGCCCCATTTGTACTTATCGAAGGGGATGCTCAACTCAGCTTCCAAACCTATCCGAAAATCGGATTTGCTTTTAAACGAATAATCGTTGGTAACACCTTGTAATTCATAAACTGACATCTTTTCTGAGTTCATATTAATTCCCGGAGTAAGCTTCAGGTTCAAATAACTCCTTTTTTCCACAGGTTTCAATTCAGTAATCGGCTCTGAGAAACCTCCATTATATGATTTAAAATATTGCTTCAGGTCATTCTCCGTATAATCAATCTTCGTGATCAGTTCCATACTCGCTTTTGGCATTCTGAGCTTATCCCAAAGCTGTTGCCTGAAACTGGTATTCTTGGTAACTGTCGATCCGTGCTGAATCTCTTTGTAGATTAAAGGAGTAATGGCTGTATCATTAAGTGAATAGAAATACCGCCTTAATTTTGGGGCTTCATAACCATACAGATTCGCTTTCCCTTCCAATAGGACCCTTAAGAATAAAGTCTTACGGGACCAGACCGGGTCCAGTTCATTCTTTGCACCTTCCGCAGGTAAGTTTGAAGGATCAATCCGAACGGTTGCATTAACAAACCGACAGGAGTTCGTTATACCAAATTCCCTGACTGTAATCAAATTACCCTTTACTGGTGTGCCCGATTCTTTAAGTTTATAGGTAAAATCAACAGGATTGTATGTCCAATCCATATTCTTGATCAAACATTCTATCCGCTTGTGATCATTAGTAATTAAATATCCTTTTTCATATTTGATTTGTCCAAAGCTTGTAATTGCAACGAAGAATACCAGGAGTAAAGTGGTCAGTGTTTTCATAGAGGTTTGATTTTGATAAGGTGTTAGTTGAATTCTATTTTATTCAATTGATTTGTATATTTCAGGATTAATTACAGGCCTATATTTGATTCAGCAAATGTAGCCCTGTTTTTATATTTTTATCTAGAAATAATGAACAAAAACTATACCATTAAACAAAATGCAGTGAACTAATTTCAATAATCCTGAAATTATAGACTTATCATGCCGGGGTATACGTGGCAAACGAAGCCCTGTTTATTAGCGGCTGGCAATTGTTGACTTCAAATAATTTCCCGGAGTCATTACTCCAAGCGAGCAATTCTTAAAATCTTTGATATTTCTCGTGATAATTACATCAATTTGTCCATTTAATTCTACTGAAAAGTTTTGTAATGCGTCTTCAAAATCCTTAAAATTCGAATTCAGAGCTTTTAGTATCACATCTTTGTCAGTTATAAGTACTTCTGTAATTGTTATTAATTGTGTTAGTTTTTCGATAACTTTCTCATGAGTAGAACTTTGCCTTAACAGATGATATACATTACTGATTATCACCAAAGTGATGAAACCTTTAATTCCTCTGGATTCACATAGTGACAAAACTTTTCCAGCATCGTACAAAACGGTTCCCGGTCAAAAAAGAAGTCTAAAATCACGTCAGTGTATATAAGAACTCTTTTCATTTGCTAAAGATATTTTTCTGAAAGTCTTTTGGAAAGTTCTTTTTTGTAATCGAGGTCTTTGGAAGCCTTAAACGTACCTTTTAATGATTTTACAATTGGGGTCAGGTCGATACTTTCAACAGTATCTTCTGTTGTTATGGCTTTCAGGTAGTTCTCAACAATGTCAGATAAACTACGACCTTTTACATTGGCATATTTCTTTGCCTTTTTGGCTTCCAATCCTATTCCATGGATTAATTTCCTGAGTATACGATCAATCATTTCAGAAGGATAATAATCTGGTTTCATATTGAAGACACAGAGCGATACGCCATTCTAATCAATTAATCCACTGTTGCTTATGGCTGTAAGAAAACAACAGGAGCTTATTACCCTATCGGTTTTAATCCGCCATTCTTTATCCGCGAATCAATATATTTCTTTAATTCCACAAACGTCATATCTTGAGTTTCGAAACTAATCTTATCACGAATCTCACGCATCATTTTTACAGAGTCAAATGTCGTTTCTTTTATTTTAGTCTTCATAATGTAATAAATCTTTAGGACTTCTAATCTCAATCATAGGGTATCCCAACCTGTAATTGACCGAATTATACCCTTTAATTCTGTCAAGGTTCACAATATGTTTAAAATTCCAACTCACTAAAACGTCAACTCTGTTAATCGTTGCCAAGGCAATATGCCTGCAATCTTCAATGCTTGTTTTACCTACAACTTTTTCTATAATATATTGGTCCGCAAGTTGTATGGCTTCCTCAGTCAATGTTACACGCTCAAATTTGTCAGTTGAAAACTGATACAACAAATCTCTGACATTTTTTGGTGCACCAGTCAATTCTAACTCAAGTAAATCTGAAATTATAAAAACAAATTCATTATTCTCGAGTCTTTCAAACAATCCTTTCGTTGTTTCACTGAACTCTTCATCAAATTATCCTCCGACTACTGATGTGTCAATGTAAATCCTCTGTTTCATAAAATCATTTAAGCAAATTTACAATTTTTATTCCATTACTATTAAATCTTTGTCGGATCAGTTTTTTTTTCTCTGCTGGTGCTGTTTTGCCGACAATTACCTCTATGTGGGCCTATCCTAAGCAGCTTATAATTCTGTCTACCAGCGAGATCATCAATAAAATCTTTCTCTCTGAACATGTTCTGTAAAAATCCTTATTCGATATTTATTTTATAAATATAATTACAAAAGCTCTGTCCTGCAAGAGAATGGTGAATTTTGCGCTCAGATGGTATGTTTTGCTTAATAGAGGATAACTCATTTACGCCATTTACGCCATTTACGCCATTTCCCCTTTACTCCAGATTCTCAAATTTCCTCAGCTTACTGCACGCTCAGCATGTTCTGCACATTCTGCCTTTTCAGGATTTAAGTTCCTGGAATAAAATAATGTCACATTATCAATATGGTGTCACCGCTATGCGGCTTATTTTTGACGCTCTGTAATTTTTCTACCATACTTACAGTGCTACGCACCTAAAACAGCCGCGTAGCGGTGTAAGCAGGATAGAAGTAAATTGAACAACAAGAATGAAAGCCGCGTAACGGTGACACGAATTTGTACGTAATCATCCGCAGATAAAACACGACATTATTCCATTCCTATTACTTAATGTTGTCGCGGTAATATTTGTAGAAAAGCAGTAGAAATAAGACCCCAACAACGTCTTTATATACACTTAGGGCGGCATTTAACCGATTAACTTCCTGCGAAGTATTGCTTTCGTCATCCCGATGTATATCGGGATCCAATTTCCTGTCAACGAAGCTAAAACCCCCGGCTTGAGTGTATTTTGCTGTTATAGGGTGTTTTTAATTTCTTCATGATAAGATTTTGTTTCTTTCAAATCTCCATTTTCAAAATAGGAATATGATTCAACAGTCTTAAAGTTCATTGCCTTGAAAATGCCGATATAACCTATTCTTTTCCCATTTTCAAAAAAAGTTCGATTTACCACTTTCCCATATTCGAAAACATCTGTCTTTGTTGAAATTGAATGATTAAAAAAATGATTTTTACTGTACTCGATTGTGTCTTTATTCAAGGCAAGAGAATAATAATCAGGGTGTAATTCAGATTTGGAATAATCAAAATACTGCACTTTATCAGTTACTTCCATACCATTGATCAGGGAAATATGGGTTGAACTTTGTATTCTACCCTTTTCATAAGCGTATTCAACTATTTTAGTCAGATTATTCTTTTTGTTGAATTCTTTTGAAGATTTACAAAGATTGTCTACATAATTATATTCTATCTTGTAATAAGTTGTATCAAATCGTTTATTCTGCATTTGCTTTAAAAAATCTTGCCTGGCATCATGATGAAAAACCAAATCTCTGCGAAAAACCATTTTCTTACCATCAGGGAAGTATTTATATTCTCTCAAAGAAGTTGTGTCTTTTTCCGATGATATTGTCATTTCTCTTATAAGTGAGTCATTAGCATTGTAATCAAAAAGATGAAGTGAAGGATTGTCATTATGTCCTGTTTTTGCTAATTCCTTTCTTAGTAATCCTTTGCTATCATATTCGTAATTTGTCAAAGTTACTATAGTGTCTACAACCTGTCCTAACATAACCATGTAAACTGTTTCTTTGGATGAAGTCAACTTACCGGAGTTATAGTTATAAGAATATCGTGTCAAGGTTGACATTTTTGATGAATCGAAAATGAATTTTGCAACTTTCTCATTGCAATTAGTCAACAATGCTAGTCCAAATATTACAATTAATGTTTTTGTCATGCATAGATTTTTAAAATACCCTATAACGATGACGGTATGGCCAGTAAGGGATTGTGGGAGATTTCCTATCAAGTTACATGAAATATTGAAGCGGGCTACTACCTTTCGCATACCAATGAAACACTTTTTGGCTATATCGCGTGTTGTGTGGCGTTTATTTTAGTCTTAATGAAAATAATGAAAATCCTACTTTTCGCCTTTCGCCAAGCTCAAAGCTGTCATATTTATCAGCAATGGTTTTAAGCTTTTTAAATAATTTACGTTCTTTTATTT
>Ga0209697_10007623_pt1 | contig 12575 bp, 11 predicted proteins | sample AliMusrvi5mmetaG_FD_184115 | JGI IMG/M metagenome (GOLD analysis project Ga0209697, IMG submission 184115) | Freshwater lake bacterial and archeal communities from Alinen Mustajarvi, Finland, to study Microbial Dark Matter (Phase II) - Alinen... | ecosystem: Environmental > Aquatic > Freshwater... | reverse complement strand
TCTGGTGGGCGAGTTCTGTCAGCAGGGGCAGGCCGGCGAAAGAAGTCAGGTGGTGGGACGTCTTTTCCACTTTCAAACGGTGCAGATTTTGCGCTATCATTGTTTCACCTCGCGGGTGAAAAGTTGACGCTTTTCACCGATTCTTCCCTTTCGACGGGACGCGAGGTATTTTATTTCTTACTGGGCCACCTTGTCTGAGGATCTAGGGACCGCGCCCCGTTTGACTCCCGCCCTCACTTCTGTTACGATACGCCACAACCTATTTAAAAGGCAAGAGGAATAAGAAGAAATGGACCAACCCCAAAAAGCCATGGCCGACAGCGTCCCGCCGAACAAGCACCCCACCGGGCTCTATATCCTCTTCACCACGGAAATGTGGGAACGCTTCGCCTATTACGGCATGCGCGCGCTCTTGGTCTACTACATGATCAAGTGCATATTCCTCCCCGAGAACGCCATCCACGTCATGGGCTACGGGCTGGTCAAGCGGACGCTCGAATGGGTCTTCGGCCCCTTGAGCACCCAAGCCCTCTCCTCACAGATCTACGGCCTTTACACGGGCTTCGTGTACCTGGCGCCCATCTTCGGCGGCACCATCGCCGACCGCTGGCTGGGCCAGCGCAAGGCCGTCGTCGTGGGCGGCATCATCATGGCCATCGCCGAATTCATGCTCATGAAGCAGAGCCTCTTCTTCCCCGCGCTGCTCATGATGATCGTCGGCAACGGATTCTTCAAGCCCAACATCTCCACGCAGGTGGGCAACCTCTACGCCCCCGGCGACCATCGCCGCGACCGCGCCTTCAGCGTCTTCTACGTCGGCATCAACGTGGGCGCGACCCTCTCGCCCTTCATCGCCGGGACCTTGGGCGAGAACGTCTCGCCTTACGGCCGGTGGGGATTCTTCTCGGCCGGGATCGGGATGATCCTCGGACTCATCATCTACCTCTGGGGCCAGAGGCATCTGGCGCCGGACAACGTCATGAAGCGGGCCTCCGCGACCGACGCCAAGCCGGTCGAGCCATTGACCCCGGATGACTGGAAGAAGATCTGGGCCCTGATCGTGCTGTGCCTGCTCAACATCCCCTTCTGGACCGTCTACGAGCAGCAGGGCAACACCCTGGCGCTCTGGGTCGACTCCAACACCAACCGCATGATCTGGGGCTGGGAGATGCCGGCCACCTGGTACCAGTCCTTCAACGCGATCATGATCGTGGCCTTCACGCCGGTCGTGCTCGCCTTCTGGCGCTGGCAGGAGAAACGCAAGACCGAACCCTCCAGCCTCGCCAAGATGGCCATCGGCTGCATCCTGCTGGGGGTCTCCTTCCTGGTGCTGCTGCCGCAGACGCACGTGGTCGACGCGGGCGGCAAAGCCTCGCTGCTGTCCATCACGCTCTGCACCGCCATCTTCACGCTCGGCGAACTCTACCTGTCGCCCGTGGGACTGTCCCTGGTGACCAAGCTCTCGCCGCCGCGCCTGGTCTCGATGATGATGGGCATGTGGTTCATGTCCAGCTTCTTCGGAGACTACCTCTGCGGCTACATCGGCGCCTACTGGGAGAAGATGTCGCACGCGAACTTCTTCCTGCTGCTCATGGCCCTGGCCTGCGCCTCGGGCCTGTGCATGTTCGCCCTGCTCAAGCCCTTGAAGAAGGCCATCGGCCACGGGCACGAAGAAGTCGTGGACGTCTGACGCCGTCGTCTGAGGACGGGCCCGAGTTAGTGGGCGATCCCCGCCCGGGGCGCGTCATCCTTACGGAGTTCCGGCTTCTTCATGCTCTTGGCTGCGGGCTTCCCCTCGGCTGACGGGGGCTCTGGGGGTTCCGGAGGTTCCGGCTCGGTGGGCTCCCCGCTCTCTTCATCGGGCGGCTCGGGCTTCGCCTTCTTCCTGGCGGGCTTCTTCTTTTTCTCCCCCGGGAGGATGGGGTTGCCGTTCTCATCGAACTTGTAGCTGTGGTGCTCTTCGCCCGTGAGTTCCTTGTAGGCTTTGTACTTCGACCGGCTGTAATCGTAGTCCTTCTTCTTGCGCTTGACCTTCTTCTTGGGCTTGGGCCGCTCCGCGGACACGGCGGCGGCCTCTCCCTGCGCGCTCACGACCGGCGCCGCGACAGAGGCGGCCAAGGCCAAGATCATCAGCCACGAGAGGAACCGCAGAAGCCTCATGCTTGTAGTATAGAAACCCGACCGGGCTGGATTCAAGGCGCGCGCCGCAGCCAGGCGTTGACCTTGGCCCGCAGCTCGTCGGCGCCGGCCGAGTCGAACGGGCCCAGAGCCTCTCGGATGCGGGCCAGCTCGCCGGACTCCACGAGCCGCCGGGCCGCCCGGAACAGGGCCGGCGGATAGCGCCGCCCCCCGATGCGGACGTAGCGCCCCGCCGGGTCCGTGCGGGCCGCGCTGAAGTCGGGGCCGTAGCGCTCCATGAAGTCCTCGAGCTCGCTCAGACGCACCGCGTCCGGCGCCCGGGGCAGGCCGTGTTCCACGGCCCAGTAGAACTCGTCGGGGTCGCGCGCGAAGAGCCGCAGGAAATAGCCGGCCCGCTCGAACTCGCCGGACGGCAGCCGCGCCGCGACGCGTTCCGGGTCGGCGCGCGCGTCGCCCTCTCGGCGGACGGCGAGCTGGTAGGCGGCATGCAGGCGCCGGGAGAAATCCGCAGAACGCGCGCTGCGCTCCACGGCGTATTCGAGCTCGGCCTGATAAGCGGACATGTCGCCTTCGGGCAGGACCAGGGGAAGGTCCGCGGCCGCTCGGGCCAGCTCCCGCGCCAGCGCCAGCTCCAGCTCCTCATCGGAGACCGCTTTCAGGCGCCGCGGCCCGAGCACCAACACGGGCTGCGGATCGCGCACGAAGCTCACCAGGGCCTCGCCCGCCGCGTCGTCGCTCTCGCGCCGGGCCAGCTCGGCCGTCTCGGCCAGAAGCCGGCGTCCCAGCAGCGTCTCCTGGAGCGCGGCCGAAGCCGTCTCCAGCCTGCGGGCCGTGGTCGGCGACGGCGGCGGCCAGGGCGGTTTCACAGTCTGCGGCCCCGTCTCCCCCGCGGCGGCGGACCACGCGAGGGCCCCGACGGCGATTGCGAGGACCGCCCGGACGACCCTCATCTCAGTAGACGAACATCTTGAGGGCGTGCACGCCCCCCCCGCCCTTGATGAACTCGGAAACGTCCACCGGCACGACCTCCAGGCCCATGGCCGCCACGTGGCGCGCCGCGTTGGACGCGCCGCTCTGCATGAGCGCGGTCTTGCCCCCGATGACGGCCGCGTTGCAGGCCAGCTGCCGGACCGCCTCCACCTCCGAGGCCGTGATGATGACGGGGAAGAGGCGGAAGATCAGCTCGAGGCTCGCCGCGTCGAAGGCCGAGGGGTAGATCAGCACGGCCTCCTGGGTCAGGGGGCAGAAGCAGGTATCGAGATGCGGGAACCTCTCGTTGACGAGCTTGAGCAGCACCACGGGCGTTGCGAACAGGCGCGCCAGCTCGTCATAGGCCGCCGCGTCGGAACGGAAGCCGCACCCCCCCCAGATCAGACGCCGGCCCGGATGCCAGAGGGCGTCTCCGGCCCCCTCGAAGGTCAGGCCCTGGTCCTTGAGCGCGGTCACCCGGTAGCCCGCCTCCCGGAACCAGCCATCGAAGGCCGCGACCTCGCGGCGGCGGGACGAGTAGCGCATGGAGCCGAGCACGCAGAGCCGTTCCATCTTCCCGGTGAGCCCCACGAAGGTCTGGTGGGCGCAGAAGACCATGTCGGCCAGGCCCGCCGTGGCGGGGACCAAGGCGACCTCCAGGCCCGCCGCGACCAGCGCGTCATGGAGCTCGACCCACTGCTTGTGCGCCAGGCGCGGGTTGACGCGGCCCGACTGCCCGGCGGAGAAGGGGTTGCGCTCGTCCCGGACCTCGTAGTGGTCCGGCGGACACATGAGGACCTTGGACGGCTCCGGCACGGCCACGCAGTTCTTGACGGAGAAGCCCTTGAGCTGCGCGACCGCCTTGTAGACCGTGTCGCTCATCGGTAAGATGTTATGATATTTTCGGCGGCCCAGGGGGCGCCAGCCTGCGGCCCGACTCAGACGTAATTCGCCCGCCCGAACTCCACAGCGAACTCGTCGGCCGTCCCCTGCCACGTCCGCGGCGCCTCTCCCAAGACGCGTCCGCTGATGCGGCCGGCCGCCAGCGCTCGCCAGGACCAGGCTTCACCCACGACGATGCCCGGGCGCGGCCCCCATCGGTGCACCACCGGCACGAAGAGCACCGGCCGCCCGCGCGCCAAGACCCGGCCGGCCAAGTGCCTGAAGAAGCGCCGGCGCCAAGGGGTCTCCCGGGGCCACTCCTCCGCCAAGTCCGCCCACGCCGCGTCCCGCTGCTCCGGCGTCAACCCCAGGGCCGACAAGCCCGCCGCGAACGCCTCCCGGGCCTCCGGCTCCAGGTGCCCGGTCTCCGCCGCAGACGGCCCCGGGACGGTCCCGGCCCAAGGATGCCCGGCCGCGGCGGACACGATCCAGCCCTCCAGCATGCGCCGAGCGCTGCGTCTGAGGCCCGGCCCCAGAGGCCCTGCGGCCTCAAAACGGCGAAACCCTTCGTCCTCCCGCAAGCGGCGCAAGACTTCGGCCGGCCGGCCGCGCAGAGGACTCGCCCGGCTCTGGGCCGCGATCCACTCGCGCGCCGTGTAGAGCAGGCGCGCGGTCTCGGGGACTCCCCCCGATACGGCCATGACCACCTCCCCGCCCTCGGCCAGACTCCGGTCCAAACGCCATGCCAGCCTCGGCCAAGCGGTCTCCCCAACGAGGCGCGCGCTCCAGACCCCGCGCACCAAGGCCAGGCGGTCCAGACCGAGGTGATAGAGGCCCATGAAGCCGGCGTAGAGCCCCTCCGCGACCAGTCCGGCCGTGTCCAGGGCGAAAGGGTCTGTCGCGACGACGTTGCGCGGCCGGCAAGGGCGGCCGCGCACGGCGCGCAAGGCCAGCCCCGCATGGCGGACCAGATCGAAATTGAGGTGCCCCATCTCTCCCAGCACCGGGGGATGGGAGACCAGCCCGACCAAGGCGGGTTCCCGCCCCGCGGCATCGGCCAGACGCCGGGCCTCGGCCTGGGCGCGCTGGAGGGCCGGCGCATCCTCATCGAAAGGATAGCTCCTCCCCTGGGCCAGCCTGCGATAGACCGCGTCATGGATGGCCAGGGCCCGATCCGCAGGCAGCCGTTCCAGGACCGCGCGGACCAGGAGCCCGCCTAGATTGCACGGCGGCTCCAGGAAGGACCGCGCCAGGGGGTTCTTGCGCGGCAGGATAATCCCCGCGCGCGCGATGGCGCGCTCCCCGGCCTCGATCACGAGACCCATCAGGTCCTGCGCCGTTCCGGTCGGGCCGATGGGGTACGTATACATTGGTGGCGGATTCTAACATAAAATGATAATCTCTCAACCATGCGCATCTCCCTCGCCGCGTGCCTTCTCCTGTTGTCCGGGGTCTCCCGCGCCCAAGGGCCGGCGGACGCCCCGCTCGGCTATGTGGTCCGGGTCGACTCCGCCTCAGTCATCCTCGATTTCACCGAGAAGAGCGGCGCCGCCGCCGGCCAGCCTTTCACGATCTTCAAAGAGGGCGAGGAGCTCAAGCACCCGGCCACCGGCGCGTCTTTAGGCCGCCTGGAGACCCCCGTGGCCGAAGGCCGCCTGCGCGAGGTCCTCTCGAGCTATTCCCTAGGGACCGTCGACTCGGCCTCGGAACCGATCTCCGTCAAGATGCGCGCGCGCCTCAAACCCATGACCGCGCCGCCTCCCGCCTCGACCGCAGCGCCGCAAGGGGCCGATCAAGTGGCTCAGGTGGCGAAGTCTTTGGGTCTGACCGTCAAGCGCGAGCCGCGCTGGCGCGGTCCGGCCTTCGACTACCAGGCCACGGCGCTGGCCATCGGCGACTGCCTGGGCGACGGCAAGCGCGAGGCCGCGGTCTCAGACGGCCGCAAGGTCTACCTCTACCCCTATCCGCCGGTCGACGCCAAGCCCATCGCCGAGTTCTCGGCCCCCGGCACCGCGCCGCGGATCTACGCCCTGGAGGCTGCGGACCTCAACGGCAACGGCCGCGCCGAGGTCTTCGTCTCCTACTTCAACGACAGCTTCAACCGCTTCGAGACCAAGGTCCTGGAGCTGGACCAGAAAGGAGCTCTGGTGCAGGTCGCGGAACTCCCCTACTTGGTCCGGGGCTACCAGGACCCCAAAGGCGTGCGGCGTCTGGCGGCCCAGCAGATCACGGAGGACGCCTCCTTCCCCTTCGGCGCCATCTATCCCCTGGCCTATCAGGACGGCAAGTACGGTCCCGGCAAGCCCGCCGTGGACTTCCTCAAGCACAAGGTGGACTGGCTCTACGACTTCACCTTCCTGACCTTGGACAACAAGCCGGCCACGGTCGAGGTGACCAACACCGAGCTCATCCGCGTGCGCTTTCCCAAGGGCTCCTGGAAGACCGCGGAGTCCTATGACCAGACCCCCAACCGGGTCCGCTGGACCGGCGACCGCATGCTCCAGTTCCGGCCCGCGCTGGTGGTGCGCTACGACGACAAAGGCTTCGCCGGACTCTACGCGGTCAAGAACATCGCCTCCTACGGCGGCCTGGCCGCGCCCTTCGGGCTGTTCGCCAGCGCGGAACTGCGCCGCTTGGACTGGACCGGCCTGAGCCTGGCCCCCTCCTGGGTGGCGGAGCTGGGGGGCTACTCCACGGGGCTGGCCTTGACCACGCCCGCGGGCGGCCCCCAGGAGTTGGCCGTCATGGTGGTAGGAACGGCCGGGCGGTCCTCCATCTGGGCTTACGACCCCTGAAGCCGACCGCGCATGAAACAGAAGAAGATCCTCATCGTCGACGACGACTCCTCCATCAGGGAGATCCTGTCGACTCAGCTCTCCCGCCTGGGCTTCCTGACCGCCGCGGCCGCGGACGGCAAGGAGGCGGTAGGACTCTTCAAGTCCGAGAAACCGGACCTGGTGCTCATGGACATGATGATGCCGATCCTCGACGGGCTGGCCGCCTGCGCGCAGATCCGCGCCCTGGAGAAGAAGGGGACCCGCGTGCCCATCCTGTTCTTGACCGCCCGGGACACCCGGCACGACCAGATCAGTTCAGCCTTGAGCGGCGGCGACGATTTCATCACCAAGCCCATCAGCCTGCAGGAGCTGCGCGAGCGCGTGGAAGCCGCCCTGGCCCACGCCAAGCACAAGCCGGCCCCATGACGCGCCGCGGCGTTGTCGGCCTCGCCTTCCTGCTCCTGACAGGCGTCGCTCACGCGGCGCCCGTCCCGACGCCGCCCCTGATGACCCTTCAGGACAAGCCCATCGGGGTCCTGCTGCTCGGCTTCCACGGGGGGAAGGACTGGCAGGCCGCTCTGGCGGCCATGACCAAGGCGTTCACTCCTCAGTTCCCGCTCGCGTTCGCCGGGGATTCGGCCGACGTCAAGACCATCCAGGACGCGGTGGACCGGCTGCAGGGCGCGCGGATCAAGAAACTCGTCGTGGTGCCGCTCTACGCCTCCTCGCACTCCCCGCTCATGGAGCAGACGCGCTACCTCTTCGGCATCCGGCCGGACCCCGCCCCGGAGTTCTTCACGGCCGCGCACCGCCCCTCCGGATACGCGATGGTGCGCCGCGTCGTGTTCCGAGGCAAGCTGCCGGTGGTCCTGACCCAGGCCCCGGACGACGATCCCCTGGTCGTCGACGTCCTGACCTCCCGGGCCCTCAAGCTCAGCAAGCATCCCGAGGACGAAGCCTTGGTCCTGGTCGGCCTCGCCCCGGCCGCGGCGCCTCTCGACGAGACGGTCCTGGGCCAAGGCTCCCGCCCCAAGCCGCCCACGGCCGAAGACGAGTACCGCCAACTGCTCTCCTCTCTGGCCGAACGGGTGCGCGCCCGGGGCGCCTTCAAGTCGGCCCAAGCCGCGGTCCTGCAGCCTGACGCCATGCATCAGTCTGACCGGGAGCGCCACGATGCGGCGCTGCGCAGCCTGGTCCGAGGACTCAGCCGCAGCGCGCGCGTGCTCGTCGTCCCCTACGCGGTGACCGGAGGGGAGGCCGCGCCCGTCATCACACGCGCGCTGCAAGGGACGTTCATGCGCTTCAACGACCAGGGACTTCTGCCGGACGAGCGCATGGTGCGCTGGGTCGCCGACGCCATCCGGCGGGGCGCCGCCCTGCCGGACATGCGCGTCTACAAGGACGCGGGCCGGCCCCTGCCCGGGACGGTCAAGCCGATGAGCATCAAGCTTTCGGGGAGCCACCCATGAAAACCAAACGCGCCTCGGACCGACGAGACATCCTCGACCACGGCTTCGTGCGCTTGGTCGACGCCATGGGCGGCGACGCCGCGGTGGTCGACGCCGCGCGGGTCTGCTACGACAGCCGCTCCAAGGGCGCGGCTCAGGACCGGCGCCTGATCGCCTACCTGATGAAGCATTCGCACCTGACCCCCTTCGAACACGCGGTCTTCAAGTTCCACGTCTCCGCGCCGATCTTCGTGGCCCGCCAGTGGTTCCGGCACCGGATGGCATCCTACAATGAGGTCTCAGGCCGCTACACCGAGGTCAAGGAGGAGTTCTACATCCCCGCGGCCTGGCGCTCCCAGGACGCGGTCAACAAGCAGGGCTCGGTCGCGACGGCCGAACTCGACCACGCGGGGCTCTCCGCGGCGCTGGCCGCCCAAGTCCGCTCGTCAGTGGCCGCGTACCGGGAGATGCTCGCGGCCGGCGTGGCCCGCGAGATGGCGCGCCTGGTCCTGCCCCTGAACCTCTATACCCAGTTCTATTGGACGGTCAACGGCCGCAGCCTCATGAACTTCATCAGCCTGCGCGCCGACGAGCACGCCCAGTGGGAGATGCAGCAGTACGCCCTGGCCCTGGCCGGGTTCTTCCGGCGGCGCATGCCCTGGACTTGGAAGGCGTTCCTGTCCCACGCATGGAAAGGCCGCAACGCGGGCTTCGCCAAGGCCGGAGGCCGCCCGTGATCCGCGCGCTCCTGTTCGCCGCGCTCTGCGCCGCCCCCGCCTCCGGCCAGCAGGCCGGAATCGTGCGCCGGGGCACCATCGACCAGGTGGTCCGCGTCATCGGCACCGTCCTGCCGGTCGACGTCTTCCGGATCAAGTCCTCCATCGAAGGGCGCGCCTCCCGGATCTGGACCAGTACCGGCGTCTGGGTGGACTCGGACCAGGACCTGGGCTTCCTCATCAACCGGGAGTTCGCCGCGCTCAGCGACGCGCGCAACAGCACGGACCAGACCGTCCTGGAGGACCGTTGGCAGACGGTCTACCAGCCCACCCGCCTGCGCTGCCCGTCTGCCTGCTACATCCTCAAGGCCTTCGCGCGCGCCGATGCCTGGGTCAAGCCCCGGACCGTGCTCTTCGAGGCCGCGTCCCATCTGCGCATGACGGGGTGGGTGCGGCCTGAGGAGGCGCACCTCGTGCGCGACGGAATGACGCTGCAATACTGGTCCTTGAAGGACCCCAAGACGCGCTTCAGCACGAAGATCTCCCACTACGTGCGCGACATCCAGGGCGTGAAGGCCCAGCCCGGCGGGAGCTTCACCCTGGACCTGGCCATGGGGCCGGAACATTTCTTCCCCCCCGGGACGGAGTGGGCGGGCATCGTGGTCTCCAACAAGAAGGAGAACGTGCTGATGGTCCCCACCGACGCCCTCATCCGGTTCGGCGACGACGTCTATCTGCCGGTCAAGGTCTCCACGGGCATCACCACCCCGGACTGGACGGAGCTGAGCGCCGGGACGGAAGAGAAGCGCCCCTTCCTCAACCTCTCGGATGCACAGCTGCGCCAGACGCCGCGGCACAAGATGGAAGCCGACCTCTCGCTCCCGGCCCAGAGCGGGGAAGAAGCGGCGCCGCCCCCCGCCGAGGGCTCCCGGCAGCCCCGACGCGACGAGGGGGCGCTGCGCGAACCGGACTCCAACCTGGGCGAGGACCCTTATTCCGAGTGACGAAATCCGTCTGCCTCCACGCCGCCTTCCTGCGCAGTCCCCACGAGAACCCCTGGACCGGAGACCTCGACCCTGAGGACTCCGCCTACCCCTACGGCGATCAGGCCAGCCGCGCCCACGCTGAGTGCTACGGTCCCTTCGCTTTCGACCCGGTCCTGGACCGGGAGGGGCGCATGCGGGGCAGTTCCAACCTCTACGCCTCGCTGAGCTTCAGCTTCTCCCCCCTCCTGCTGGCTTGGCTGGAGCGCGCCCATCCCGAGACCTACCGCCGCATACTCGAGGCGGACCGCGCCTCGGCCGACCGCCTGGGCCACGGCAACGCCCTGGCCCAGCCCTATGGGGACGCCCCCTTGCCGGGCCTCACCCCGCGCGACAAGCGGACCGCCCTGCGCTGGGCCCAGGAGGACTTCCGGCAGCGCTTCGGCCGGCCGGCGGAAGGGATTTGGCTGCCCGGCACGACCGCCGCCCCCTCCGGGAGAGGAGAACGGCTGCCCTCCGGGGACGGCGGCCCCTTGTCCGCCGACGAGGAGACTTTGGAGGCCCTCATCGCCGAAGGCTTCCGGTTCACGGTGCTGCCGGCCCGGCGCGCGGGCCGCGTCCGGGTCGCGGGCGCAGCCGAGGCGGAGTGGAAGGAAGTCCGGCCCAAGACCTTCAATCCCACCCGGCCCTACCGCTGGCTCTCGCGCCAGACGCCGGGCTCGGAGCTGGCCGTGTTCTTCCCGCACGAGCGTCTCGGCGCCGCCCTGGCCTCGGGAGAAGCCCTGCGCGACGGCGAGACCCTGTGGCGCGGGGTCCAGGCGCGCTTCCTGCCCGACGACTCGACCCAGCTCGTTCACGCCGCCATGGCCGGCGAGCTCTTTGGCCTCGAGCTCAAGGGCGCTCCCGCGGTCCTCGGCCAAGCCCTGCGCGTCATGGAGGCCGACGGCCTGCCCGCGACCAACTACGCGGCGTTCCTCGACCACTTCCCGCCGCCCCAGGAGTTCGAACTGGGGCCTGCAGACTCTCTCCAGCCGCCGGCCTGGCGCGATGGCCTGCGCCAGGCCCTCCAGCGCCTCGCGGAGGACCTCGACGGCTTCTTCGCTGAGCGGCTGGGTGTCTGGCTGAGCGACCCCTGGCAGGCCCGGGACGCTTACGCCGGGCTGCTCGGCGACCCGTCCGCGCGCCGGGCCGATGAGTTCCTCTCCCGGCACAGCCGCCGGCACTTGAAGCCCGAGGAGGCTCGGGCGGCGCTGCTGCTCCTCCAGCTCCAGAGGCGCCGAATCCTGATGCTCGCCGAGACCGACCCGGACAGCCGGGACGTGACGGATGCCGGCCCCCTGCAGGCGCTCAAGCAAGCCGGCCGGGCCGTGGAACTGGCCGCCGCCCTCGGGCTCGACGCCGCCCCGCGCCTGCGCGAGCGCCTCGCTGCGGTCCAGACGGCCTCCGGCACGCCGGCCGACGCCGCGCAGGTCTGGTCGCGCGAGGTGGCGCCCGCCGCCGTCGACAGCGTCCGCGCCGCGGCCCATTTTGCGATCCTCGAGCACCTGGGGGTCGGCGAAGCGCCCCGGCCGAAGCCGCAGCCCGGCGAGCGCTTCAGCTTGCTGAGCAGTTCCGTACGCCGCCAGACGCTGCCCCTGCCGGGCGGCCGGGATCCGGTGTGGTCCTGGCAGTCCTTAGCCGTACAGGACGCCGAGAGTCTGCAGACGCGCCGAGCCTCGGTCTGCGTGCACCAGCTCGAACGCTTGGACTTGGCGGCCTGGGTCCTGCCGGCCGCAGAGGAGCCGCCGGAGTTGGCCGCGGCCTTCGCGGCCGCTCCGGCCGAAGAGTTCCGCACGGAGCTCTGCCGCCGCTTCGGCCAGGCCTTCTTCACCCTGGACGCGCTCATCGGCAAGGAGCGCCCGCAGGTGCTGCGCTGGCTGATGCCGGACCCTTCGGGCAACCGCCCCCGGCGGATCTTCCTGCGCGATTGGGCCGCGGCGATCGGCCGCCTGCGGCGCGGCGAAGATGTCTGCGGCGGCCGATTGCTGGAGCTCCTGCCGCGATGCCGTGAGGTCGGGGTGCTGCCGGACCAGCTGCCCTGGGCCGACCTGGTGCGCGGCGCGGTCCAGGCGGCCTTGGAGGATTTCCTCGCCTCCGGAGCGCGGCCGGACCTGGACCAGGCTCTGCGCTGGCTCTCCGCTGCGGAGCGCGTGGGCCTGCATCTGGACCTCTTCGAGCTGCGTAGCCGGACCCTGGTCTGGCTGGAGCGGCCCGCCTCAGGCACCGACCCGGCCCAACGCGACCTGGCCCGCGCTCTGGCAGAGAAGCTGGCGCTCTCGCCGTCTTTGTTCTCATCCACGGAGGCTTGCTCATCATGACCGCCAAAACCATTCCTTATGGGGGTCGTGACGACGTAAGGAAAACGTCGTCATGACCACGAAAACGATCCACCTGCGCGACGCCGAAGAGACGCTGGCGATCCTGGGGGAACAGGATTCCCATCTGCGTCAGATGGAGACGGACTACGGGGTGGAGCTGGTGCTGAGTCAGGAGCCGGACAGCGGAGCCCTGAGCCTGCTGGTGCGCGGCAGCCCGGGCCGCGTGCAGAAGGCCGTGCGTTTCATCCGCGGCTGCATCGAGTCCATGCGCACGGGCGCGCGCGCGCATCTCGGCCGCGCGCAC
>Ga0209697_10007621_pt1 | contig 12576 bp, 9 predicted proteins | sample AliMusrvi5mmetaG_FD_184115 | JGI IMG/M metagenome (GOLD analysis project Ga0209697, IMG submission 184115) | Freshwater lake bacterial and archeal communities from Alinen Mustajarvi, Finland, to study Microbial Dark Matter (Phase II) - Alinen... | ecosystem: Environmental > Aquatic > Freshwater... | reverse complement strand
TCTCCAAAAACACCGCAAGCGCTCGGGAATGCTCCCCGGCATTGGCATACCGCTTGCCGGTCTCTAGATCCATGTTTGTTTTAGATGATGAATTCATGTATGCACGCCTTTTGTCACGCTATCTGTCAAATACCTCATAGGGGATTCGATGAAAGTTGCTTTTCAATGTGCATATTGTTTCTATCCTGCCGGATACCAGTGCCTCACGGTAACGCGCCATGCTCTCTCCGTCCCAAAGCGCGTCCAAGCTTTCAGTATTGAGATTTCCTACGCTATTATTGCACAAACAATGCGCTTGCGGTATGACCTTGCCCTCAACAGTTATTGACAGATGACTCCAGGGGGCGTAACAGTTTTGCTTCAGGAGGGCACGAGAATCGGGGTCATTGGCATCTCCTGTTGTATCTCCATCCGTGACTGGCCCTCCGGTATTACTATCGCCAAAAAGCCCTTCCGGAATATTATGTGAGAACTGAATGCCTGCCTGCTCGCACAATACTTTGGCTGCCGCAAGGCTTTCCTGAACCTGTTTCAACAATCGCACATCTCTATTTATCGTGAATAGATCTTCTTCGGGAAACATCTGAGAGTCATACAGATACTGATAACGCACTATCCCAAATCCGTATGTTTGCGCGAAAGCTACGAGATTGGTTATCTGCCGATAATTTGACCGCATGATGACCATGCAGACATCCATCGCGTATTCCGGCCGGATCTTCTCCCTGAGCCGTTGCATCATGCGTACCTTTTCTTTAAGGGTCTCAAAACTCGCGCCACGCCGGATATTCTCATAGACTTCTTTGGTCGAACCGTCGATAGAAAACGTAACGCTTATGTTGTTCTCAATAAGTTTGATGGCCATTTTCTCATCAATGAGCAACCCGTTAGTAACAATATTCTGCCGAACAGAGTTTGCGATACCCGCTGACAACAGGATTTCAAAATCGGGGTACAGGAACACTTCTCCGCCCAGCCAGCTAACCTCCCTGATGTACGGCAGAACCGCAAGCAACTCATCCCGTACTTTCTGGGATATATCTTGCGCCGGCCGCGTCACGACGGAACACATCCTGCAGCGTAAATTACATTTTGTTGTCACCTGAACCGATAACCGGCACACCCGGGCAACAACCATCGTTTTTCCCTGCGCAATCTCCTGCTCGCACAAAAGCTGGTTCTTTTCTGAGCACGAAAGCGCTTCCTTCAAGGGAAGCAATAACCCGGTTATAACAAGCGCGCGGGCATGGTCTCCCGCGTTATTGCACCGTTGCGCAATAGTGAGCATCCTCCGCACAACAGCGGCATATTTTCCGGGGTCAGCCTCCAACACCCTGGAGAGAACTCCCCATCCTTCCCCACGACTTCTCTGTTCCAGTATCCGGTCCAGCAGATGAATCGCCCCCGCATGGTTCGGCGAAACCGATATCTCCGCCATCGTTTCCTTCAGTGCCTTTTCGTAGTCCCCCAGCATCACATACAGATTGCCCAGTTTCTCATGCATCCCCAGCGGCAACGCTCCCTGCCGTTCTAACTGCTCTATTGCGGCATGGGCGTTCTCCCGATCTCCCACCCGCAGGCATTCTTGCGCTGCATTCACCAGGGCTTCATGTAACATCTCCCTCATCGCCTCGCCTGCACACCCTTCTCTCTCTCTATCGTAAGAGGTCAGCGCCGCCCCATACTGCTTCATCCCGTGATATATTTTCCCCATCTCGAAATATGCCCCGCTCAGACCCGGATCACATTCGATCGCCTTCCTATACGCCGCAAGCGCCCCATCCGGTTCGCCCAGTTTACCACGACTCTTGCCCAAGAGCAGAAACGCATGCCCCGATGCCGGGTTAACGGCAATCTCGCGGGCCAACTCTTCAGCCGCCGCCGCATACTGCTCCTGCGCGTAATGTATCTTGCCTATCTCTAAATGCACACTGACTGCATCCGGCGCTTCTGCCAGCATCTCCAAAAACACCGCAAGCGCTCGGGAATGCTCCCCGGCATTGGCATACCGCTTGCCGGTCTCTAGATCCATGTTTGTTTTAGATGATGAATTCATGTTCCTGCCTAGGTTGAACAAACGATGTAAGGAATACAATGTTACTTTTTGAGTGTACCGAATTCACACATATTTTCCGATAGAAACGATAATTGGTTAACGTGAGGGCATGCTGACAATAACATTTCGGAGAATGCAATACTTTCGCACTTTATATTTTATCAACTACAATATTTCCCATGACCAGGCAATCCATTTTTGTTCGCTGGAACACATCTATTGCATCCTGTGGGGTACACACAATGGGCTCACCACGGAGATTAAACGAAGTATTGAGAAGAACAGGAACGCCGGTGAGCGTTTCGAACGCTACAATAAGCCGCCACAGCTGCTCATTGCTTTGCTGGCGCACGGTTTGCAACCGCGCAGTCCCGTCAATATGGGTTACCGCAGGGATAATGTGTTTTTTGTTCTCTTTTACTTTCGGCGAAAGGAGCATGAATGGGGAGGACCCTTCCCCGTGAAAATATTCGTTCGCTTTTTCTTCAAGCACCACAAGCACCACCGGAGCAAACGGACGGAAGGATTCCCGGTGTTTGACCTGATTATTTAAATAATCCTTCATACCGAGGGTCATCGGGTTGGCGAGGATTGAACGGTTCCCCAGCGCACGGGGGCCGAATTCCATCCTGCCCTGAAACCAGCCCACAATTTTATTCTGCGCAATTCTCTCTGCAACATACTCGGAGAGGGCGCCATCCTCCATTTCCCTGAAATCTAGGCCGGCACTTGCCAGTGCTCGGCGGACCTGATTCGCCGAATAATCAGGTCCGAGATATGTATCGTTCATAATAGAATCTCTCTGATTTCCAAGCAATGAGTGGTACATATACGAAGCCACTCCGATGGCGCCGCCGCTATCCCCGGCAGCGGGCTGGATAAAAATATTTTTAAATGGCGTTTCTTCAATGATCCTGCTGTTAGCAACACAGTTAAGAAAAACTCCTCCGGCAAGGCAAAGATTATCGCTTTTTGTTATGCGGTAAAGATTCCGGGCTATCGAGATTAGAGTTTCTTCAATAAATAATTGCAGAGACGCCGCCATATCGCAATGTCTTTCTTCCAAGAGACCGTCAGGGACTCGTGCCGGACCGAACATTGCAACGAACTTTCTGCTGTACATGCGAAACCCAGTGTTAAAACCGAAAAATCGCTGGTCAATAATAAAACTTCCGTCAGCCCTTACTACGACTATATTGCGCAAAGCTTCAATATATCGGGGTTTCCCATACGCTGCCAACCCCATGACCTTGCCCTCCCCCTCGTCAGCTGCAAATCCGAGATAGGTGGTTATTGCCGTATATAGCAACCCGAGCGAATCAGGAAAATGAATTTCATTAAGGATTTTTATTTCGCTATTACAACCAGACCCCATCGTCGTAGTCGCCCACTCACCAACGCTATCCGCGGTAAGAATCGCCGCTTCTTCAAAAGGAGAAACGAGAAATGCGCTCGCGGCATGCGATAAATGATGCTTGATAAAAATACTCTTCCCCTCATATCCCAACTCCCGCTTGAATATCATTGGCATAATAAGGCGGTCCTGAAGCCAGTGCGGCATGGTCGAAAGGAAATTGGGCAATGAAAAAGGATAGGACCTGAGATGACTAAGGACAACGCGGGAAAATTTCAGGAATGGTTTCTCGTAAAAACCAATATAATCTATATCGTTAATCGTTACATTTCCTGCCTGCAGACAGTAATTAGCTGCCATTAAAGGAAAATCGGATGAGTTTTTCCGGCGGTTAAATCGCTCCTCCTGGGCGGCAGAAACAATTCTTCCGTCTTGAAGAAGACATGCGGCGGAGTCGTGATAATAACAAGATATGCCAAGAATATTCATAACATGCGGCGACTTTCGTCAAACGCCGGCATAGATGAAAGATACAATGATGGAAGGCCCGATATAAAATACTAAAAATGACAAGACCGCTAACATAATGAATAAAGGAGAAAGAAAATAGAATTTATGCTTCCGGATCATAAAAAATAATTCCTTGAAAATATATCCCATTTTTTTTGACATAACTGATATTGTGTTTAGGAAAGTCATTTTGATTCCCCCCAATATTATTATGATCCTCTCAGGCAACCCGCCAAGAGATCATCATATCCTTCAGCTTTTCTCCAAAAACCTATTCCATTGCTACGTTGAGCCGGTGATTTATATCTCACTACCTGCACCAAAATCGCCATAACACCAAACCCGACAGCATAGAGCAAAAACAAAGAGACAGAAACGACTATTTTCTGAACTAACGATATATACCATCGCATCGCACCAATAAGGAGTGATTTCATGGTCGATTCCTTCTCAAGTTTACTTTTCTTTTGGATTTTTTAATTGCTGCATCATTTTGATTGCACTTTCTTCATTCGGAATGATCTTTAATGCCTTTTCCACATTCAGCTTTGCGTCTACAAAATTCTGTTGCATTTGATTCAATTGCGCCAAGCCCATGTATCCATAGAAACGTCCCTGGTCGTTATCGGCAAGTTTCAAACTGTAATCCATTGACTCCATGGCTTTTTTATAATCCCCTTTGGCAATGTACAACTGTGCATATGTCCGATAAAGATACGGCATCTTATTATCAAGCTGTTCCGCTTCTTTCAGGTATTTTTCGCCTTCAATTACATTCTTATTTTTGACATAAAAATCGGCAATTCTTGTCAACACCGAGGCGTCGGGGGTGGGAGCAGTCCCTACAAGTTCTTTCAAAACCCCTATCGCTTTACTGTAATCACCGGCCTTTTGATACATATTAGCTTGCTCTTGCTTTTTTTCGACGTTGAGTTGATTGTCCGCCGGAACGCCCTGCGTTGCAAGAATTTTATTAGATTCCACCTGAGAAGGCGCCTTATTCCTCATGATGTACCCGCTCAGTGCAGCAAGTACAATCAATAACAAAAATCCTCCAAAAAATAGACCATTTTTCATGCTAAATCCTGATACCATGTATTGTTCCTCCTTTTACCGGTTTGTGAGAAATTATCTGATTGGCTTTTTTTACCAATTACTCGAATAAAAACTCAAACAAATTTTATTAATTATATCACAATTTATCGACTCTTTCAATCGATACGAGATAGTGGTCACGATTGTGTTAGAATGTCAGTATTGCGTGAAGGAGAGATGTTATGGTTAGGGCCTATTAACCCCTTACGCAGCTGCACAGGGATAATTTATGAGAGCGCAAGTAAACATAAGCAACGAGAACGTGCCCAACAGACCCTGCGGCGGAAAATTAATGCAACTGGACGACGCTGATCACCAGTTGTGTAAAGAAGGTAATCCGCGCTGGCCCCTTTTGATCGATATCGACGATGCTTCAAAAGGATATGATTTTATTTTGAGAAATTGTATAATGATATGCGCAAATCCTTGCCGGAGGCCTTCTTATGTTGTGTAATCGATGCGTTCTTCCAGAAAGCAAACCAGATATATGGCTCAACAATGATGGCATATGCAATGTGTGCGTTCAAGATGCCGCTGACAAAAAGAATCAATCTCAATTACCACCGATTCTTGAAACAGATTTAGTAAAGATTCTCAACCAGCATAGAGGGAAAAATAAATACGACTGCCTAGTAATGTGTAGTGGAGGAAAAGACAGTACTGCAGCGCTTTATTATATGAAACGCAGGTACAACATGAATGTCCTTGCGTTCATGTTTGACCATGGATTTGAAACTGAGGACGCGATAGAGAATGTAAAAAATGCGGTAGAAGTTCTCGGGGTTGATTTTCTGTTCTTCAAATCATCGGAAATGAACGGCATATTCTCAAAAATCCTTCAAACAAAGAGCACGGCCGTTATTTGCCATTTATGCTCAATGTGGTATATGCAGCTGACTTTCGACATCGCCGCACGGTATTCCATCCCCATTATCATCGCCGGATGGACAAAGGGACAATCGATTAAACAGCCGGTTATGACGAAATGTGCCTGCTCTATTGACGCACCCGAATATGCCTCTATGGCGAAAGCAACCAGAGATTTTTTAGCCAACGAACTCAAAAAAGACCCCCCGTTCAAAGATTTTCCTTCAAGTATGGAAAATGTGGTCGCGCAAGCAAAAAAAAGGCATCATTGCACCGTTTTATCTCCCCATTGGTTTCTCCCGTTCGATCAGGAAACCTATGTTGCACTCATCACCAAAGAATTGAAATGGAAATTACCCCGATTGAGTTACCCCCGGAACTCGACCAACTGTTATATGAATTTTATATCGGTGCACAATGCGATGAAACATTTCGGCTACACCCATTATCATATAGAAATGAGCAAGATGATACGAGAAGGCCTTCTCTCACGCGAACAAGCGCTCCATGATCTTGAAATATTTTTTGACAAAGACCTCCTTAATTCCATTGCAGGGAAACTGGGGTGTACAGTCGAATGAAAATGCAGATGCCGCCCCTGACCCCGTACCTTGACAATGCTGCGACTACGGCAATCGATCCGGAAGTAATAAAAGCAATGGATGCTTTTCTGTCTGGCAACCCGGGTAACGCGTCATCACCCCACGGCCCTGGCATATATGCCGCCAAAGAAATTGAACGGGCACGAGAGATCATTGCCCGACACATTGGCGCTGATGCTGATGAAATTTTTTTCACATCCGGAGGAACAGAATCCAATAACTTCGCTATCAAGGGCATTGCATGGGCAAATAAACGAAAGGGAAACCATCTGCTGATCAGTCGCATTGAACATCCGAGCGTACTCCGTGCCGCTGAATGGCTGCATACGCAGGGGTTTGAAATTGATTTTTTGCCAGTCGACTCAGAAGGTTTTGTCAGTCGGGAGGATACGCTTAAACTGATAAAAAAAGGGACAATCCTTGTTTCGGTTATGCATGCCAACAATGAAGTGGGAACCCAAGAACCCATTGAGAAGATTGGTGCTTCATGCAGGGAACGAGGGATCTATTTTCATACTGACGCCTGCCAAAGTTTCACTCGACTACCGCTCAATGTCAAAGATTTTAACCTTGACCTTGTTTCACTCAACGCGCACAAAATACACGGTCCGACAGGAACGGGGGCGTTGTATATCAGGAAAGGCATTACCATGGATCCGATTTTTCATGGGGGCGGACAGGAAAACAATCTGCGCGCAGGCACCTATAACGCCGCCGGAATAGTGGGTTTCGCAAAAGCAGTCGAGATATCTCTGGCGGAAGATATTGCCAAGATGACTATGCTCCGAGACTATTTCATCGATACAATACGCACCTCACTGGGTGGTATTCGTTTGAACGGCCCTGCGTCGTTGCGGTTGTGCAACAACATCAACATGGTCTTTCCGTGCGATGGGAATTCGCTGTTCCATTACTTAAACAAAAAAAATATCGCAGTTTCGGCCGGGTCCGCCTGTCATTCAACCCGCAACACCCCCAGCCATGTGCTGTTAGCGCTCGGGCTTTCTCCGGACGATGCGAAACAATCTTTGAGGTTAAGCCTGTCAAAGTTCACAACAAAAGAAGAGATAGACTATACCATCGCCGCGATACGAAACTTCATTGCCCATGAATGCTGACGAAACAATAGATCTTTCGGGTATTGGTTGCCCTCAAAATTCAGCTCGAGCTTTATTGAGGCTGGAGGGAATGGATTCGCACAAAACACTCGCAATACTCATTGATGACGGTGAGCCGTTGCGCAATGTCCCGCCTTCGCTGGAAGAAGAAGGGCATACGATCATCAAAACAGAAAAAAAGGGCTTACAGTGGTGTATATTGGTCAAGCGCCGGTGATGTTTCATCCACCTTGTCGAACTACCAGTCTTTAATTTTTATCTCATAAGTAAACATCGCATGATGCCTTCCAACCAGATTACAGTTATTAAATCGCCCTGAGATGTGTTTCCTTTATTTTGCCGGTTATACAATCCTTATTACAAGCTATTCCATTGAAATGTTGACTGAGATTCGATCGGTATTCCTGCATGACAACACTGTTCCACGCCTCCGCAATTGAAATTGTCTGTAAGGAACCGGCGTTAGGTGTGACCCCGCAAAGGCAATCGGGACGGACCGTACCGTCATAATCAAGCAGTAACTGATACCAAGGAAGATGGCAAAGGTATGTAGTAGGCGCAACGATCTTCGATAGTTGCTGAGGCGAAGATTCGCTTATCACAGGTTTGTGAGGGATTGTTAGTCGATTTTCAAGGCGCACCCCAAGTTCCCGGGCAGTATTCTCTATTGCCTCCATTTCCCCCCTCAGAAAATCGACGGCTTCTGAATCGGGACCAGAAAATATATCCTCATCAGTTTTCAGGTGTGTGTGCAGCGGCATCAAACAAACAAATTCAAACCCATGCCCCCCGGCAAACTCCACAAGTTTTCTCAATTCCCTGTAATTCGACCGCATGACCACCACATTCATATTCATGATGAGATTCGACCGAAGTCGCTTCCGCAAATTCGCGACCGTCTCTATAGCATGCACTAACTTTTCATAATTTGCGCCGCAACGAATATATTCATATGTCTCCTTATAGACACTGTCAACGGAGAATGTTAGTTCGACATTATTTTTCACCAACTGCTCGGCGATTTCATCGGTCAACAACTGACCATTAGTCACTATGCTCTGACGCAGATTAGGATACCGATACGCTTCCTGCAACAAATCAGTAAAATATTCGAGATGGAACACTTCGCCGCCCTGCCACATTATTTTTTCTAAATAAGGGAACAACGATATGATCTCATCAATCCGATGACGGGGCAATTCCCATTTATGCTTACTGGTCAAGCACATGATGCAGGAAATATTGCAGCGGTTCGATAGCGTAACAACAATGCTCCGCACTTTGGATTCAAGTATGGTTTTTCCTTTAGCTAACTCCAACTCATTGATCAGCTTATTCTTGAAAAATACATCAATGCCAGAAACAGTAGATAAACTTTTTTCAATAAGCGGGATAGTGAGATGATAAAGCCCCTGGAAATTATAGATGCGTGCAATATGCGCAACAGTGGTAATATCCCAAGGATATTTTTCGACTTTCCGGAGATATTCTTCGGCAAGTCGAGTATAACTATCGGTATCCGTTACACCGGGAAGCACGGAATATTTACTGCCGTATATTATATTTATTTCATTTTCAACATCAACATTACCAACATTCAGAACCAATAATGGGTTAAGTACCGCGACAGCCGCGTCGTAATCGCCTATAAATGAATATGATTTTGCGAGAAGAATACATCGAGCAATCAATTGAGGATCATTCGCCGCCAGCATCTGCACGCTTCGGCGTAAATAATCGATGGACCTCGTATATTCTCCCATAACATGGTATGTTTTCCCGATCTCGAATATAGCGGAAGGGTTGTCGGGGTCTTGAACCAGAACATTTTGAAAACTGGCGATAGCAGAATCGTAATCACCCCGGGAATACAACTGTTTTCCATTTTCTATACTAGTATCGATGGTATTCATATTTTATATATATTTCAGATTCATTTTGGGAACCCTGCCGCAAACGCAGTCATTACTGCAAAAACCACGACATGAACCCTGCGATATTGTTCGCCTCAGTTGTTGTATCTTTTCGCCGTTCCACATCTCTAAGATACTGTGTTCGAGAACGTTGCCGACCGAGTGGGTTTCTGGACACAAACAGTCAGGATACACATTCCCCCCGCAAGCAATATTCAGTCTCTGCCAAGGAGCATGGCAGAACAGCTCAGAATTTTCCCTTGTAAGCGGATTACATTGAAGAGGTTCATGAAGCCCTTGGCTTCCTGACGATGGCGGCAGTTGAGCATGAGGAGACTGAACTTCGTTGAAAAATTTTTCCGTTGGCAACCAATTCTCAAGACGTATGCCATATGCTTCGGCCTTCGCTTCGACCTCTTTTCGCAAAACATTCATGGAAGCTACAATTTCCGCATTAAAATTAAAATAAAATATATTTTCTTGGACATCTTTAAAATCACACCCCGAAGCATTAAAGAACACTGTCGTAAATTTATATCGGTGCGCAAAGTCCAAAAAATCACAAAGCTGGCCGACATTGGACCGCATAATAAGGACATTAAGTCGCGTGCTCATTTTGGGATTATAGCGCGCTCTCAAATCATTGATCAATGCAACTTTAGATAACATTTCTTCAAATACTGCGCCGGGCCTGATATGCTCATAAACTGCTTTGGTAATACCATCTATAGAGAAAGTGAGCTCCACGTTATACTTAACCAGCTTCTCAGCAATCCGCTCGGTGATGAGAGTGCCGTTAGTTGAAAGTACTTGCCTGAGCGGATAGCGTGAGGACTCGTCAAGTAATTCTTCAAATCCCTCGAATAAAAATGCTTCGCCGCCCTGCCACATAACTCGTTCCAAAGACGGCAGCAATGCAATTATTTCCCGACATGTCTTTGCCGGCAAATCCCATTGAGTTTTCCGCATCTCACACATAATACAGCGCAGATTGCATTTATTTGTGAGGGTTACTGTCAGACTGCGAATCTTAGAGTCGAGATAAATCTTCTTCTGAGCAATTTCTATTTCATTCAAGATTGTATTGTGAAGCATAATCTTCTCGCGCGGCACAATTCCCCTGGCTCGATTGGCTGCCTCTTGCGCCTCAAGGTATCGGCCATTCATATTATGTTCCTGAATGATGCGTATCTGCGATAGCCCTAAATTATGCGTGTCTTCTGCAAATTGCGCGCTGTCGTATCCATGGTGAAGAGCCTTACTAAGAAATTCATGCGCCTGTACAAAATCACCGGAAAGCGTATAAACATCCGCTATTTCTTTTTCAATATTTTCTTCAGCATATCCCTGCTGCTTGACCTTTTTAAATTCCTCAATTGCCTCCGCATACCGGCCAGCGCGCTTATAGAGTTTCGCTAAAAGCAAGCGTGCGCAGGTATTGGCATGATTTAATGCTACTGCTTTCAACAGCTCTTCCATTGCCTGAGCCGTTTTGTTCTCAAATAAATAAATTTTTCCCAGCTCAAAATGCGCCAAGTCGTTGTCCGGCGCAATCTCTATCAACCGCCGAAAAACAGCTATAGACTCTGGATATTTTTTTTCATTAAAGAATTGTTTTCCGTCTTCAACAAGTTGATCAATAATGTTCATTTATTTCACGCCCTGCGGTCTCTTATTCACCATTTAAATCAATTATAACACATATTATGAAAATATATTTTTGTCATTCCGTTTTATGTAAGTTCACCACTATGGCATCGGCAATGTTTTCCGCTAAAAGCCGGTTGCCCCGATAAGTACAATGCCCGAAATTGGGCGATATTTTGTTATAGCAACGATCGGTGAAATAGGCATCGTAACCATCTCGGCTCACTCCTTCATTGAAGCTTTTCTCATTATCAATAAACACGACCCCGTCCCCGGGTTGCCCCAGCAACTCTATCAGGGGCTTTACATGGCAACGTGGATATTGCACACACATCAACTTTATCCCCCTACCTAAAACAATGCTTTTCAATCTTCGATAATGATCTTTGGTATTCGTCCCATAGTATTCTTGATGGTGTGGCTCTTCATTTATTATCAATGTAGCATCAATCGCATTCTCCGTTTGCTCATTACTGATTTCCTGAGGAAATTCTTCCTTGGCGCTTTCGCGGTCTTTACGCAAACTCTTGACTTTTGCAAGTTCGATATATGCCTGCGATTCCAGGGGATTACATTTAGCCCCCTGCAAAAACATTGCTTCCGCATCGCAATATTTGTTTTCCTGAAAGAACATTCGCCCCAGCTCAATGAATGCTTGCGCAGATTGAGGATTCACATCAAGCGCTTTCCGAAACATCTTTTCCGCTTCACGACTTCTTTGCTCATCCCAGTATATTTTCCCTAATTCAATGTATACACGATCGTCTCGCGGATTGATTTTAAGTGCTTTTTGAACTATTGATTCAGCTTCTCGATATCTTCTTTCCGCCCGCAAAGAGTCACACAGCGCGATGTAAGCATCTCCTTTTTGAGGGAAAAATTCAATTGATCTATGAAGCATTTTTTCCGCTTCCTTATAGCGTTTTTCCAAACGGAATATCTCTCCCATGCCCAAGTATGCTCGGGCTGATCGAGGATTCATTTTGATCGCTTGTGCAAACATTACTTCCGCTTCCTGGTACCGTTTCTTATGGCTGAATTGTTCACCAGTTAAAATTTATTCCTGCTCATTTGAGGGATTCTCCGATGCACTGATAGATTCTCCCAATTCAGACGGGTTGCCCCCTGCTTGCTTTCCATAATATCCGCCAAGGACATAAGCATTTCTCAGCTGAAATCGTAACACCTTCAGAAACTTATAGAGTGTTAAGCGTCTATACCATCCCCCCGCACTACTATCGCAAACCACCAAGGCATCAGAACGGTCATTAATCCCCATCATTGCCACAATCATATCGGGCTGGTACTCGGCAATATAATATTGCAGGTTCTCCATGATATAATCTGTATTACAACCCGCATGTCCTTTGTCAATAACATGAAAACGCCGCCCCTGTGAGCGGGTGTTCAACAC
>Ga0209697_10007613_pt1 | contig 12581 bp, 7 predicted proteins | sample AliMusrvi5mmetaG_FD_184115 | JGI IMG/M metagenome (GOLD analysis project Ga0209697, IMG submission 184115) | Freshwater lake bacterial and archeal communities from Alinen Mustajarvi, Finland, to study Microbial Dark Matter (Phase II) - Alinen... | ecosystem: Environmental > Aquatic > Freshwater... | reverse complement strand
TCATTGGATTTCTTGGTCGAAACCCATAATGACTGATTTGAAGACGGGATGCTCTATTTTTCATTAACTGGGTTGCTGTTCAAGCCTTCATATCCTGAAATCTACCCACAAATTCTGCGGATGAACCCATTTTCTCAAGACATTCTATGCCATTTTCTGCAACTGTAATATCATGCCCAATTTTGCTAAAAAGTGATTTGCCAAATACAATGTTGATCGGATCATCCTCAACATACAAAATATGTAGCCGATCTGTAATTCCATTTTTAACATTGTAGCATTATCACCTAACAACCGGACAGAAATGTTTTGATGAACACCCCCCAGAGTCTCTACAAAAGGTCAAGGAACATTCGTCACCGACCTGTAAACCATTTGAGACTCCGTAAAATCTCCATCCGTGGATCCTTAGCTTTCAGGCATTCTATGGTGGGAAATCTTACTAAATTTAATCCGTTCAATTTCTGACATTAATGCTTCCAGCCGTTCTTTTGAATCGTGATCAATTGAAGTGAACCTCAGTCCAACTGCCGGAAATGAAATACATGCCACTTCGGCAGCCATCTGAATCGGCGGAGCACCTTTGCCAACATCAATTGTTAGCGAATAATTGATGAGTGGTGAAGGCAATGAGTCGTTTTCAAATCGAACCATGGCTCCGCCAAATGAAATATTCTCAAGCCGCCCCAACAGACTCTTGTCATTATCAGACAATATCGCTTTTGTAGCAAACGGAACACGATGGAAGGCCCTTTTTTCGATCATCCGATTTACCTCGTCATATCATTTAAAAGCCATTTATCAAGCACAAACGCAAGTTCATCCTTCTTCACCGGTTTTGCCAGATAATCATTCATCCCTGCTTCAATGCACTCTTCCCTGTCGCCTTTCATGGCATTCGCTGTCATCGCAATGATCGGTACATTATGGTTATGGACCTTTGAAGACTGGATGCGAATGGCTTTTGTTGCTTCAAAACCGTCCATCTCCGGCATTTGACAATCCATCAGCACCAGATCATAGTTAATCAGCTCTAGTGCCCGAACCGCTTCCAGGCCATTAGCCACAACGTCAGCCTTGTAGCCCAGTTTATTTAGTATGTTCTGGGCAACTTTCTGGTTAATGATATTGTCTTCTGCCAGCAGTATGCGCACCCTTTGTTCTGCGTATTCGGCTACAGTGTAGCGAGTGACAATTCCTTGAGGTAGTTGTTGAGACTCTAATACGCTACTTTTCCTCCCCAATACTAAGAAGATGCAATCATGAAGTTGCGACTGGCGCACTGGTTTTGCCAGATAACCTTTAAAACCGATCTTCTCCAGAGTAACGGCATCACCCCGTTGTCCAATGGATGTAATCATTATCATGGCTGTTGAAGCAACCTTCAGATCGGCCTTGATCCGGCGAGCAAGCTCAAGGCCATCCATGCCGGGCATTTCCTGATCCAGCAAAACAATATGGAAAGGGTCATTATTAGATACGGCTTCATTCAGAAGTACGAGCCCTGTTTCTCCGTCTGCGGCTTCATCAAATCGGCATCCCCAAAGGCCAAGCAGTATCGTCAACAACTTGCGATTGGTCGAGTTGTCGTCAACCACAAGAATCCGAGTTCCTGTAATATCAGCATGTAGAGTTTCAAAACTCTTTATATCTGGGATGTTATGCTCTAGTTGCTTCTCAAAGCGTACCGTGAACCAGAATGTAGAACCGGCTCCAGTCTCGCTGGAAACGCCGATTTCTCCTCCCATAAGTTCTGCCAGTTGCTTACAAATAGTCAAGCCAAGACCGGTGCCACCAAATTTTCTTGTGGTGGAGCCATCCGCCTGGGTAAATGGAGCAAAGACGGCTTCAAGCCGCTCGGGAGATATTCCTATGCCGGTATCGCGAACCTCGAAAAGCACAGTGGCAAATTTCCCTTGGTCTGAAGCAAGAGAAGTACTGATAACAACTTCTCCCTCATGTGTGAACTTTATTGCGTTGCCAATCAAGTTGGTGAGTATCTGGCGGACCCTTCCCGGATCCCCTTTCAGATACGACGGAACTACCGGATCTATGCGGCAGATCAGTTCCAGCCCTTTGTCTGCAGCCCGCAGAGCAAGTATTTCTGCAGTATCTTCCAGCATGGTACGTAGATCAAAGTCAAGTAACTCAATATCAAGCTTACCCGCTTCAATTTTGGAAAAATCAAGAATATCGTTGATCAGGTCGAGCAGATTCTCGCCACTCTTATGAATAATCTCAGCATATCCCATTTGCTCTGCTGTTAACCCTGAATCAAGTAGCAGGTTGGTCATGCCAATGACACCATTCATCGGGGTGCGGATCTCGTGACTCATGGTAGATAGGAAGGAGCTTTTCGCTAAAGTGGCTGCTTCTGCTTTCTCTTTAGCTTCATTAAGTTGCTGAATTATTATTTTCTTTTCTGTTATGTCCTCTTTGACGGCAATATAGTGTGAAATAGTACCCTTTTCATTTCGTAATCCTGAAATAACGGCATGCTCCCAAAACAGACGTCCATCTTTTGTCTTATTGTGGAAATCACCCTCCCAAGTTTCACCCTTGACAATTGTAGCCCACATATCGGCAATTGATTCAGGTGGAGTCAGCCCGGAATCAAGTTCAATTACATTCAGACCAATAGCTTCCTCAGCCGTATAATCTGTAAGTTCAGTAAATTTCTGATTTACAAATTCAATTGATCCACCGGTATCAGTAATCATTATAGAAACAGGACTCTGTTGGACAGCGCGGGACAGTTTAAGTAGTTCAAATTCATTCTGCTTTCGCTCTGAGATGTCCTCATGTATGCCAAGGACTCCAATAACTTCATCAGCTTCATTGCAAAGTGGTACTTTTGAGGTGCGGATCCAAATCGAATTTCCATTTGGCGTGGTCTGCAACTCATCATAGAATATTTTAGGAATCGCTGATTCAATAACGCTCTTATCGCTAGCCTGATATAATTCTGCCTGTTCATTCCACGCTAACTGAAAATCATCCTTGCCAATCAAATCTTCTGGACATGCCAGTCCTGCATCTGAGACAAAGGAACTATTGGCACCCAGATAGCGTAGGTTGGTATCCTTCCAGTAGATGCGCATTGGTGCTGTATTTATGATAGTCTGAAGCAATTTATGCGAGTTGATAATAGCCGCTTCTGAACGTTTGTTTTTCGTCACATCTCGGAAAGACCATACTCTGCCAAGCTTCTGCGTATTTTTTTGTTGTTGAGGAAATGAATAACGTTCAAATATCCTGCCATCCTTGAACTGAACCGTGTCAAAACTGCTCTCGTTCAAATTGTAGAGACGTGCAACTTCTTTCAGAAAGAGTTCCGGTTCAAGCAATTGCATCAGTACATGTCCGAGCAACGTATTGTCATCACCGGTATCCAGAATGTTTTTTGGGATATTCCACAACTCACTAAAGCGACGATTAAAAAACTGAATTTTTCCGGCACCATCAACGGCAAGAATGCCATCTGCAGTTGCATCTAGCGTAGTGCTCAGGTTCGTTTGAGATTCCAACAGTGTTGTTTCTACATGTTTACGTTCAGTAATATCTCTGAGAAAAGTAGCGAGAGACTCACCGTCCACAGGTCGATACAGAGCACTAACTTCAACATCAATAACAGTTCCGTCTTTTCGACGTTGCTGTGTTTCAAATCGGACCTTTTCCGCCAGTTTTATTTTCTGGATAGTAACTGCAATTTCCTCTGTAGACTCTTTCGCCTCAAGATCAGCTATATTCATTGAGAGTAGTTCTTGTTTGCTGTAACCGATTATGTGACAATATGCGTCATTTACCTCAAGGATTTTCCCTTCCATATTAACTAGCCAAAAACCATCCATGGCCGTTTGAAGTATGGTCCGGTGTTTTTCTTCACTACTTCTCAGCGCTTTTTCCGCCTCTAATTGTTGCAGTCTTTGCAAACCCTGCTCAGCAAGCATTTGAGTGAGATTATGGATAAAGGATAGATTGTTATGCAGCTTTTCCTCTGAAAATAATGGAACTTTGCGTAGAGCGTGCAGATATTCTGTTTCATCAAAACCATATTTGTGGGCCTGATTGATGAAAAATTCGTCGTCCGGTGCTTCCATAAACAGCTGACCAGTAAATACGTTGCCGAGGTGTACTCCTTCAATGATAATTGGTGCCGCCGCATCAACCAACCCCATCGGACAGCGATAAACGACATGGGGTGTTTTTTCACCAAGTCTGGCGTCAATATGGAGATCACTTTCAATGCATAATTTCTCAGTATCACGATTGACACGATGAAACTTCGTGCAGATGTCCTGCCACGCGGTGGCTGTGAGGATATTTCCTTCTTTATCTAAGATGGCAGACGGCATACCATGGAATTCTTCGAGTGAGTTAAGGAGGTTATTGAGCTTCGGAATATCAAGCAGTTCTTTGAGCGAGAAATTCATTGCACCTCCAACCAAATATTCATGTGGTAAATGCCTTCATTACTATTTTTCCTGAGAATAGATTTATATCTTTATAATGTGGGACTACGTGAAAGTCCATTATAAATCCAGCGTTACAATTATTTGGGAGTGGGGTTGATAGCACCAGGTGGCAGAGTACTCTGATTTGTAAACCGGCCCCCAGTTTGAATCACTCACCTTAATGTCCCGGATTCCATCGGTAGCGGCGGCGGTCTGTTGGGCAAGTTCCTTGATTTGGGTCTAAAACCCCATACCCTCAAAAATGAAGATTGACAACCACCGTTTTTTAATTAAAATGAATGCCCGCTATAGGCACCACCTGCCATCCGACGAGGAACCTCCCTTTTCTCCGGATGTACCTTATATCAACTATGCTGCACTTGGAATGCAGGAGGTAAACCAGAACGTAGCTCAGACATCTGGCGTGGCGGATGTTATTGCTCACAACATTGCCGACACCAATCGGTCTGTAAGGGAAATATCAAACTACAGGAGTTATATGCGGCAGATTCCAATACCGTTTCGTGATGAAATTGATTCTATCACCCTGCCCTCGATTCCGCATGTGTTACTGCGGTTTCTGAAAGTGGTGGAGGACGATAACGCGTCGATAGCGGAGCTGGCAACGCTGGTCGGGCACGATCCCGCATTGAGCGCCCGCTTTATGACGGTAGCCAATTCTCCGGCACTGCGCCGCGACAAAGAGATAACAAGCCTCGAAAAGTGCATGATCACATTGGGAACCCGTCTGGCGCGGACCCTCGCCGCCTGTCTCGCCATCCAGACCGTCTTTGCCCGCACCACCGGTGAAATACAGTACGATTTCAGCGGTTTTTGGGGCCATTCGCTGAGAGTTGCCGAAATGTCCCGTGCTATCGCCGCCAGGAAAGAGTACTGCGATGTCGAAGAAGCCTACCTGTCCGGGCTTATGCACGATGTCGGCCTGCTGCTCCTGCTGGGAAGCGAGGGGGAACGATATGGGGATATCCTGCGACGAAGCGTTGACGAATCGGTATTAAGCGACATCGAAAAGCCGATGATCGGCACCGACCATACCGCCGTCGGCGCGTGGCTGATTGATCACTGGAAATTATCTTCTTTCATGTCCGATGCGATTCTGTTCCATCATAAGTCACCCGACGAGATTGCCGGCGCCGACCCTTTAAGTCAAATCATCTGGTCTTCGCATATCATCAGCACCTATAACGAGAAACTCGATCTCACCCACATCGGGCATACTCCCGATCTTGTCGCGGTCACATCGATACTCGGAATTGGTATGGCCGATCTGGCGGCAATCCGGAACCAGACCTCCAAGCAGGTTGCCCTGATTGCCGAGGCGCTTGGTGTCGCGACCTCCGTCGAGACAGGAATGTTACCGTCATCTGTCGCTCCGCCGGAAACCTGCCGGGTACGCCGAAGCAGCCTCGATCCGGTGTATTCGGATATGGATGACATGGTGCGGGATCTGGCAATAATGCACTCTTTGCAGCAGAATCTCTCCTCGTTCTACAGCGAAGATGAGATGTATCTTGCCGTACGGGAGTCCGCCAGGATTCTGTTCGGCCTGGGACGCATCGCCTTTCTGGTTGTCGGTCAGGACGGGGCAACCCTTTCGGGTGCCCGGTTTGCGGGACAATCCGCATTACTGCAACGCCTTGCGATAAAACTCGACCCGGCCGCCAGCCTCGCTGCCGCCGTCACTCTCGGCACAGAACCGTACGCTACCTTCGACAATGATCGGCCAGCCGAAGTTTCCCTCGTTGATATTCAAATTGCCCATATACTCGACAGCGAAGGTTTATTGTATGTGCCGATGCGGGTCGGCGACCGGCATATCGGCAGTATGGTCTACGGAATTAGTGTGGCGCAGCACTCCCGGATTCAGCGCCGCCTTACCTGGATAGCCCGTTTTGGCCAGCTTGCGGCGACCAGCATTGCGGCATGGCGCGAAATGCGCACTACTGAGAACAGTATCAAGGCGGATGTTACGAACCGATTCGAATTGCATGCCCGCAGAATTGTTCATGAAGCGGGTAATCCTCTCAGCATCATCAAAAACTATCTCAAGATCGTAACCAGCAAGATCCCGGACGAAAATGGTGTCCATGAGGAACTGGCCGTCCTCAAGGAAGAAATCGACCGGATTTCACATATCTTGCAGCGTCTGAATTCCATAAGCGGCACCCCGCTGGTAGCGAGCAGCGTCGATGTCAACGGTGTAATAGAAGGAATGCTGACGCTTTACGGTGACACCCTGTTTTCGGCGCGCGGCATTACCATAGAAAAGACACTTGATCCTGCAGCGGCACCGGTCACCGGCGACCGGGACAGCATCAAGCAGATCCTGTTAAACATCTGGAAGAATGCAGCGGAAGCACTCCCCGATGGTGGCCGTATGACAGTCTCGACAAAGGACAACATCACCAAAAACGGACGTCAGTATGTCGAGATACTGTTGAGCGACTCCGGGCCGGGGCTGCCGCCGGATGTCATGCAGAGGCTTTTTCAGCCGGTGGGGGGAGAGAGGCGCCCCGGCCACTCGGGAATTGGCCTGTCTATCGTCGCCTCTCTGGTTGAGCGTCTCAAAGGATTTATTACGTGCCGGAGCGATGCCGGGCACGGCACCGGTTTCTGCATCCTATTACCGCGAATCAACGGAGAAGAACAATGACCAGCCTGGGAAAAACATATACCCACCCTTCCGACGACTGGTCGGACAGTCCCCAATGCATACTCATAGTGGACGATGAACCGCGCATGCGATCCAGCCTCCGACAGCTCCTGGCCTGCGCGGGGCGGTCCATGTTTGAGTGCGCAACCGGGAGCGAAGCGTTATCAACGCTCAAATCTCAAGAGATCGATCTTGTCCTGCTCGACATCAATCTCCCCGACATTTCCGGTTTGGAAGTGATGGAGTGGATAGCGGCCAACAATATTCCGGTCAGCGTGATCATGGTCAGTGCCGATGCACACATTGACTCGGCAATACGGGCACTGCGCAGCGGCGTCGTGGAGTACGTGCGCAAACCGTACGATCTGGAAGATCTTCAGCACAAGGTTGACAGCGCCCTGCACCGGCGCCTGCTTGAGCGCTGCAACATACTGATGACGGCACGTCTTGAACAGTCGGAACGCCTGCACCGGTTTCTGGTGGAAAGTTCACCAGATCTCATCTACACGCTTGATTCGGACGGGTGCTTCATCTTCATCAACGGCAGGGTCGAATCACTGCTTGGTTACACACGCACCGAACTGGTCGGAAGCCATTATACCGTCATTGTCCACGAAGAAGACCTCGAACATGCCGTCTATGCCTTTACCGAGCGCCGCAGCGAAGACCGTGCCACCTCAAACATCGAAGTCCGCCTTAAATGTAAAGACAACAATTACCGCCATTTCGAAAGCCGTCATATTGTGGCGATGCTGAGCGCAATGGGCATGTACGACAACAGGGTGGACGAACAGGAAGAACAATCCCGGCGTTTCATGGGGACGTACGGTGTCGCGCACGACATCACCGAACGCAAACGCGCCGAAGACACCATAAGCTTTCAGGCTCTGCACGATCATCTCACCCATTTGCCCAACCGGAGACTGTTCAAGGATCGCCTGGAGCTGTCGATGACCCAGTCGCACCGGCACGGAGGGGTGGTAGGCGTCATGTTCATCGACCTTGATCGTTTTAAACTGGTAAACGATACCCACGGTCATGCCGAAGGGGACGAATTGCTTAAATGCGTGGCCCAGCGGCTTTCGGGATGCGTGCGTGCCAGTGACACGCTGGCGCGTCAGGGTGGTGATGAATTTACCATCCTCTTGCCGGACCTGCATCATGGCGATGATGCCAGCGTTATCGCCGAAAAGATTCAGGAGGAACTGAAACTCCCCTTCACCGTCGCCGGACAGGAGTTTCGTGCTACCGCCAGTATCGGTATCTCCATCTTCCCCCGCGACGGTGATAACGCCAATATCCTCCTGAAAAACGCCGATATCGCAATGTACAAGGTCAAAGCCAGCGGCAAGAACGGCTACGCGTATTTTACCAGTGAAATGAATTCCTGTTACCACGAGCGTATAACTCTTGAAAACGAATTACGCCAGGCTGTTAAAAATGCGGAATTCGAATTGCATTATCAACCGCAGGTGAATGTGAACAGTAACCGGATTGTCGGCCTGGAAGCCCTGATTCGCTGGCGCCATCCGATACATGGACTTCTGAACCCGAGCGGCTTCATCGACATGGCCGAAGAAATCGGGCTGATCGGTACCATAACCGACTGGGTGCTGGATAAGGCATGCAGCCAGTTGGTCCTCTGGCGGACCATGGGTCTGAACGACCTCCGCATTGCGGTCAACGTTTCGCCACAGGAGTTCAATAACGACGATGTGGTCGAACGTATCGTCTCCCGCCTGACCAGACATGACCTCCCCGGTGATGCCCTTGATATTGAGATAACGGAAAATCTCCTGTTACATGATGTTTCAGGCGTAATCGATAAAGTGCGGCATTTGCGTGAGCGCGGCATACGCATCTCCATCGACGACTTCGGAACCCAGTATTCTTCGCTCAACTACCTGCGGAAGTTCCCGATCGATACCATTAAAATAGACAAGTCATTTGTCCGTGATCTGGTCGAACATCATAATTCCTCTCCGATTATTCATGCGATTGTCGGCATAGCACGTGGTTTCGGCATGCTTCTCCTCGCAGAAGGGATTGAAACCGACTATCAAAAGACTATCTTGCACGAGATGGGATGCGAGGAAATGCAGGGATATTTTTTCAGCAAACCGTTGCCGGCCAACGAGGCTGAACTCCTGCTGTTCGATTCGGGCAGATGGGGAATAACAGAGGGAATCTCAGGTGTTGGAGAGGCGATGTTTTTACCAATATTCAGTGAACATGGGTAATATTCTAAAGGTGGGTAGTCGGTTGGAACCCCCTATCGGGATACTTCCATCTCATCGGTTTGTGCTACTCTCCAATCTGAACTGGCAAGGAATATGAGAAGGTGATCCCCATAGGATCAGGAAAGAAAATTGCGTAACTTCCCCTCTCTCAACCATTTCTAATTCCAAATCAGCCAGTTTTGTCGCCTCTGCCAAAATGAGCCCTGGCAACCTGTCTGCTATCCAGTTGTTAATACAGCTGGACAGTAATATCCGACTCCTTACTTCAAAATCCCCCCTGTGTTGCTGAATAAAATTGCCGTAATCGTTTGGTTCCGGATCTTCTCTTACTTCCCAACTTGAAGGACCAGGCTTACGCGGTATCAGCCGCAGAACGGTTCAATAGGCAATTGGGCAAAAATCTTATCCGCCTCGATTCGCTCAATCTGGGGGAGATGAGAATGTACTGTGACATGTCACAAATCGTAAATGTAGCATGACACAAAAAAGTGTGACATTTTCGCGTAAATTTTACTGCATAGCAATCCTACGGTCGCTCACAACCCCGTAAATATAGCTATTTACCTTGCCCACCATCCCTGTTTTTTTACATGGCATATATGTTGAAAAACCAACATCAAATCCATTTCTATAATACAAGCAGGAGAGGAGGTAAACAATCTGAAAATTTGGGCATCGCCGTGAAGTGTATGCAGGATTTTATTGGCCGGATAATTGGAGAAAAAATTATGCTGACGACATATCTGTGTCACGTAAGCAAGCAGAAACTGCTTAAAGAGCTGCGTGAGCTCAAACTGATGCAATGAGGGATACCAATAACTTTCAAACGAACCGGTCATTCCCGTCCGCGACCTCGCACGTCGGGGCAAAAAATCTCGTTATCTGGAGGGAAGCTCTCTCTCCGGCAATCGCATCATTGCGTCGTATGGCGGGTACTACCGAGGACGAATTTCTGCAGATCGGCTCCCAGATGCAGATGTTTTACCTTCGTTCCGAAGAGATTTCCCGGATGTCGAACCAGCTCGTCGAGGTTGTCTCCGGCGATAGCATCAAGTCTCTGACCGGACGTTTACAGCAGATGATGACCGACATGGAGGCTTATCTGGCAGAAGCCCGCAACCGCAGCAGCATCAGTTGTGGCACACTTGAGCGAATTAAGGCGTTGCTGGGAGACCTGTCGGAACCGATGGAAGGATTTCATAAAATGAACAAGGCGCTCCGGATGTTGTGTATATCGACCAAAATCGAGAGCGCCCGCCTGGGTGAAATGGGGAGTGGGTTCGTCAACCTGGCCATGGATGTCGAAAAACTTTCTCATCAGGTCAACGAGCGTTGCACGCAATTTGGAGCTACGGTTTCAGCCATATCGGCTGAAGTCACCAATAACATCAGTGAAGTGGTCTCTTCGATGCAGATGCATGACATGACCCGCCAGCAGGTGGAACACATTGTCGAGGCGTTGGAGCGGCTGTTCAGCGATCTAACCTGCATCAATGCCACGGCGGTATCAGAAAGCCCGGCGGTGGTCGCAAGCGATTGGCCGAAAATCACCCTGAACTGTTGCAGGCACTTGAACATCTTGTTGCACCGGCAACTCGTGGAGACCCTGAATCTCCCTTGCTTTGGACAAGCAAGAGTACAACAAAGCTTGCCAATGAACTTTGTAAAAACGGTCACAAAGTCTGTCAGCGCACGGTTTGGGAGTTACTGGATCAGCTTGGCTACAGTATGCAGTCAAACCGCAAGACACTAGAAGGTTCAGATAATCCTGACCGTGACGCACAGTTCAAGCACATAAACCGAAAAGTGGCACATTTTCAAAAAAGCAGTATTCCAGTCATTTCAGTGGATACCAAAAAGAAAGAACTTGTTGGTCGCTACAAAAACAATGGGCGAGAATGGCAACCTTCAGGTCAGCCTGAAAAGGTAAACGTCTACGATTTTGTTATCAAAGATCAAGGTAAAGTTGCTCCATATGGTGTCTACGATCTAGCCCATAATCAAGGCTGGGTCAGTATCGGAGTTACCTATGATACTTCCGAATTTGCCGTTTCCACCATCAGAACTTGGTGGCAACGAATGGGAAAGCCACTTTATCCGGATGCCAAAGAACTCCTAATTACCGCTGACGGTGGCGGCAGTAATGGCAGTCGAGTTCGTCTATGGAAATATGAATTACAGAAACTGGCGACTGAACTTGGAATTACAATTCATGTATGCCATTTTCCACCAGGCACCAGTAAATGGAATAAGATTGAACACCGTATGTTTTGCCACATAACCGAAAACTGGCGAGGTCGTCCCCTTGAAAGCACGGCAACAGTAGTTAGCCATATTTCAGGAACTACCACAGCTCAGGGTCTCAAGATAAATGCTGCACTTGATGAAACATACTACGTTGCTGGCATCAAAATCTCTGACGAAGTAATGGAAGGCATCGCCATAACCAGAGACAAATTCCACGGCGAATGAATTATCGAATTAACCCAAAAACGGAGTGTTAGTGTTCAGGTTATTTATGCTAGCCTCCTTATTGTAAAGATCGGAATAATGGTCTAAAATAAGCTCTAAATATATTAAAGGAGTGAGCTATGCAAACTATGCTTGCAACAGCTACCGTCAGTATAAGCGACCTCAAAAAGAATCCTTCCGACGTAATCAAACGTTCGCAAGGTGCACCGGTCGCGATCCTCAACCATAATCGTCCCACCGCCTATCTTGTTCCTGCTGCTGCTTTTGAACGCATGATTGAACAAATCGATGACCAGTACCTTGTGCAACTTGTCGAAGACCGCCAAAATGAACGCAGCGTCAAGGTTTCGCTCGATGAACTATGAATTAGAATTTAAAGAATCTGCCCTCAAGGAATGGCGCAAGCTGGATAACGGAATTAGAGAACTGTTCAAAAAACGGCTTATAGAACGACTCGCAGCACCAAGAGTTGAATCCGCTAAATTGAGTGGAATGCCAGATTGCTATAAGATCAAACTGTGCGAAGCAGGGTATCGCCTCGTCTATCAGGTTTGCGACAATCTTGTCCTGGTTGTAATCATTGCTGTAGGCAAAAGGGAACATAATCAAGTTTATATAAATGCAAAAGAGCGTCTTTGATTCTTACAGAGTACACTTTTCGTTCCGTCCCATCTCCGTCCCCTACTTCTTCAGTTGGCCATATGGATAATTTGAGGTATTAAGCCCATGCTGCAACAACAT
>Ga0209697_10007608_pt1 | contig 12583 bp, 17 predicted proteins | sample AliMusrvi5mmetaG_FD_184115 | JGI IMG/M metagenome (GOLD analysis project Ga0209697, IMG submission 184115) | Freshwater lake bacterial and archeal communities from Alinen Mustajarvi, Finland, to study Microbial Dark Matter (Phase II) - Alinen... | ecosystem: Environmental > Aquatic > Freshwater... | reverse complement strand
GAGGCGAAAATCGACGGCCTGCCCGTCATCGTCGGCGTCAACGCCTATATCAAGCCCGAACGGTGAGCCGTCCGGGAGACACAAGAACGCTTCGCTTCAAGACAGAAGACAGAAGACAGGAGAGCAAGGGCAGAGCCACGGCCACGTCCTTGCTCTCCATCCATCGCGCTTCGCTGCATCATGCCCAACCAGCAACAGGCCGGGGCGCAGGGGAGGCGAAATCCTCATCTTCTGTCTCAGCGTCTTCCGTCTTCAATTCCACATCCAACATTAAACATCCAAAATTCAACATCCCATGAACATCACCATCCATGTCTCCGCCATCCAGGCCGCCCGCAAGCTCCTCACCCGGATCCGCTTCGAGCGGCTCAAGCTGTCGGTTCTCAACCATGTACTCGCCACCGTCGATGCCGCCGGGCTCACCCTGGCCGTCTGCGATCTCGACCACTGGCTGGAAACCCGGCTGCCGGCCGTAATCGATCCGTTCGAGACAGGCCGCTTTCTCATTCCTGCGGAAGCCCTCAAGGCCGCCGCCAAGGGTGACAAACGCTGCTGCGCGCATTTCGCCTTCGCCGACACGCCGGAAGGTCCGACGCTGACCCTGACCGTCCCCTGCGGCGGCAAAAACGTCGTTTCCGTCCATAAGCCGGAACCGGTCGCGTATTTCCCGGAGCGGCCCGGCGTCGAAGGCCGGGTCACCACCATTCCGAAGGAAACCCTGATCGCCCTCCAGGTTGTGGCGTGTTGCGCCTCCACCGACGCCACCCGCTACGTCCTCAACGGCGTGCTGTTCTCGCCGGACGACGGCGGAATCCTCATCGCCACCGATGGCAAACGCCTGGCCGGGGCACCCGCGCGCTTTGCCGGGTCGGAGTTCATCCTGCCCAGCACGGCCGCGCATGTGTTGGACTTCCCGGACTTCACAGGACGCGATGCCGCGATCCAACAACCCGACGAGGGGAAGGGTACGCACGTCCAGTTCAGGTCGGGGCCGCACACGCTCATTGCCAGAATGATCGAGGGAATCTATCCGAACTACCGGCAGGTGATCCCCCATGAGTTTGGCTCGGACGCCACCATCCCGGAAACCCATCGGCCCGCGCTCATCTCGTGGCTGCGGTCCTTGGACGGCAAGGGAGGTCATAATAACCCCGTGTGCCTGACCTGGGACAAACCCGGCCACCTCACGCTGACGATCCGGGACTGCGACGAGACGGGTGCGACCATCCACGTTCCCGCCAGCATAACCGGCCAGCCGCCGGTGATCGCCTTCGCGCCGGGGTATCTGGCGGAGGCCCTCGCCATCGGTTCCACCCTGCGCCTCATCGACGGCATCAGCCCCGGCATGGCGGCGGACTCATCCTCCGGCAGCTTCTGCGTGCTCATGCCGTGCAGGTGCGTGGCGGAGGAAGTCGGGGTGGGAAAAGCCCGGGCTCCGGGTGTCGCGGCGTGAATGAGGGGATGCCCCGTGGAATCGTTTATCATCAGGCCCTCCCGCCGGTCCCGTTGGGGATTGGCGGGAGGGTTAGGGGGGAAACGCAAGGTGCAGTTTTTTAGCTCGGACCTGGCTTCCGGCAGCAACCCTGAACTTTCCCTAATCATTCATTTGTATTGTTCTTATGCACAGCTATTATTTACCATGACCACTCCATCAGACACCCCGTCGGACGGTCAGCCTGTCTCACCGATCCGTCAGCAGTTTCTCCAGCGCCTCGTCGCGCTGGCCATCAAGCCCACCACCCACGAGTATTACGTCCAATGGGCCGAGGCCTGGACCAAGGCTCGTGGCAATCGTTCCACCGACGCCACCAGCGCCTTCTTCGATGCCCTTGGCCGCTCCACGCATCTTGCCGACTGGCAATTCCGCCAGGCCGTGGACGCCGTTCACATTTTGGCCCATGACATCCTCGCCCTGCCGTGGGCAGCCACCTACGATTGGCGCGGTCTTGCCGATCAGGCCCGGTCCTTGGAGCCCGACCACCGCACGCTTGGCCGCGAGACCATCAAGGTCCGCTCCGAGCTCCCGGTCCTTCCGACGGGGCCTGCCGGCCCCCTGCCCGAGACTGACGCCGAGGTCGCCCGCATCGCCGAGGCCCTGCGCCGGGCCATCCGCCTCGCTGGTCTCGCCTACGCCACCGAGGAGACCTACGTGAATTGGAATGTCCGCTTCACACGCTTTTGTTTGGAATATCTGAAACAAACCCCGCGCGACGCCGTGCCCGCCGGCATCACCGCCTACCTCGACTATCTGGCCTTGGAGCGCAACGTCGCCCCCGCCACCCAGAAGCAGGCGCTCAATGCCATGGCTTTCCTCACCAGGAAGGTCTTCGGCATCGAGGAATTCACCCTTGTACACCTCACACCCGCCCGCGGCGGCCGCCGTCCGCCTGTGGTGCTGTCCCGCCGGGAAGTCGCAGCCATCCTCGCCCACCTCGAAGACCCGTGGAAGCTCGCCGCCCAGCTCATGTATGGCAGCGGCCTGAGGCAAATGGAATGCCTCCGACTACGCGTCAAGGATCTGGATTTCGACCAGGGCACCATCACCATTCATGATGGCAAGGGCGGCAAGCACCGGGTGGTCCCGCTGCCCATGGCGCTTGAAGAACACCTCAAGGAACATCTTGCCAAAGCCCGCGAAAAACACCTCCGGGACCTTGCCGGCGGCGCGGGTGAGGTCCACATGCCGGAATCCTTGTTGCGCAAATGGCCGAACGCATCACGGGAGTGGTGCTGGCAATACATCTTTGCCTCGGCCACTCTCTGCCCTCATCCCCGGACCGGACGGGTCGCCCGCCATCACCTGCATGAATTCTCCATGCAGCGCCAATTCAAGGACGCAGTCACCAAGGCTGACATCGCGAAACACGCCACATCGCATTGCCTGCGGCATTCGTTTGCATCTCATCTCTTGGCGTCCGGCACCGACATCCGCACCCGTCCAGGACCTGTTGGGCCACGCCAGCGTGGAAACCACCATGATTTACCTCCACACCCTGAAACGACCGGGTGCCGGTGGCGCAAGCCCGCTGGACCTGCCCTGAAGTCCGAAAATCCCCCCCCCGGTAAGAAGTTTCCCAACATTGCCGCACTTTCCACTTGGCTGGTCCTCAACGGCGGGCTACAAACCCCTCATGAACGGACATCCCAGAAAAGCGCCCTTCCGGGTTGCCTTTGCCCTTGTTACACCACCGGTGGCTGTTACAGGACAAAAGCCACATGTGGCTCAATAAAACTGTTCGCCCAATAGAGACCAATCACCATGACCGACGATGAACGCATCGAAGCTGAGATCTCGATCTATCAGGAAGCGATAGGTCGGAAGTGGACCAATGAAGGGCGCGAAAGAGGAGATAGCGGCGCGTATCCGGGATTGTCTCCAGCCGAGAGCCTGTTCGTAGACATGTGGTTTTTCTGGCAAGCGTGCCTAGTGAATTCCGGTGATGTCGCGGGCTATTTCGAGTATATGGATGCGAGTCAATCTGATTTCTTGACACTGGGGGCGAGTGGGTGCTTGGAAGCAACTGTAGGTCTTCGGCCGCATTTCGAGCAAGCTGTCGCCGATGGAAAGCGAAAGGAATGGCACGATGGCTGGCGATCACGCCCGCCTGATATCGTTGCAGCGGAGGATTTGGCATTTAAGGACGATTTCCCTGCTTTGTTGCTGGCTTTCGCGAAAAATAACATTAGTCGCCCTGATCACGCAAGATGAGCGAACAATGCGTCGCTGCTGACCGGCATGAACCCCACAACATCAACCCCAATGTCGCTGCGTTAACCCGGCAGCAGGATATGAGACGTTCGATCAAATATGAGAAAACTACAACGAATGACACTTTTGATTCTGATGGGCATAGGAACATGCTTAGCGGACGAATTCAGGCTGACCATTGAGCAAACCAATCTTGAATCGCTCAAACAGACATTGCCTACCGCGTTGAAATTACGTGTGCAGCTTGCCAAACTCCAGGAGAAGGAATTTGTCGACAGCTCCAAGGCTTTGGGATTTTTGCCCAAAGGGAGCGAAGACTTCCGTACTCGACCAAACATTTGGGCCGAAGTCTATAAATGTTCCGATGGGACCGCGTTCATAGTGGACAACCTCAATATGTCATTATGGATTCTACAGGACGGAAGCTGGAAGTGTCTGCTCGCCAACCTGAGAGTAGACAAGACAATGGGTGGCGCACGTCCGCACATGCCTGTTCTTTATGTTGGCAGCGGTCAATTTGCACTGAGCGAAACAGTTCCGGGCACAGTTGAAGAGAAGAGTAAGGATGGATTTCCGCAAGCGCTGGCCGTAACCTTCCTCCTGGATTCCAAGACTGAAGAGATCAAGGATCGCTCTGAATCTTTCGCATATGATCACACCCCGCCAGTTCGTATTCCTGATGCCTGGATTCAGCGGTACAAGATACAGAAGATCGAACAAATCGCCGCTGCCGACCGGCATTAGCTTCGTAATTTCACTCCAACCACTACGTTTTCGCCCGGCGGCAGGGCTCGACGTTCGGCAAAAAACAATCTCATGAATCCGACTCAAAGGAAGTATCTTGCCACTCCAGTCCCCCTGACAGCGGACTTCAAGATCACGATGCTCACCGCTGGGATATTTCTAGCTTGCTATCTTGCCGCCTGTTGGGTGACATGCGACGGGCATTTTCATCCCGCAGCGGTATTGCCCTCATCTATTCCCACATTCTGGGGAATTTTTATGCTGGCTAGATACCAAACTAACAAGGGTAGAATTGCAGCTTGGGCCACGTTCATTGCAGGGTGCCTCTTGCTTTGGGTCTGTTTCGCGGGCGGCCACCTATATGGCTTCCCATACCTCTGATCAATCCTGCCTCCAACCAAAAATGCCGAACAAATCGTGGATGCCAACCTTCCATTTGCCCCTCAACCACCCGGCAACTCCACCCGATAGCGCGGTGGCATCACATTAGACGTTAGCTCAATACAATTCCCATGAAACCACTAATGACAATTGTAGCCGGACTCATCGCGATTTCCGGATTGAATGCTCAAACCAAGGAACAAATTGAGAATCTAAGTGATCGCCTTGAATCCGCATGGAAAACAAAATCCCATCAAGCCTTCGACGCATTGTATTGCAAGGACAATGCGGATCAATTTCAGATCGATCAGAACGTGGACTCGTGGGTTTGGAAAATGAGCAATTACCCGAAGCTGAAGATTGTCAGATTCCTGAATATATCCGAGCTAGAGAAGCTTGCGGATCCACAGAATGGCAATAGCGAGCAAGATCGATATAGAGAGATTCTGGGTAGGATCACCAAACCACAGGTTATGAATGGGCACTCGTACGTTCAAAATCTACCTGCGGTAGGCATTCTTGATTACAATATCACACGGAACGGTCTCCACAGGCGTACATTCGGTCGCGGTAGGGCTGAATCCAGACGGGAGACTTCAGTTCACGCTCCAAAGAAGAAGCTAACAAGGCGTCGCTGCTGACCGGCATGAACCCCACAACACAACCCCACCGTCCCTGCCCTGACCCGGCAGCAGGACGTGAACGTTGGGCGAAGAAAAATGAAGAGCGCGATACTTCTACTCACAACCGCGATCCTCGTCGGGTGCGGTAGCACCAGCGTTTCCCGATATGGTGAGGCCCGAGTGAAGCGGACGGACCGTTTCACCGCGTTCGATCTTGAGTTCGCTGCCAAGATCGTCTATGAACTGGAATTCCCTCCTGTCTCCTTGACGAAGCGTGGGACGACCATCTTCCGGGTAAGAGGAATCAAACCCGGTATGGTTCCAACGGCTGTTACACTTCGCTACCCCCAGTACTCAAGCCTTAACAAGCGTGATCTATTGGATCAGTGGGGCGACGCGAAGTTTCGTCTGCGAATAGCCTCGATTGGCTCGGGCAAGGCATTTACCCACACGTTCGATCTCGCCGAGACGAACTGGGGATACGACGCCGCAATATCTGATCGCGCGCACTTCACGGTGCCACTGACTGGATACCTACTAAACAAGAAGTTCCGGGCCGAGGAATGGTCAAGAGTGACAGATTACGACATCGAGGTGACGGTTTTGGAGCCGACACGTTACGGCTCCCATCAGGTAGAGCTCACGGGCTTCTTCCCAGTGTTCTTTGGCGAACATGAGATTAATGGAGCCCAACAAGCCGCGCCAGACCGACCCCCACCAGCCCCGTTGTCCCGATGATCCCCCGTAACCACACCCTCAACCCCGTCTCGACGGTCAGCCTCGCTGGTGGGGTCGGCTGCGCCTAGACGTTCGCTACAGAATGAATCCAAGAAGAATACTACTGGGTGCCATCCTTCCGGTGCCGATTTACTGCCTTGGTTCCGCAATTTATACATTCAAGAGTTTGCTTCGTCACCCCCAAGACATTCCAACCTTAGTCGTCCTTTGGTTCGGCTATGGCTTTTTGATTATGGGTATCCCTTCGCTGCTTTATTCGTTCGCCATGGAGGCGCTCCGTTCGAAGGAGAACGCGAGTCCTGCGATCTGCGCCCTTTTTGGTGCAGTATTGGGCTTTCTTTGCGGCTCACTATTCTTCCTGTTTGATGCGCAACCTGACGTCTTCTACACGATGTCTCTGCCCGGAGCTGTAATTGGGGGACTTATCCCGCTGCTTCTCTCCAGAATCGGACAAAGCGAACAAGAGAGGGCTGACCAACCGGCTACCCCGTCCTGCGATGAATGTCCCGTGATAGTTCCACCCCCAACCCCGCGTACGAAGATCCTGCCCCGGTAGCCGGTGGCAGCCTCTAGCGTTCGGCCCAAATGACAATTGCAGATACATCCGTCCATGCCTTGAAGTGGTTCCAGTCTGGAGCGATCGGAGGGCTTTTCGCGCTTCCTCTAATATACCAGGTATTCGGATTCCATAGGAGTCCTTTCTATTACCAAAATGGATTCTTGGGTTCCTTCGGGATTTCTGGATTGATCGCACTAGTCGCGTCGCTCGCTCTAGTTGTTCTTCCAAAAGCGTATGGCACTCGAACGCGTGGCTGGTGCGGAGTAGCGTTGACAGTTGTACTTTTTGTATTGCCTGGCGGCTGAGTCTCCACCAAGAACCATAGATGCCGAACAACCGGCTACCCAGCCCGCTGACAAGCCTCCCGTGAAAGATCAACCCTCAACCCCCACGTCGAAGCCTGGCCCCCGGTAGACGGTGGCAGGCCCGCACGTTCGGCCACGATAAAAACAAGGATCCTTCCCATATGCCCCCAATCAAGGTCATCATCCATGGATTTTGGAGATCATTTCAAGAGACTTTCTTGGGGAGGTATTTTTCCACTACAACGGCAACCGCTTGGGATTCCATGGTGGCCGCGGCGTCTGAGGAGTGGGTGGATGACACAATTTTTCAGTTTGCTGCCCAGAGTCCCACCGGATTGTCATACGCTGACCTGGCAAAGCACATAACCGATCAGGCCATCGTTCATCCAGATTTGGATTCCCTAAAGCGGGACATTGCTTCAATGTTCTGCATGTCCGAACGTGATGCGCTGACTGCGATTGACCGGACGTTAGGCGGCATTTGCCGAGCAGCTACCTTGTGGCACGGGGCTTGCCCTGACAACGCAATCGATCCGGTGGGTGCAGCAGCTTTCAATCTGGCACTAACTGATCATTCCATCCTTGATGCGGTCTATCCCGGATGGCGGGACTGGAAACGCGGATACCACTCAAAACCTGAAGAAGCCGAACAAGCCGTGCCATCCTACGGGCATAAGCCCTCGAATTCCGTCCCATCAGCTCCCACAAACGCGCCCGCGGATGCACATTGACGTTCGCTCAAGAAAATGAGATGACACTTCCGCGCCCACTGTCAGTACAAGAGCGAGGTCTCGTTCGGTGGATGCTCCAGCATGGAGAGCCGGGAGCAGAACGATTCCTCGACCAACTTGATGACGCAGTCGTGTCAGGAGTGTGCGGCTGTGGGTGCGCAAGCGTGGATTTTCAGATCGGAGATCGACACCCCAATAGAAAGAAGGGAATGACGATTTTATCGGATTACCTTTACGGGCCCGAAAGTCCTCCATTCGGTGCTTTCGTGTTTGCTCATGGTGACACACTCGGAGGTCTGGAAGTCTACGGATTTGGCGAGATAGCGGATCGCATACCCATGCCCGAAGAACTTCGACCGCTTCCGAAATCAATCAGCGAACAAGCCGGTGGTGGCAAGCGCGAGTAGCCCCCAAAATTCATCCCAATCACAAATCATTGACACGCGCTGCCACACCTCTAACGTTCTGCCAAGAAAATGAATAGGTCCCATATCGTCGCACTCGTAATTGCATCCGCCTCGGCGCTGCCCATTACGGGTTGTACGCCCGACAGAAGGAATTCTGATCCCATCTCGGTCGTGATCTCATCGACAAGTCAACCACACATTATCCTAACGGCAGACAGGTCCGATGTCAGGCGGAGAGAATCCATTGTGATAGTGGCGACTTTCGTAAATCCAACAACACGAAGGGTGATGCTCCCAACAGAATTCGTCGATGACGACGGGCAGACTGGGATTGCGTATTTCCTGCAATCATTTTGGAACGGCAAGAACGGCGACTCTGTATCCGGATCTAGATATGTTGGAGTGAGTCGCTGTCCGCCAACCTGCGAATATTTGGAGCCCGGTAAGCAGAAGTCATATCGACTAAAATGGAAGTCAGATGTCCACGGGAAGGGCGTCATGACACTCACATACAAATTTCTCTGGAACGGAAAGTCTCTATCAGGCACGCTCACGCTACAGACCCATTGAACCAAAGAATGCAGAACAAGAGAGGGCTGACCAACCGGCTACCCCAGCCTGCGCTGAATTTCCCGTGATAGTTCCACCCCCAACCCCGCGTACGAAGATCCTGCCCCGGTAGCCGGTGGCAGCCTCTAACGTTCTACCAGATTAATCATAATGAAAAGTATATCCGTCACATTTGTCCAAATCGCGATTCTTATTCATACGGCCTGGGCGGGGGAGCTCACCGCTATTTCCTCAAAGTTTATCACAGCAGCCAAAGATGGCGATATTGAGAATCTTGCCTCGACACTTTGGAACGGTGGACCAGCGAAGGGAGAGATGATCGAAGAATTCAAGAAAGTCGTCCCCGAGATTAAGGGGGGGAAACTTAAGCTCACAAGTGTCGATATGGAGCTAATTATTGGTGAATTGGGCGTCACTCTAATGCGAATGGATGCAGAAGGTGCTAAAGACCCGCACTTCAATCCTATTATTTGTCTGAAAGTGGAAGGCAAGTGGCTCATTTTCCCTTGGGCAACTGAAGAACACCTAAAGGTTCTCTTTAACCGGAGAAGCAAGGAGGAGCAGATTCATCTCAGGCTTTTCAACGAGTGGGCCAATTTGATGGAAAAGTTGCTGACCGAAGAGGTAGAACAACCGGGCTCTGCTCAACCGGCTACCAAGCCCGTTGAAAAGGATCCCCCGAAAGATCAACCCTCAACCCCCACGTCGAAGGTCAGCCCCCGGTAGCCGGATGGCAGGCCCGCACGTTCGACAATCAATGAAATCCAAGATCTACGTCGCACTAATAGATGAGGGAACCACCGTGTGGCGACCGGTCTCCGCAATCCAGATCCGAGATCACATTTACCAGATTGATCCAAACGCAGGTGTGCCCCCAGATGAGAATTGGGAATTCATTCCCGGATCGTATGTGGCCTGTGAAGAATACCAATTTGCCGATTTCACCGGGAAGGTTGCATATGCGGAAGCGCAATTATCGCCAGCAGGTAGGTTTTCATACACCCGGCCAATCACCAATCACCACAAATACAGTAACGCCATATTCCGGGAAAACTCAGTGGGAATATACATTCAGTTTTATGACACCGAAGGACGATGCTTGCGGGACAGCCTGCAAGACTCCTTTGCTTTGGCTGAATCCGATTTCCAGGACGTAACCCGCAATCAAGAAGTCGAACAAGGCGCTGATGGCAAGCCGCCAGAGGTCGCTCAGCCGCCCCATAAACTCAACCCAAACACGCGACTGCCATAGCGCGACGTTATCCAAGAATGAAGAAAATAATCATCGCCTGCATCTCGCTTATAATTTCATTCATGGCGTCATGTAAGGAAAAGGAGCCAACAAGGCTGGCTTTCCTGGTAGGAGCGAAGTCATCCCCAGCCTTCGAAGATCTCCAGGTCGGCAAAGAGGTCCCCCTAGGTGAGTGTATCTCCGTCGCCGGGTCAGGTGATTTTGGCGAAAAGAAGTGGGGTAAGATCACTATTGACTGGATGGACAATCAAACCATTGTATTCGAGTCAGGCGGAGTAATAAGTTGGTCGCCACCCAAATCTAGAGAAATAAAAGTGACTGGAGATTTAAATGTTCCGCTTGTAGCGTACTTACTAAAGGTGTCGGTAGACGATCAGATGCATCCGAAGAGGATGTGGTTGATTAACAAATGGCAACTTCAGCCAGGCGCCGTTGAGATCGCGCACTCCATCAAATAGGATAACAAGGCATCGCACCGAGTGACCGCCAAGCCACACAATCACCAATCAAACCACAGCCCAACCGCCGGTCATCGGTGGACTTGAGCGTTGGACTATGAAAACGATTCTTCTCACGATTCTGGCAGTTATATCGACTTTTTCCGCACGTGGTGAACCGACGGGAAAGAACGTCCAGGAGTTGCTTCGGACAATTCGCTCCAAAATTCCCGAAGGTTGGACAGCATCATACCAGAAGCAGTATTCGTGGCTGGAGATTTCCCGCCGAAAGTCCGTTTTGGGGGACTACCCCGCTCCCTCATGCTTAGGGGATTATCCACAAAAGAATATGGTGAGAGGGCGGGTGTCTTTCTCCTTCCGCATTACTGAAGGTGTTTCGCCGGTGGAATATAAGCGAATGAGCGTAGAGAATGCCCCGGTTCTCAAAAACCTCAATGCACTTACCGCAGACCTGGAGAAGCGCAACGTACGCACGGACAAGGATGGCTCCTACGTTCCGCGCACCGATCCGGATAAGCAACTTGTGGATCAATACAACGCACTTAAAAAAACTCTGCATCATGTGCCCGGGTATTACTTTCGCAACATCAGCCTGGATTTGGAAGGCTTCCCGGGGGAAGATTCCTTCAGCTTTATCCCTCAAGACAATCAGGTTCTCGAGGAATGCGGTCGGGTTCGGAAAACCCTCATAAAACTGCTATCAAAGTACGAGGAGGTCCAACAACCCACGGATGGCAGGACGCCAGAAGGTCCTCAAACACCCCACTAACACAAACCAATCACGCGTCTGCCATCGCTCAGACGTTGGGCAAGATCAAAATGAGACCAATAAATAAAGAGCAGTTTCACCACGACGGACGAGGGCCGGAACTAATGCAGGTGATCTGGTCTCCAAATGGTCATCGCCTAAAGGCGTTTGAGTATTTTAACCCCGACGACCCCTATGACGAGTCACATGTCCGGCACATAAGGATCATTAATCCTCAGGTCGTAATGTCGACGCCAGAAGAGGTAATAAACTACTGTGAGTTTCAACCAGGGAGGTATGACGGAGCGGCAGCATTTGACTGTGGGCAATCAAAATGGCTGCAGAGCTTTGCCCAACAGCACTTGAAAAAATGTTCTCACTTCAGATTAATGTTCTATGATGAACTCTACGACATCATCGCAGATGAGCTAGAGTTCAATATGGGGCGTTACAAAGAAGAAGCCCAACAAGGCATGGCAGGCAACCCGCAACACCTTCCCAGTCTCATCCCAACCTCCAGGCATGACGCGGGTGCCTGCACATGAACGTCTCGCCAGAAAATGATCTCCCTCAGGATTGATGTTCAGAAGCAAGGCGCTCCACGGTTTCCGTTCGAGATTAAGCTAAACGGTCCCGTGAGGGCCGGGGAGTCATACCGGTGCCACATTGAATTTGATGGATGGATCAATGCTCCCTATCACGGCATAAAGGGAAACGACTCTCGACAGAGCCTGGCCTTAGCTGTCCAGCTTGTCTATTCGATCCTGTGTTCGTTCCGCTCCAAGGGGCTTCGCTACTATTGGCCGGGCAGTGAGGTCGAGTTTGATCTCGACCAATTGCTCGCCCCGGGGTTTTATCAAGACGAACAAGCCGATGCTCCAACTAGGAATGATTACCCTCCAATCTCGAATGAAAACGGCGAACAAGGCATCCCACCGAATGCCCGATAAGCCCCACAACCGCAAAACCAACCACTGCTCAACCGCCGGTCATCGGTGGATTTAGACGTTCTGCGAAATGAAACCACACAAGACAATATTACGCACTCTGATCCTTGCTGAGGTCATCTTCGGCATTTTAGCTACTGTGGCGGGATCATTCGGGCCACGGCTTACTCCAACAGGATTTCAGACGCTTTCTCAGGGCGCGCGAGTTGCCGGTCTATGTGGCGGTACTTTGTGCCTAATCGGATTGATTGTTAGTTGGATCGGACTTTGGATGCTATGGCGGCCCGCCAGAACAATATATACGATTACCTGCATACTCGGTCCGACTTTTACCTTCCTTGTTTTGAAGGTCGTGGGTAGTCATACACCGCTTGAGGCGCTTTTTGGCGAGTTTATGACCCTTTCGGGGGG
>Ga0209697_10007602_pt1 | contig 12598 bp, 11 predicted proteins | sample AliMusrvi5mmetaG_FD_184115 | JGI IMG/M metagenome (GOLD analysis project Ga0209697, IMG submission 184115) | Freshwater lake bacterial and archeal communities from Alinen Mustajarvi, Finland, to study Microbial Dark Matter (Phase II) - Alinen... | ecosystem: Environmental > Aquatic > Freshwater... | reverse complement strand
GTTGGCTGTAGTTTTTGAGAAGCTCGTCGAGCAGTGCGTTGGTGATGAGTGGTTTCATTGGGATGTGCTGGTTCTGTTGATGGGGCACATCAGCGGAAAGCACTTACACAAAAATTATGACACCCCCGATCACCCTTGGCTTGTCGCGGTCTGTGGTGCTGGCGCTTCCCTACGAAAATAGCGCTGGAACAACACCTCCGGGACATTCTGCGCATCATCGCTCAGAATGGTCTTCACGTCCCCGTAGCGAAGTGTGCTTTCCCTCGGACGCACCAACTCGTTGAAGGCAAGTTGGCAATCCTTCGGTCCTCTCACCCGCCCGCTGATGCGCTTCACCTCTTTGCCCATAGCAGCCACTGCAGCTTCGAAGGCGGCCGGGTTGTAGTCGGGAAAAAGCGCCTTTGCCCGGTCCGGCATCATCTCCTCCGCCAGGAAATGCAGGTAACATGGCTTACTGCAAGTCACCAGCACCCCCACGTTTACGAACTCCCCGGTATCCGGGTTGGGCAGAAATCGGAGCAACGCATAGTTGCAGACGGCTTGGTTGGGATTCATGGCAGTTTCCAGAAAGTTTCGGGATAGGTGAAGGGCAGTTCCAGGACGGAGATTACCCGTTTCATGTCCAGTTGCACAGGCAAACTCTCGTCGCCATCCACGTGCAGCCATTCCAGCGGAAGCTCGGCAAAGATCGCCGGCACCTCTGCCAGTGCGGATTTAAGAAGCGGTTCCATCTGTTCGCGGAACCCCTCCGGCCATTGCTTGAGCATCCCGCCGAACACATGCGCTCCGAAAAACCGCTCGCGGTTGAAATCCGGATCGAATGCCAGATTGAAATCATAGGCCCACAGCATTTCCCGTCGCGGCTGATCCACCCACAGCGCCCCTTCCGGATCGTCAGTCGGCAACGGCGTAATCTGTGTCACCAGCAGATTCGGATTTCCCCCAAGTTCCGAAAGGCTGCGGTCCTCGTTCTGAATCCACAGATCCAGCAAAAGAAGCAGCGCCATCGTCTCTTCCGGCCACCCCTGCGCGGCCGACCACGTCAATTCCTGCCCTTCCTCGATCCGCAGGGAAGCAAACACCCGTCCTTCGCCAAGTTCGCGGATGTCCGAAAACCCGCTTTCCACGATCAACGCATGGGGCACTTCCCCCATCTCGAACATCGGCAGCCCCAGCGGCGCACTTGGCAAAGCGAGATTCACCAACCGGTTCGCCACCCACTCGCAACACAGTGAATCCAACCCCGCATACGCGCCTTTCACGTAATAGTCGAAAAAGCCCGCCTTGCAGAGAAATGGCCTCGTCATGCCCTGCACGGCACGTCCGATGACTTCGGTAATGGTGATGGGATCGTTCATGGTTCAGTTCGATTCTTATCTCTTCACTTCGACGTTCGATGTTGCGTCCTCCCTCGCCCTTTGGGAACCCGTGCGCAGCGGAACCGTAGCGAAGCGAAGATGGCCAACGGCAAATAGCCGAAGGCAAAGGGCCGGGGTGAGGGTCTCATGCCACTGGATCGCGAGCTGTTCGAGTTGGTCTTCGGTGATCATGGTTTGTCCCCTTTCTCCGGCAACTCCGTGATCAACCGGTCAAAGTCCGACTCGAACAAGCGATCCTGCACGATGCGGTATTTCTCGAACTCGCTTTCCGCGTGGGCCTTTGCCAATTCCGCTGTCACCTTGCCTGCATCCTGAAGGATTTCCCGATCCCAGAGCTGAAGGAAGCCGCTCAGGCGCTTTTCCCAGTCCTCCATGGTCATCGGGATTTTCCGCATCGCCTGCATTTCGGCCATGTCGAGATAGGCAGAGACGATGCGCTGCAGTTGCCCCAACTCGAACTCCGAGAGGTAGTTCTTGGCGATGGAAACGTCGTAGCGATGGATTTTTCCCTTGGGCGCACCTTCCCAATGGGTCAGCCCCATGTTTTCCCGTTCGTGGTTGGCACGATCCACGATGACTTCGGCCGCTGTTTGGCCGTGCACGGCGTAGTGCATTTTGTTTTGAACCGCCGCAAAGAAACGCTTCGTTGCCGAGGCCGACGGATCGTAGTCCAGCGCGGTCGCGTAGATGTCGGTGATTTTCTGGTAAAACTTGCGCTCGCTAAGGCGGATTTCCCGTATCCGCTGGAGCTGTTCCTCGAAATACTTTTTGCCGAGAATGGAGCCGTCGTTTTTCAGACGCTCATCATCCATCGCAAAGCCCTTGATGGTGAACGATTCAATGATGCCGGAGGCCCACTTGCGGAACTGGACGGCACGCTCGGAATTGACCTTGTAGCCGACCGAAATAATCGCGGCGAGATTGTAGTGCTGGGTGTCGTAGCTTTTGCCGTCGGCGGCAGTTATTCGAAAATTTCGAATAACTGAATCCTCCTGCAACTCGTGGTCGGCAAAGACCTTCTTGAGGTGGTAGTTGATGGTGTGAGTCTCCACGTCGTAGAGCAACCCCATCATTTTTTGCGTGAGCCAGACATTTTCATCGGCGTAAATGGCTTCGACGCCACCCTGGCCACTGGCCGCCACAAAGGTCAGGTATTCCGCCGCCGATGAACGAATCAGGGAAACATCGGTGTTCTTTTTGGCGCGACCGCCTGGGGTAGGGTTATTTTTGCTCATGGTTCTGGTTCCTTCCATTTCTTCTGCGCCAACGGGGCTATAACACCCGCAGAATCCGGAAATTCCATCCCGCTTGCAACGCACAATTGCAGCCAGGAGGGTCTCTTTAATGGTCCCCGGCCCTCTCCCTCTTTCTGTTGCCTACGGCTATGCCAGTCAGGGCTATGCCAGTTTTTCCAAGCTCGCAAGTTCTCGCTCCGCGTTCCCTTCAAGTTGCCTGCGGCTATGCCAGTCAGGGCTGCGCCGTTTTCTTCCAAGCTCGCTAGTGCTCGCTCCGCGTTCAAAAATCGTCAATCATCATTGCCTTCGGCTATGCCATCTAGGGCTGCGCCAGATTCTTCCAAGCTCGCCAGTGCTCGCCTCGCGTTCATCAATGAAATCCCCCTAAAATCCCATCCTCCCTCTGCGTGCCTCCGCGCCCTTTGCGGCTTTGCGGTTAATCCCATACGCCTGCTGCCCCTTCGCTGCTTGCTCTGTTGTGTGTGTGTTCTTTGTACTCCTTGTACTCGGTGTAATCAGTGTATCTGTGTGGTTAGTGTCCCCCAGATGTCCCTCTGATGTACCCCAGATGTCCCTTTGATGTCCCCCAGATGTACCCATTTGTCATCGGTCATGCTGAAAAGGCCATGATCTATAAGGGTTGCAGCGGCCCCCTTGATGAACGTTGGATCGCCCTAAATTGGCTCTCTAACCATGTTTTGGTGTACGTGATTCAAGCAGCCGGGACGCCTATTCCCGGCTACTCTGGGATTACCATCCCGATCCAAATCCCCATCCCCAACGGGGGTTGGGTCCTCTTCCGGCATCGACGCCCGCCCCTCGGCTCCTTCTGCTCCGTCGCCTGCTAACGATTTTGCTTCCGAAACGTGTCAGAATCTGGCGGAATGCCGGTGGGAATCTGAGGCATCAGCCGTTTCCAGTGACCGCCAGATGAATAAAAAAGCCCTCACCGAGGCGGACATCCGCACCAAGTTCATTACGCCGGCACTTGTCGGCGCGAATGGTGAGAAATGGGACGTGATGACCCAGATCCGCGAGGAAGCCTACTTCACCAAGGGACGGGTCATCGTACGCGGCAAGACAGTGAGGCGCGGAGCCGCCAAAAAAGCGGACTACATCCTCTACTATAAGCCCAACATCCCCATCGCCGTCATCGAGGCCAAGGACAACAACCAATCCGTGGGGAGCGGAATGCAGCAGGCGCTTGAATACGCCGAGATTCTGGACATTCCCTTTGCCTACAGCTCCAACGGCGACGCATTTCTCGAACACGACCGCACGGCCACCGGCGGCACCGTCACCCGCGAGATACCGTTGGACCAGTTCCCCACGCCGGAAGAACTCTGGGCACGTTACTGCCATGCCAAGGGCAGCACGCCCGGTCAGGTCGCGATAGCCGCCCAGGATTATTACGACTACGGTTCCGAAAAGCCACCGCGCTACTACCAGTTGATTGCGATCAACCGCACGGTGGAGGCCATCGCACGCGGCGAAAACCGCGTCCTGCTGGTGATGGCCACCGGCACAGGAAAGACCTACACCGCCTTCCAGATCATCTGGCGGCTTTGGAAATCCGGTGCCAAGAAACGCATCCTGTTTCTGGTGGACCGCAATATTCTGGCGGACCAGACCAAGACCAACGATTTCAAGCCCTTCGGCAAGGCGATGACCAAGATCACCAACCGCACGGTGGACAAGGCGTATGAGATTTACCTCTGTCTCTATCAGGCTGTCACCGGTACCGAGGAGGAGCAGAACATCTACAAACAATTCTCCCCGGACTTTTTCGACCTCGTCATCGTGGATGAGTGTCACCGCGGCAGTGCCGCCGATGATGCGGCATGGCGGAAGGTGCTAGAATATTTTTCCTCCGCCACCCAGATAGGTCTCACCGCCACGCCCAAGGAAACGAAGGAGGTTTCCAATATCGAATACTTCGGCGAGCCTATCTACACATACTCCCTGCGGCAAGGCATCTCTGATGGCTTCCTCGCCCCCTACAAGGTCATCCGCATCGGCCTAGACAAGGATCTCGATGGCTGGCGGCCTGAGAATGGGCAGCGGGACAAATACGGCCAACTCATCGAGGACAGGGAATACAACATCAAGGATTACGACCGTAACCTCATCCTCGAAAAGCGCAGCGAAGTTGTCGCCGCCAAGATCACGGAATTCCTCAGGGGCACCAGCCGCTTTGCCAAGACCATCATCTTCTGCGAGAACATCGAACATGCCGAGCGGATGCGCGTGGCGATGGTCAACGCCAATCCGGATCTGGCAGCAGCCAATAACAAATACGTCATGCGCATCACAGGCGACAATGACGAGGGCAAGGCCCAGCTCGACAACTTCATCGATCCTGAATCCACCTATCCAGTCATCGCCTGCACTTCCCGCCTCATGAGTACAGGCGTGGACGCCCAGACATGCCAGTTGATCGTTCTCGACCGCCGCATCGCATCCATGACCGAGTTCAAGCAGATCATCGGTCGCGGCACCCGCATCAACGAGGACTACGGAAAACTCTTCTTCACCATCATGGATTTCCGGCAGGCCACCGCGCTCTTCGCCGATCCGGATTTTGATGGTGATCCCGTCCAGATTTACGAGCCCAAGGGTGACGAGCCCGTGATCCCACCAGTGGAACCCACCGTGGGCGGTGATGAAGACCCAACCGGCACCACAATTGTCGATCCATTCGGCGGCAGCGCAACATTCGGGGATGCGCCCACCAAATACTACGTCAACGATGTGGCAGTCCGTGTCGCCACGGAGCGTGTGCAGTATCTCGACGCCAGCGGCAAACTCATCACCGAGTCTCTCCGGGCATACTCCCGCAAGTCACTCCGCCAGACGTACTCCTCACTCGATGATTTTCTAACCGTCTGGAATGATGCCGACCGCAAACAGGCCATCCTCGAAGAATTGGCGGAAAAGGGCGTCTTCCTTGATGAACTCGCCGACCAGGTTGGGCGCGACTACGACGCCTTCGATCTCATCTGCCACGTCGCCTTCGATCAAACACCACTCACGCGCAAGGAACGGGCCGACAAGGTGAAGAAACGCAATGTCTTCGCCAAATACGGCGAGCAGACCCGCGCCGTGCTCGATGCCCTGCTCCAGAAATACGCCGACAGCGGCATCACCAGTTTGGAATCAATGGATATCCTCAAAGTCGATCCGCTTGCGGGCTTCGGCACCCCGATAGAAATTGTCAAGCTCTTCGGTGACAAGGAATCCTACCTCGCCGCCATCAGGGAATTGGAACAAGCCCTTTACCAGAAAGCCGCATGATATCTGATTCCGATAAAATCAAAGCTGATTACGCCGCCCTGAACGAGTTGATCGTGAATTGCCCTGAATTTGAGCAACTCGAAGCGCTGCTTGGTGGATTCAATCTCTTTCAGGTCCTCAAGTTCGAACACGGGGAAATCCGCCATTCAAATGTTTTGGCGTGGATTATGGACCCATCCGAATCTCACGGCCTCGATTCGACATTCCTCAAGAAATGGCTGATGCGGGTGATTCATGAGGCCTCCGGGCAGGCGGTTGCGCCAGTGACAGCAGTGGACATCGATGCGTGGCAACTGCAAGAAGTTGAAGTGCGGCGCGAGTGGAAGAACATCGACCTTTTGCTGATTCTCACTTTTGCCAAGCAGGACCAATGGGTCATCTGTATTGAGAACAAGGTGAACTCATCACAGAGTGATGGCCAGTTGCGGAAATATCGTTTGTTGGTGGAGCAGACTTTTCCCCATGCAAAACACCGGATTTATCTATTTCTCACCAAGAACGATGAAGAACCTGATGATAACGCCTATGTCGCAGCCTCATACGCCCAAGTTCATAAGGCGTTGAAGGAATGCCTGCTGGCCAAAAGTCATGTGATCGGCACCGAACCGAAAGTCCTGCTTGAAAACTATCTTCGCCTCCTAGAGGAAAAATTTATGGATGAATCAGAAATCGCCCGCACCGCCAGAAAAATCTACCAGCAGCATAAGCGCGCGCTGGATGTTATTTTTGACCAACGACCAGACAATCTCAAATTGGTTTCTGACAAGGTCAGAATACTGCTTGAAGAAAAGGCCAGTGGGCTGGACTTTATGGTGGATTCCTGCAGCAAGACCTACCTCCGTTTGCTTCCCAAATTATGGGATCAAGCAGGTAATACCCATGGTGATGGGTGGAGCGGTTCCCAGAGAACGATCCTGTTTGAAATGAGCTTCAGAGGTAAGAGGCCGCATTTGTATGTCATCGCCGGGAAAGCCCCTGATGTGTGGATTGATCGCGTGTGGCAGCTATCGGCCAACCCTCCATTTAGGAGATCAAAAAGGGCGGATCGCCCCGCCATGTGGTGCTCGCTGCACATCTTCAACAGCAAAGTCTCCTTGAATGAGGATGAGATGGAAGATCCAGATGGAATTGCACTGAAGATCTGTGATTGGTGCCTCTCCTGCCTGAAGGAAAACGAAACGCAGGACGTGATCCGTATCATAGCCGAGGAAATGCCCGCCCTTGAAGCTGCATTCGCCGCCAAGCAACAATAACCATCGCGATTAGATACCGCATGCATAGCGTCGCCATCATGTCCTCCGGAAATCCCATCCCCGATGCCGGAGGCATCCAAGCCTGTAGCCGGTGGTTGAGCGTTGCGATACCACCGGATAACGGTTCCCAACCCAAACGCACCCCGGCAGGGGTGCCAGCAAATCCACACTATGGCCTCGACCCATACCTGCCTTCTCTATCATATTGTTTTTGCCACCAAAAACCGCGAACCTATCATTGCCCCGGAATGGCGCAACCGGTTACACGAATACCTTGGGGGTGCGGGTCGCGGCATGGATGGCACACCCCAGGGCGTTGGCGGCGTCGCCGATCATGTCCATCTTCTGATAGGTCTCAAACCCACCCATTGCCTCGCGAACTTCATGCGCGAGTTGAAGAAATCCTCATCGATATGGGTGACGGAAACGACCAAGGAACGAAATTTTCGCTGGCAGGAGGGATACGCCGCGTTTTCCGTGAGCGCTTCCATGCGGTCAACGATTCAAAAATACATCGCCGGACAGGAAGAGCACCATCGTATGAAATCATTCCGGGAGGAACTCATCGGCTTCCTCAAGAAATCCGGTGTGCCATACGACGAGCGGTTTCTCGATTGAATTTTAATATATCTGGCACCCCATCCGGGGTGCATATTCCGTGGGGGTATCGCTGTTCCGGTGGTATCGCGTTGCTCAACCACCGGCTAAAGGCTGTTATCCCTCCGGGATGCTCCCCTGAAAATGCGAAGGGCCTCCGGGAAATCCCAGAAGCCCAGCGCCGACCGGAAATTTCCAGTCCGACTTGCTGTTAAGATTCCACCGCCCCAGCCTCCCGTCAATCCGAATTTTTTGCATCCGAATTTCCCCAATGCCCAACGTATCCAACATCGTCAAATCCATTCAGGACATCATGCGCAAGGACGCCGGCACGTACGGCGACGCCCAGCGCATCGAGCAGATTGCCTGGCTCTTCTTCCTCAAAATCTTTGACGACAGGGAAAAGGAGATGGAACTCCTGCGCGATGCGTATAAATCCCCGCTGCCCAAGCACCTCCGCTGGTCTAACTGGGCAGCCAATGAGGAAGGCATCACTGGCGATGCCTTGCTGGATTTCATCAATAACACCCTGCTGCCCAAGCTGAAGACTCTCAGCGGGTCTGACCGCATGCAGTCGCTCATCCGCATGACCTTCGAGGATGCCAATAACTACATGAAGAATGGCACCCTCATGCGTCAGGTGATCAACAAGATCAACGGCATCGACTTCAACACCTCTCACGATCGCCACATCTTCGGGGATATCTATGAGAAGATCCTGAAAGACCTCCAGTCCGCGGGAAACGCGGGGGAGTTCTACACGCCCCGCGCCGTCACCCAGTTCATCGTGGATCAGGTGAACCCAAAGCTCGGCGAATCCGTGCTCGACCCTGCCTGCGGCACAGGGGGCTTCCTCACTTGCGTCATCGAACACCTGCGGAAACAAGCCAAGACAGAGGCCGACGAACTCTCCCTCCAGAACAGCTTTTCCGGCATCGAGAAGAAGGGTCTGCCGCACGTCCTGTGCATGACTAATCTCCTGCTCCACGGCATCGACATCCCCTCCAATGTCCGCCATGGCAACACGCTCGCCCGCCCGCTGCGCGATTGGGGTCCCAAGGAGCGGGTGGACGTCATCGTCACCAATCCACCCTTCGGTGGAATGGAGGAGGACGGCATCGAGTCTAACTATCCCGCAGAGTTCCGCACCCGCGAGACTGCCGATCTCTTCCTTGTGCTTCTCATGAAGATCCTCAAGCCCGGTGGCCGCGCCGGTCTCGTGCTGCCGGATGGCACGCTCTTTGGGGAAGGCGTGAAAACCCGCATCAAGGAGGCGCTTCTAAAGGAGTGCAACCTCCACACCATCGTCCGCCTGCCCAATGGCGTCTTCGCCCCCTACACCAGCATCCGCACCAATCTCCTCTTCTTCACCAAGGGCGCGCCCACAAAGGAAGTCTGGTATTACGAGCATCCCTATCCGCCCGGTGCCAAGAGTTACAACAGGGGCAAACCCATCACCATCGCTGAGTTCGAGGCGGAAAAGAAGTGGTGGGGGAAACCCGACAAACACGGGCACTTCAGCAAGCGCGAGGAAAACGACCGCGCTTGGCGTGTCTCCATCGACACCATCAAGGCCAGCAACTTCAACCTGGACATCAAGAACCCGCACAATTCCGACGAAGGCCCCGGCGATGTGGATCACCTCCTGCCGGAATACGAAAAGCTCCTCGCCCAGATCGCCGAGACGCGGGCCGCGCTGAAAAAGGAACTCCACCAAGCGCTCACCCGATGAAACCACAGGTATCCAACCTTTTCTTGAATCGAATGATCCGGGTTTGGGCGGCTTTTCTCGGTTTTTTCTCATATGGGCAATGGTCCCTTACCCGTATTTTGGCGCATCCTGTGGCAAAAATGCCTTGCCACGCCCGGAGCTTGATATATGTTGCCCGCAACAACACCTCCCACGCCTCTCCACGATGCGCACCAGGGAGGTTACTTTTTTTCTGGGCATGTCAGTCTGAGAGGAGGGCGCTGTGAGCAAACCGCCGCTGACATACCGTGATCAGTTGAATCAGCTCAAATCACGCGGCCTTCAGGTGCCGGACGAGGCCTTCGCCCTCCACATTCTCGCGCACCACAACTATTACCGTCTCTCTGCATACCGTTTCTCTTTCACAGTTCCAGGTGCTCCAGATCAATTCCAGCCTGGAACGACCTTTACCCAACTGTGGAACCTCTACCACTTCGACCGGAGCCTCCGTCAGCTTGTTCTGGAAGCCTGCAAACGGGTCGAGATTTCAGCAAGGTCCCGGCTTGCCTACGAGATCGGCCACCAACTCGGCCCACTGGCCTATTTGGAAAACAGGCACTTCTCCGATCCCTTGGAGCACGCCCGCACCCTGACGAAACTCGATTCCGAGATGACTCGTAGCAAGGAGGAATTCATCAAACATCATAAAAGGACCTTGGGCATGCCGTGGCCTCCTGTTTGGGCGCTCATGGAGGTGGCCTCGTTCGGGTCCATTTCAAAGTTGCTGGCAGGCTTGGAGCCGCCTGCCATCCGTCAGTCTGTCGCCGACACCTACGACCTTGACGAGAAAATCTTCTGCTCTCTCTTCCACCATCTCTCAGTCCTGCGCAATACAGCAGCACATCACAGCCGCCTGTGGAACCGCAAGTTTACCTTTACCGTCCAGCTCCCGAGAAAGAAGCCCCGGCATCTGGCCCCCAACTTCAACGTCACCCTCAGCCCGCTAGGCAATCCCAATGAACGCCGCATTTACAATTCCCTAGTGCTGCTAGTCCACATGATGCAGGTGATCGAGCCCTCCTCCACCTTGCCGCATCGTCTCGCCTGCCTGCTAGATACGCTGGATCCCGCGCTCCAACCGGAAATGGAACTCCCGGCCGATTGGAAAACCCGCCCCATGTGGCAAGCCCTGCTCTCTGCCCACCCATGACCCTGAAAACCTTCTTTGAAAAGTTTGATCAATTCGCCGACGCGCCAAATGCGGTGGCGAAGATGAGGGAGTTGATTCTGAACTTTGCGGTAACAGGGCTACTTTCCGAAAAAATAGACGGTGATGCTCCCGTCCGCGAATTGGTTGACTTACTTGCGGCAGCAAAAGCACGACGAACCAAGAACGTCCGACGAAATGCGCCAGCTACGGTCTTATCGGAAGCAACGATTGATCGCCCCATCATTACCCCTAAGCATTGGGCATGGGTTCCCCTAAATGACATCGGAGCTATGTCAGGCGGGATGACGCCGTCGAAGGCCAAGTCCGCTTTTTGGGATGGTGATGTGAATTGGTTTTCGTCAAAGGATATTAAATCAGACGAGCTAACCGATTCGGAACTAAAGATTACCCGTGCGGCTACCGAAAAGACAGGGCTACAGCTCTATTCGCCCGGATGCTTGATTATGGTTGCGCGGAGCGGCATCCTAAAGCGGACTTTTCCAGTTTCTATCCTTCGAGTCGCGGCGACAGTGAACCAAGACTTGAAGGTCTTGTCTCCATTCGTTGGTGGACTTGAGCGATATCTTCAAATCATGTTGCGTGGGATGACGGATTTCATTCTTAGCTCGCTGGTGAAGACGGGCATGACCGTCCAAAGTCTCAAATACGAAGAGTTTGCCGAGCAGCCTTTTCCCCTCCCACCCCTCGCCGAGCAGAAGCGGATCGTCGCGAAGGTGGATGAGTTGATGGCCTTGTGTGATCGCTTGGAGGCGCAGCAGAAAGAGCGCGAGGAAAAACACGGTGCCCTAGCCCGCGCATCGCTGGCCCGCTTTGCCGCCGCGCCCACACCGGCCAACCTCAATTTCCTCTTCCACAAATCCTACACCATACAACCCGCAGACCTCCGCAAATCCATCCTCACCCTCGCCGTCCAGGGCAAACTCGTGCCGCAGGATTCTAAGGATGGTAATGCGCGGAATGTGATAGATCGCGCCATGGCGAAGCGGCAGAAAACGATTAATACCAAGAGCCTGCGGCGGAAGGAACTTGACGAATCAGCCGTCCTTTTTAAGCGTGTTGACTTGCCCACATCATGGTGCATTGAACGACTTGCCAACATCGTCGATCCTGAAAACACCATTTCATACGGCGTCCTTGTTCCGGGAAATGATGTAAACGACGGCATACCTTTTGTCCGCGCCCAAGACCTCTGCCTTTCTAATCACCCAGAAAAGCCCAACAAAACCATAGCGCCTGATATTGAAAAGCCATACGCCCGCACGAGGCTCACAGGTGGTGAAATTCTTCTCTGTGTCGTCGGGAGCATTGGCAAAATTGGAATCGTTCCTGATTCGTGGGCGGGCGCAAACATCGCTAGAGCAGTCGCGCGCATACGGCCCATCCCCGACCTTCTGCGCGACTACCTCCTGCTCGTCCTCCAAGAGCAATCAGTTCAGAACTATTTCACCTCGACTACGAGAACGCTCGCACAACCGACGCTAAATATAGGGATGCTTGAGCAGACACCGATTCCCATCCCTCCATTCGCCGAACAACGCCGGATCGTGGCTAAAGTAGATCAACTGATGGCCTTGGTGGACGAGTTGGAAACGCAGCTCGCCACCTCTCGCGCAAACGCAAAGAAGCTCCTAGAAGCACTTGTTGCGGAACTAACCGCAGCATAACCCCCAAAAGTGAAAATCAGCGCATAAGGCCCTTCTTCAATCAAAATCTACTCAAAAAATTTTTCACCCCTCCGCATTTCCTCGTTTGCCCACGGCCCACCAATTCTTTTACATCCCTTTCATCCTAAAATCCGCAGTTGAGGATGGCGGATGAGCAGCGCAAGTGCTTATGGTTGCGCGGTTTGAAGACAAAAACATGCAATGAAATGGCTCACCCATTGGGTGAGGGTGACTTGGAATTCAAATTCCTGCCTG
>Ga0209697_10007596_pt1 | contig 12606 bp, 16 predicted proteins | sample AliMusrvi5mmetaG_FD_184115 | JGI IMG/M metagenome (GOLD analysis project Ga0209697, IMG submission 184115) | Freshwater lake bacterial and archeal communities from Alinen Mustajarvi, Finland, to study Microbial Dark Matter (Phase II) - Alinen... | ecosystem: Environmental > Aquatic > Freshwater... | reverse complement strand
GGGTGGGTGGGGATAAGAAAAGACACATACTAGATAAGAAAACATGGCTAACTTTCAAATCTGTCTGAATCCTCAAACATGTAATCATAATCCTGATTAAAATGACTCATAGCAACTCTACTTGAGGTCTCGTCTTTTATAGAATCTTGATAACTCTTTAAAGCCCAGTTATTGGCCAAAGTTAAGACATCATTCTTCTGGATTGAGAATCCGCTAGTTGGCTCCTGATCGACAAAAGGTTTAAGCCTCCTTAATGCATATGCCCAGGCATTTCTTTCTGACAGCAACTTAACAGCCAGATCTCCTTTATAAACTTTTGACGAGACATCGGGATTATTCGTAGGAGAGAAGCGCATTTCATCCGTCTTTTCGTGTACATGACCCGCCTCGTGCAGAAGATGGATAATCATTTCTGGCTTAGTTATTTCAGCATTTAGGACAACTGTCCCACCGCTCTCATCCATAACTACGTAACTAGACCCATCCTGAGCAACTGTACTAAAAAACACCCTATACCCTTCTGGTAATATATCTGACAAAGAAAGCGTAGCACCATTATCTTCACGGGTAAGTGTCCAAGTCGTTATTTCTCGTAATGTATCAAGATTAATATTTTTCCTTCGAGGGTCTTGCCAAATACTTTTAGCAATTTCTTCTGATATTGGCACGTAGCTAAACTCCATAACGAATGGAATATTTTCGACCTTAATTATACCTGACTCAGCCCATTTCACTTCACCAATAGGTTTCGACAATGCTTCTTTTGCCCGTTTAATCTTTTCTTCATCAACAGTCTCACCAATAGTATGCTTATTGATGTATTCACTAGGAGATTCTTGTTTCATGAGCAACAGTATATCACTTCAGGTTTGGTTATAGATAGCACTAGTAGATGACTAAAATTAACGATTTTGTGAGCATCAAAATGGCGCTATTTAATCTCAAACATTTTCTTGAGTCTCTTTACGTCCTTCTTATTATCTACACACACTTCAAATAATGGCCATTCCTTTTGAAAAAGCTTCTTTAGAACCTCTGGGTCTGATGACTCAATTTTTGAATACCACTCATGTCTGATTTTATCTTCCCTTTCTTTTTGTTTAATTTGTTTAGGTGTCATCAACACACGTTTTATAGCTTCTTTTCTAGAAAAAGTCTTTGAGAATCCCTCTCGTGTTTGTAGTGATTTCATATTATTTATTAAATTTACTATTAATATGATTAATAATCCTAGCTTCACTCTCCTTGATCTTTTTACCAAACCTATCTTCAAAATCAATAAAACTATTAAGTATAAACGTCTCCATACCATCAAATCCCTCATCAGTAAATTGCTTAAGCTTTTTAATTTCATTCTCTACACTATCAAAACGACGATTTACAATATTAAATCGTTCGTCTACAGAATTGAAACGTTCATCAATTTTATCAAAACGAATCTCTGTATTATCTTTAAACTCGAGCATCTCATCTTTAAACTCTCCAAACTCTTCTTTTGTCACGTAGTTATTCTGCATAGGTGAAAGTATCATAGTAGACATATTTAATTTTAACTTAGTTGATAATTCGGTCTGCGATCAGCGATCCGAATGCAACCGAATTAACAGAGAGGCGATTGCACGCAACGTTCGATGTGTTATTAGTACAATTTTATCAAAAAGAAAATAGCTCGCGCAAGATTACACGCGATAAAATTTGTGTTGGAATTAAATTAGATCAAAAAATAATCACCACTATGGCTCCAGTCGCTTTATTCCACGATAAAGATATGTTACTTCCCTGACGTTTGGTAGATTAAAAATCTTCATAAGCATTCTAGTGGGACCAGGAGCAAAACCACCATGTGGAGGACATCCATATTTAAAGAAATTCAAATATGTTGAAAAAGACGAAGTATTAAATCCTTTCTCTTTAATTTGTTTTTCTAACTGCTCAACCCTATGTTCTCTTTGAGCACCACTCGTGATCTCAAGTCCATTCCAAAGTAAGTCAAAACTTTTTGTTACCGAAGGATCATCTTCCTTTTTCATACTATAAAATGCTCTAACAGATGCAGGAAACTCGTGGATAAATACAAATTCGCTACCAGTTTTTGTTTTTATATAGTCTGAGATAGCACGTTCTTCTTCGGGACTCATATCATCGCCGCGTTCATTAGGAATTTTCAGACCAGCGAGAATTTCTTTAGCCTCTTTTAAGGTAAGCTTAGGAAAAGATGTTTTTGGTACAACAACTTCCCTGTTGTATAACCTTTGTATCTGATCACCATATTTTTCTTTTACTGCCGTAAGCATAGCGATAACCATTTTTTCTTCGATATCCATTAGATCATGATGCGAAGAAATGTAAGACATTTCAATATCGTACATTGTAAATTCTGTGTCATGTCTAGAAGTGGCAGATGGATTGGCTCTAAAAACTGGACCAACTTCAAAAACCTTTTCAAATCCAGCCGCCATAGCCATTTGTTTATATAGTTGTGGTGATTGAGCAAGATATGCATCTTGATCGAAATATTTAACTTTGAATAATTCAGAACCAGATTCTGTGGCGCTCGCCGTGAGTTTTGGTGAGTGAATCTCGATAAAACCATTCTTGATAAAAAAATCTCTGAAGGCTTGTTCCATTACAGTCCAGACTTTGAAAATCAAAGCCTTTTCTGGCTTTCGAAGATCAATCCATCTCCAATCTAGACGGACTTCCTGACTAGCTTCTTCTTGATTTTTTTCGACAACTTGAATGGGTAACTCTGGTACAGAAGAAGATAAAACGACAATTTCTGTCGCGTCTATTTCAATACCACTAGGGGCACTTTTTTGTTCTTTTACCAAACCAATAACTTCAACAACAGACTCCAAGTTTAGTAAGCCCGCAATTTTGAAAGTTTCCGCATACGATTTTGTTACAACAACCTGAATAATGCCTGAAATATCACGTATATGTATAAATTTGATACTTCCTTGATCTCGGATCACGTGCACAAAACCAGCAATTTTGACTTGCTTTCCAATATTATCTCTAATTTGTTTTATATATATATATTCTTTGCATAAAAATAAATCACCCTTACAATGTCACCAGTAATAATACTGATAAAATTGTAAGGGCGATCTGATCGCGGTACCACCTTACTTTGTTTAGTCTGCGCTAAACCTTTCCGTATTTCACGGCTACCGTTATGACGGGTTTCTCCCGGAGAGTTCTACTTGCACAAGCTTTCTTCTCTCAGCTCGGCTGTGTCATCAGCGTCATTGCTTTTACTTCCATATATTACAATGACATGAGAAAAAATGCAAATCGATACTTTAAAGTATGAACTATCCTAACTTGATTTTGCTTTCAACCTCTCCCCTTGCCAATATTCGTAGAATGGTCCGAAAACTAGTCCCGCAAAAAACCAAAACACATATTCTTCAATTGGTACTCCCGATAATCTAATACCACTCAACCCGGACAAATATGTATGACTGAGCCATGACGGAGAAATAAGTACTATTGTGTAATAAGACAATAATGATACAAGCACCATAAGTACTCCTGACAACAAAGCATTAACAAGTAAATCTTTTCTAAGAATGAGCATAATAATAGCTATGATGCTCATCGAAATTATCGCTGACCAAAAAGACGTGAGGCCAACTCCCCAAAATAACCACATTGTTGTTTGTGCCATGAGAAATAGTAACGTGAGTCCACCACTAATGTGATGATGCAGTTTCCTTTTATACAGCGCACGCTTAAATACAACTTCATATATCACAGCCATGATGCCACCAGTAGTAAAACCTGTAATAAAATCTTCCATTCCAATTCTGGTTCCTGTCATTGTCAATGGTCTCCACCAATCTGTAGTCCACCAATAATATGATGTTATTGCGCTAACAACACTAATTAAACAACCCATAACTATCATTTCCTTGCGTAAATCTTTTCTATTTATAAATAAAAATACCCATACAATACAAAAAGGAATTGTGGCAATCAGATATACAAATTTTTCTGGAACCATAGTGACCAAATTATAGCAAATTTTACTTCTTCCTCCCAACCTTCCATTCTTCTATCTTTTTATGATCACCAGATAACAAAACCTTAGGTACACGAAATTTCTTTTTCTTAAATTCGATAACCTCTGGGCGAGTATAAACATCTGGACTAGCTATACGAGATTCTTCTATAGATAAATCATCACCGAGTACGCCAGAAATTCTACGCGTAATAGCGTCTATCATAACCATGGCTGGTAGTTCGCCTCCAGTAAGAACGTATTCACCAATTGAAATGTCAGTCATTGGAAAGGCTTTTTTGATACGAGCATCTATACCTTCGTAGCGACCACAAACTAGAACTATGTCAGTATACTTTTTATAAGTCTCTGCGATCTCATTTGAAAACTGTTTGCCGGCAGGACTGAAGAAAATAATTTTTACAGTCGACTTTCCTTTTTTGACTTTCGATTTGCCGCCTGTAATTTTCTTACCTACTGCCGCGTCTATGGCACGAATTACTGGCATAGCTTCAATAACCATTCCTGGACCACCACCATATGGACGATTGTCTACACGACGCTCAGAGTAAGTCATAGCCACAGATTTTTTACCAGCGGATTTGCTGATAGTTTTTTCATCCTGCGCAAAGTCCCTAGGATTATAATATTTAATAGAAATAGCTCCACGCTCTTGTGCGCGTTTAACTATAGAGGCACCGAGATACGACTCAAGGCTTTCTGGAAAAAGTGATATGACGTGAAAAGTTAGCATACAAGCAATCTAACATATCCAAACAAAAAATCGAGCCTTCATTGTGAGCGCTCGACTTTTTGAAAATTGATTTACATTTATTGAAGACAAATATACTAGCCGAGTTTAAGATCCGCCATAGCTTCATCTACTGTCTTTGAAGCTGATGATGGAGCAAGTGGAACTGCTGGAGGCATACGATCTGCTGATCTAAGACCACCGACGGGCTCATTGATCTTGAGGTTTACACGAGAGTTGTTCTTCATACCAACAACGCGAAGGAGTGTGCGAATACTCTTTGCGGTATTACCTTGACGACCAATAATCTTACCCATATCTACTGCACCAACTTCCAAAGTTAAGAGAACGCCCATTTCGTCAACGGTGCGTACAACCTTAACAGCTTCTGGTGCATCTACTAGTGCCTTAACAACGTACTCTAGAAATTCTTGATCTTTCTGCATAATATTTCTTTAGCTTACTGATAATCGTACAGTTCGCTGTACTTTCTAGTATTCTACCAAAACAAAAAATGAGCGCAAGGGCTAGAGATCTTAGAAAGAATTAGGCACCAACTGATTAATGCTACGAGTCATATCATTAAATACTTTATCACGATTTGTACAATCAGCCGCAAATTGTTTAACCAATTTTTCTCGATCAACTCTGATTATGCGTTCCCTTTGTTTTAAGGTCTCGTAGATTGTCGATAAATCAGAATTTTGTCTCAAATATTTACCCACCGATACACCGCTACCAGCTGCCCAAGCAAATTTTGGTGTAACCCAATCTTCTGTAGTGTCAGAATATCCCCTTGCACCAACATATGCTGTCAAACTTGTGATCTTATCTTCTATTTTTATCATTTCACTAACAAACTTATTGCGAATTTCCATACATTGCTTATGTAGATCTCTATTAAGATTCGCGAGTGCACTTCCTGCTTCACGTATTTTTGCATCTTGATTCTCTTCAAATTTGGATGTATTTGCAAAAAACGGTTTCTTCATATTTCTTGCTGTTCGCAAATTGTCTTTCAATGTCTTGCCTTCACCAAGAGTATCTAAATTAACTAAATTACTTTTGAACTTAGCTAATTCTGATCCTTGACGTTGTTTGATAGATATAAGTTCATTGTTAAGATCTGTAATTATTCGCTCCACCTCGTCACACATAACCTCTTCTTTTTTTACAAACTCATTTAATCTCTCCATTGCCATTTTCGTAGTCTTCTTTTCATTTACAACACCTCTTATCTCATTTATTTTTGGTGCAAAATCCGCGGCGGTAGCTGCGGCACGAGCCTCAAGCACAGTTTTGGTCGCATACTCATAGGGATCACCTGCAGCTTCTGCTTGACTACTTTTTGCACCGTGTTCTGCAATAACACTATCTTGAATTTCCTTATTAATATTACCCTTCTTCAATGATCTTTGAGCCTGTGCTGCTTTGAATAATTTCTCAGCTTCAGCCTTTTGGTTTTTGAGCTCTGTTAACATAGCGTCAAATTCAGCAACGTTTGCACCAGGAGCTGCTCTTTGAGTCTGTATCTCACTCTCTAAAGTAGAGGCATCTGAAAGAAATCTTTTCTGAGATTCTGATTCCTCACGCATATTCCAGTCAACATCATCAACCTTTCTTCTTAAGGGCACTCTTGTCTCCTCGTAACCTTTACCAAGTAAGGGACTTTTTGAAACATTGTCATTTAATTTTTTATTACCTTCAGCCATTACCATGATTTCATCTACTATAATATTTTTTGTACTCTGCCATTCCTGTTTCTTTCGTTCCATTTCAGAGCGCAACACATTCAATTTTTCACTGATCTGACCTATAGACGGAGCTGGCACAACAGGCGTATTTTCAGGAGAACCCATAGTAATTTGTATTAGAATAAGTACTGATTATTAATGTTAAAATTATATAACTATTACAAATAATAGCAAGAGCTCAAATTAGAACTCTAGGTAAAACCCGGCGATAAAATACTTATATAGCTGGTGCTGGTTCTGCAACAGGAGTAGTAGCTGGCTTTGCTGGTACCTCTTTGGTAGCTGCCTCAGGAGCAACTTCTTTCTTGATTGGAGATTTTCTTGGGAGAGCATTGAGCTTCTTTCCTGTTATGACTTTCTGACCAACAAGGTAATTGTGAAGTGTAAGAGAAAGTTTTGCACCCTTTGACATCCAATATTTCATCTTTTCTGTATCCATTTGCTCAACCTTATTCTTGATACGAGTGTCATACCAGCCTAGATTCTCAAGATATTTGCCACTCTTTGGACCATTCTTCGAATCAGTCAAAACTACACGAAAAGTTGGTTCGTGCTTGCGTCCTGTGCGTTGTAAGCGAATCATTAACATGTGGGAGAGATAGTAACAGAATAGATGAAATCACGCAAGTTCAGTTTCAGCTTGATTGTGATACCTTAGTTAGTAAGCCTTTTATTACTTTCAACGCGTTAGAAATATCCGCCTTCTTTGTCCATCTTCCAAACGAGAACCTCAAAGCAGTCTTGCTATCAGCACCCATAGCCTTTAGGACATAGGATTCATTATCGTCACGAAGACATGAACTCTTTGTGGAGCAAGCAATGCCCGCGGCGTCGAATTGGAAGAGTAAGAATTCATTATCTATGCCGGGGATTGAGACGTTGAGGATGTGTGGTGAATCATTATTGCTACCACCATTCACAACTAAACCAGGAGTAATTCCCTTCAATTCATTCAAGAAGTATTCCCTTAACTGAGAAATACGTGCCACTTCCTTTTCACGCTTTTTCGTGACAATTTCAAAAGCCTTAGCAAATCCCATAATCGACGGTAAATTTTCCGTTCCAGAACGAAGACCTCTTTCTTGACCACCACCTAATAAGATCGGTTCTATCAACCGACCACCGTCACCCGACTTCATGCCAACTATCAAACTTCTTCTAATATACAAAGCCCCAATTCCTCTAGGACCATAAATTTTTCCAGCATCAAGAGTCATCATATCTACACCAAGTTGCTCCATATTCAAGTCTTCATAAAGCGCAGCTTGAGCAGCGTCAGTATGAAAAAGTGGATAAATCCCAGCTATTTTGCCGATGGAAGTTTTCGTATTACCTATCTGCAGCTGGTGTACTTGACGAGCCTGACGAATAATTTTTGCAATTTCACGAATTGGCTGAACAACCCCAGTCTCATTGTTCACAGTCATAATCGAAACAAGGATAGTTTCCGGTTTTATAGCTTTTTTAATTTCATCCAACAAAATAACCCCATCCTTATCAACACCAACACGAGTGACTTCAATACCCTGCTTTTCAAGCCTGTTAGCAACTTCCATAATAGATGAATGCTCGATCGCAGAAATAATAATATGCCCAACAACACTTTCACCACCGACACCACTAACACTATGAGTAGATCTCTTTTCTTTAAATAATTTTCCAAAAGCCTTTGATACACCCAAAATAGCGAGATTATTCGCCTCTGTTCCGCCAGATGTAAAAATTATTTCATCGGCATGAGCACGAATAGAATCAGCAATACTTTTTCGTGCGCTATTCATTGCCTTCTTTGCAGCAACACCTTCTTTATACCAAGCAGATGGATTGGCATAATCTACTCCAGAATATTTTTGTACTACATCCAAAACCCTATGATCGATAGGTGTAAGCGAAGCATAGTCCAAATAAATCCGACGGCTAACTTTTTTTAACTTAAAATCCATACTGATGTTATACACTGTTCAATATAAACTGTAAACGAGTATAATAAGCATATATAAATATATGACATTCATCAATAATCTTATAGCAAACCCACTTTTAATAGGAATCGCCATTTTGTGTGCTGTTACGATCATCCTTCTTGTTGTTGTCATAATGCTATATATAAAACTCCGTCGCTTTTTGGTCGGTATTGATTCAAAACACATCGGGGATTCATTAACTTTCGTATCTTCCAACCTTAAGGATCTCCAACAATTTAGGAAAGAGCTCGAAGTATATCTGACAGACGTCGAAAAGCGTCTAAAGAAAAGCGTGCAAACTGTCAACACTGTCAGATTCAATCCTTTCAAAGGAACAGGTGGTGGTGGTAACCAAAGCTTTGCTACAGCATTCCTAAACGAAGAAAAAGATGGCGTCGTTATTTCCAGTCTGTATTCTCGTGAACATGTAAGTATTTTTTCAAAACCTATAAAAAACAGTAAATCAGAATATGAACTTTCTGAAGAAGAAAAAGAAGCTGTTAAAGGTGTGACAAATATAGAGAAAGAAAAATAAAAAATCTGACAAAAACTTCCACGCAAATAAAAAAGAGGTAAATCACCTTGCGGTAATCTCCTCTTACATGAAAATGATTTTGTCGACTACGCCGACCAAATCGATTACGTATTGGCTTTTTTAACTACCACCCCGGTGGGACGAACAAAGATAGTCACCATTTGTTCAGTCATCATGAGTGACCGCCTGGTCTTGTTCAAAACTGTGGTGATGGCTTTGTTATTCCTGGATAGTGTGGTGACCGTCACGATAAAATCGTTCGGGCCATCACAACCTTTGGGAAGTTCGTCCATTGGCACTACAGACACATGACTAGGCACACCAAGCGCATCTGAACCACACAATAACCGTCGAAGTTCGTCGGCAAATTTCGTACTATTATCTCCATGCCACACTTGAATAAATACGACTTGCACAAGCGATTTTTTCCTCAACATGATTCCCCATCCTCCATTAGTTTTTCCTTGGCTTTGTTCTTTGGCTAAAATTATGTATACCACCATATATTTTCCTTGTCAAACACACACTTTCATGATACGCTTTGCTTTCTTATGGTCTCATCAAACAAACCTAAAATCGTGGCTGCTTCCAAATCAGCCACGACCATAAACACCCAAAAGCGTCCACCTATTGTCGTAGTCATGGGTCATATTGACCATGGAAAATCTACCCTCCTTGATTATATTCGCAAAACTGACGTGGTTGGCGGTGAAGCTGGAGGCATTACACAACACGTAGGTGCCTATCAAGCAGAACACACCTCTTCTGACGGTAAGAAGCATCCTATAACCTTCCTAGACACTCCAGGACACGAAGCTTTTTGTTCTATACGTGAACGTGGTGCCCAAGCTGCTGATATAGCCATATTAGTCGTTTCTGCAGAAGATGGTGTAAAACCACAAACTTTAGATGCTTACAATGCCATAAAAGACCAGAAAATCCCTTTTGTAGTGGCAATAAACAAGATAGACAAACCAAATGCCAACATTGACCAAACAAAAGGTAGTCTTGGAGAAAATGAAATCTACGTTGAAGGCTGGGGTGGTGACGTGCCATGTGTAGCTGTTTCTGCCATAAAAGGAACCGGGATCTCTGAACTTCTCGATATGGTTATACTTGTCGCCGAATTAGCAGACCTCAAAACTGACTCAAAGAAACACGCCGAAGGCATCGTCGTAGAATCTGAACTTAATACCCGTGAAGGCGTGTCAGCCACACTTCTCATAAAAGACGGGACTCTCAAATCTGGGTCCTTTGTTGTCGCAGGGTCATCATTCGCACCAGTACGTTATATAGAAAATTTTCTCGGCAAAAAAATAGAATCAGCCGGTGCTTCCCTGCCAGTCCAAATCGTCGGTTGGAATAAAGTGCCTACTTGTGGTATCGAGTTCACTACAGTATCTACAAAAAAAGAAGCAGAGAAGCTAGCTGAAACATTTGAAGTGAATGAGCGCACAGAAAGACTAAAAATAAAATCTTCAGTTACAAATAAAAAAAGTGTCATAGACGGAGCTGGTATTACAACTGGATCTGGTGCTGGTGGTACTATAGAGCCAGAACACTCCATTGTTACTATTCCTATTATCATCAAAGCAGATGCTATTGGTAGTCTTGACGGTGTCAAACACGAACTTGCCAAAGTTACACACAACAAAGTAAAACTCAAAATCGTTTCCGAAGGTATTGGCGACATAAACGAAAATGACGTGAAGACTGCCGTCGGAGATCCAAATATTATTATACTCGGATTTAGTGTAACCCCTGATACCAAAACCGCATCTATGATAGAACGTTCTTCTGTTCCTATAAACGTAAAGACGTTCAAAATTATCTACGAGATGACACAGTATGTTCAGTCTGTCCTTACAGCCAAAATTCCAAAAGAATACATAGAAGAAGTAAGTGGCTGTGCAAAGATACTAGCCCTATTTTCAAAAGAAAAGGATCGCCAAGTTATTGGTGGAAAAGTTGAAACTGGCATAATAAATACAGGAAACGATGTGCGTATTATGCGCCGTGGTTCTGAGATCGGTCGTGGCAAAGTCCGTGAACTTCAATCAAAGAAGCTCCGAGTTAATGAAGTCGCCCAAGGTTTTGAATTTGGCACAATGATCGAAGCAAAAATGGAAATAGCCGTCGGTGACCGTGTCGAAGCTGTACATACGATAGAAAAGAAGTAGGAATTACCGATATTTTCGCGAATTTTATATTTAAACCATGAATCAAAAAGATGAAAGATTAAAAGAAGTTCTTCGTGCGCTTGTCGCCGAATTTTTTTCTCGTGAATCAAATCGCACTTCTCTCATAACAGTTACTGGTATTGAACTTTATAGTCGAAATTCACGTGCCAAAATTCTCATGACAGTATTACCAGAAGACCAAGAAGCTGCAGCACTAGACTTTGCACACCGTCAGCTCGGTGATTTGCGAGAGTATGTGAACGCTCATGCACGCATCATGAGGACACCGTTTTTCGATGTAGCTATTGATAAAGGCGAGAAAAACCGCCAAAAATTAGACGAATTAGAAAAGAAACTCTAGCTAATAAGGTGGAAATTTTCAGAAAGACTGACCAGGCAAATCGCCGGCCAAATACCATTTGCCATTACTTTTGACTATTTCTATTGACTGATTTTGCGCATTCTTACAAATACCATAAGTATCTGTTTTCTCAACCAATTCTATACAACCTCTAAACACAAAGTAACTTTCAAAAGAAGAATGAGCGACATGTAATAGAGAAATCCAATTATTTATCAGAACAATAAAAAGAATTATCAAAATACCTAAGAGTCCCCAAACTGTTTTTTGATTATTTTTCATACTAAGATATATTACTCAACCCCAGGTGTAATCCAGGTTGGACTACTGACAATGGTACCAGTGTGACCGTTGCCACTTCTATCCGTAAGGGAGGTACCTGAACCGTCATTAAATTTATAGAGGGCAATAGTATGACTGTCTGTAGTAAAGTTTTTTGAAGGAGTAAAGGTGGTGGTATAGCGAATTGAATTAGAAATACGGACTTCGTCAACAGCACAATCACTTAAGTTGGATGGGATTAAATCCGAATTACTGCCAATCGCGAAATCACCACTTCCTACTTTGATATTTAAACCATTTGAAGCTCCGGAACCACTTAAAACACCGTCTATATAAATAGTAAATGTGGTTCCATCATATTGCCCTGCAACATGATGCCAACTACCATCAAATACTGCACCTGTAGGTGTCGAAGTGTATGTGAACCAATTATCGGTAGTTCCAGCCGCTATATAAAAAGTGTCCCCACTGTTATACAAAAAGATACCTCCATCACTATATCCATATCCTGTAACATTCCCGATTCTAAACTTCGAACCCCCCTTTACCCACGCCTCTATAGTTATAGGTGTATTAAAAAAGGCAGAATTATTAGGTACTGTCACATAATTCGTACTCCCATCAAACTGTAATGCGTAATTAGTCTCACCTCCCCCTCCTCCACCTGTACTAGTAGCACCTGTAGCAACAGGTGGTGTGTAGTTGGATGGTAGTTTACCTACAAAGGCGACTACTGGGGTGGAGGAGGAGTAACCTGGTTGAGTGGTGAAGCC
>Ga0209697_10007588_pt1 | contig 12616 bp, 13 predicted proteins | sample AliMusrvi5mmetaG_FD_184115 | JGI IMG/M metagenome (GOLD analysis project Ga0209697, IMG submission 184115) | Freshwater lake bacterial and archeal communities from Alinen Mustajarvi, Finland, to study Microbial Dark Matter (Phase II) - Alinen... | ecosystem: Environmental > Aquatic > Freshwater... | reverse complement strand
ATTGGTCAGTATGTTTCTATCGGCAAGAAAGAGAATGCGCGGTCTTCGTTTGCCATCTCGGTTGAGGTTCCACCTGCTCTGAAAAAGCTTCCAGACAATCTGGAAAGCAATAAAGGTTTTGCCTGTCCCCGTAGCAAGAGTCAGCAGAATGCGCTGTTTCTCCTTAGCTATGGCATTCAGGGCTTTATTTACCGCCAGCTCCTGATAGTAGCGCACACTTTTTGTTCCACCGATATCCTCAAATGCAATCTTGTTGAAGCTCTCTTCCCATGGGTTTGGCTGATCAAAGGTTCTCTGCCAGAGCTCGATACTGAGATGGTCTCAATGAATATAACGCTACACCTAAACCACTGCAAATAAAAGGACTATCCTGACAACATTAACCGAATATACTCCACAAATTTTAACATGGTATCAAGGTAATTCCCCCAAAGGGGGACGACATTCATATCATACACTTCTTCAGACAACTCAGTTTATCTCAGCCCCCCCAACTTTTTGCTATATTGCCCGCACACACAAAATAAAACCCACAACGACTACCATATGGACACCGTTTTCTCGAATATCGAACACCTCTACTCCAGAGAGGAAGTACTCTCAAACCCATGCCCTGTTACCAAGGCAAATGGCGTCTATGCCTTTTTCTTTAAAGAGGTGCCTCCGGGAGTACCTGTTGAAGGCTGCTTCACTCATGATGGGTTGACGTTACTCTATATCGCGGGATCACCTGATAAAAAAGGGAAAGCGAATTCCGCTCAAAACCTGCAGCAACGGGTGCGTTACCACTTCAAAGGGAATGCTGACGGTTCAACCCTGCGTCGATCACTCGGCATCCTGCTTGCAAAAGAGAGTGGCTATCCGCTGCGAAGAGTTGGCAGCGGCAAAAAAATGACACTGACAAACAAGGGAGAGCAATGGCTTGACCGGTGGATGCACGAAAACGCCTTTGTAACCTGGATAGAGAATGAAGAGCCCTGGGATCTCGAAAACAAACTCCTGAACTCTTTATCCATCCCCCTGAACATTCAGGGCAATAAACACCACCCCTATGCAGCCATGCTCGCTCAAATCCGCAGCCAGGCAATTGTCCAAGCCGAAGAAGCTGATATCGTCGATGACACTCACCCTCGGCTATAAAATAACCCCTTAACGCTTCTTAGCCTCTCTTCAGCGAAAGTATCGGCTTCGTCTTCTTTTTCTTTGCCATCGCAGGAATAATCCATTCCCTCAATAAATATGACCCGCTTCATGGAAAAAGGTGAACCGGAAAATGTCATTCCTGTTCAATCGATTTGAAAGCTGAATCAACGGATTGCCTTTCACTCACAGTAACCATGTCACAATGTCACCAGCCAGCAAGCAACTAATTGACCTGACGATTTTTTCCGGATAATCTGCAGTTCTACGAGGTTTTTATACGCTCTGAACCTCTCTTGATGCCGTATTATCTCTGTGTATATTTCAATATTTTTCACGGTTTTTTTCAACAGAAATACATATTTTTTAATATAAATAAACCGGAATTCAACAATAAAAAGCTATTATTTACGAAATAAACCCGGGGTTAGTAAATAACTTTATATATATCAGTATATAAATGATGACGATCAGACTTTTGCTTTGGACTTTTGGATGTTGTTTAGCGAATTCACAATCGACAGAAAATGAAAAGTTCTTTCGGCTATCGCAGTAATCCCGTTTTGAGTTAGTCAAAGACTCCCTATGTAACAAACTCATAAAGAGTGTCCGACAGTGCACTCTACTTCCCAACTGTTTAATGAGTTACGAGTTAAAAATCTTTGAAACAGAGTAACTGGAGAAAACAATGATGAAGAAAACTATCTGGTTGGCTGCCGGAATATCCGGAATGCTTCTCGGTCATCCCGCCGTCGATGCAAAAGCCGCTATCGACATAAATATCAACGCAGGAAGCAGGCGCTCATTTATTATCAATTCACCGCCGAGTTTTATTTATCTGAGAACTCAAGGCTTTTCAGTATCCGTCGGTAGTCCGTATGACATCGTTTACTATGGTGACCGCTATTACATCTACAACGATGGCCACTGGTACCGCTCTTATTATTATCGAGGACCATGGGTTCTTATCCTTGATAGCGGGCTCCCCTATCAGATAAGAAGACACAGATGGGATGATATCAGAAGGTATCGTGATAATGAGTACCGCAGGTCTGATAGCCGCAATAACCGTTATCAGCGTAATGATGATAATAAGAGGAGAATCCTTGATCAGCGCAGCGATGCCAGCAACAGGAAGGGTCAGCCTGAACATCAGAACAGGGTAATTCAGGGCCAGCAGAACAACGCTCCTGAACAACGACAGATGCAAAGACAGCAGAACAACGCACCACAGCAGCGGCAGATTCATGAACAGCAGAACAACGCTCCTGAACAACGGCAGATGCAAAGACAGCAGAACAACGCACCACAACAGCGACAGAATCAAGGAGCACAAAGCAAAGCTTCTGAAAACAGAAAAGGCCCGGATCAGTCAGGCAAGGATGACAGGGGTAAAAAGAACTGAGTAAATGGTAATCTGGCGATTTCCGCTGATCCCGGTAACAATTCGTTCTCATAACAACAACTTAAAAGGAGAATAATGATAAAAAAAACCATGTTGATAGTCTTCGCCATAGCAGGAATGCTGTTTGGTTCCCCACTGCCGGATGCGCAGGCTGGCGTCGGAGTTAATATCCGCATCGGAGGGAAAAGACATCACCACCATCACCACCGTAACTCGCATAGAAGATACCGCCACTCAGGGTTGTCGACATCAACTGCAGCCATGAAACAGGTATAGACGCCTCAAATTAATTTCTTTGATGCCAACCAATATTCTGAGTGTCCCCCCAAAAAGGGGGAACATTCAGAATATTCTTCTTCAGCTCTTTTTTCTTCAGCACCCGACATTTTTCGCAGCGCAATAGCTACATAGCTCTAAACAGAAATCAGATTGATTTCCATAGGGTCATAGCAGGCAGGTGCAGACAACACGGTTTAGCTGTATCAATGAACAAGAGCAGCTTTCAGCCCCCTTCTTTTTCGCTATATTACTGCAATGCATTCTCTTTAAATCAACTGAAGGTAGAGGATCTGACATGAGGGCAGGCAATTTCACACTCGAGAAATACTTCAGCAGGATTGCCTATAATGGTAAACCAAAAAAGGATATTGCCACAGTAACGGAAATAATGCAGAATCAGTTATTTTCAGTTCCATTCGAAAATCTGGATGTTCAGGCAGGGAAAATTGTCTCCCTGGTTCCAGAGGAAATTGTTGAAAAAATATTGGTTCGTAATCGTGGCGGATATTGCTATGAAGTCAATGGCCTCTTTGCAATGGCACTGCAGGAGCTTGGCTTGGACTATACATTTGTAGCAGCTCGCCCGATGATTTACCCCGTCAGGCGCCCCAAAACGCATATGGCGATTGTGGGTGAAGTTGAGGGAGAGAAGTGGCTGATTGACCTGGGATTCGGGAGCAACAGCATAAGAAAGCCGATGCGCCTCAATCTCCTTGATGTTGAAGTAATGCAGGACGGCTATCTGTTTATGCTATGCAAAGCCGATGAGAGCAAATATCGGCTGAAAGCATTCGTCGAAGGAGAGTGGGTGGATCAATACGAATTTGACCTCTACCCGCAGGAATGGATTGACTTCACCCCTGCCAACCACCTGAACTCAACACACCCCGACGCAATATTTGTCAAAAAACTGCTGGTCGTACTGCACAACCCAACAGGCAGAGTAATACTTATGGGCGACACCATAAAAACCGTCAGCAACGGAATAACCACAAAACAATTCATATCCTCCGAAAACCGTGCCGCCATCCTGGCCACCAATTTCGGCCTTGTCGCCCCTGAATAATAAGCGCTTCACAAAAAATGATTCCGTAATAAAATATGCCAGACACAAAAGCAGATTAGCCATTATTGCGCCGTAGGGGCTACCCTTGTGGTCGCCCTCAGTCTTGTAGTTAAACCCCTTCAGACAACGGCCTGAATAGGCTTCACTCACAACTCCTTTGAACGGCGCCCGCCGCTTATGCTGTAAAAAAAGGGTTTTTAATACGCTATATTGCTGAAGATACCAGAAGTACAAAAACCATTGAGGATTTTATGAACAGTGCTAATAAATACTGGCTTTGTCTTGTGTTTGTCTTGTCTTTCACGCCGGTTTCTTTTGCTGATTATAAGACTGACATCGGCTATGCCGATCTGAAAGGTTTGCTGGGTGCAAGCATGCCGACTGGTGCTGGTGTAAAAGTAATGCAGGTTGAAGCTGGTGAAACTGCTTATGCACCGAATACCACGAGCACGCAGTTTGCAGGCAAAACCTTCCGCTTCCCCTGTGCTGCAAGCATTTCGCCTTCTGGTCATGCAACCTGGGTCGGTTCACTTTTTTATGGCGCTGGTTCAATGGCTCCTGGTATTCGTACTATTACCAGTTATGGTTTCTCTGACTGGATAAAAAGCCTGTTCCACCCTTTGGTTTCAGTACCGCCTAACAGCAGTCGGATTGTCAACCAAAGCTTGGTCGGTAACGGTAATAATGCATTACAGACGGGGATCATTTTGCGCTTGGTGGATAGACAGGTGCAGAGGAAGGAGCTTATTCAGGTCGTTGCCATGGGTAACGGGCCTGGGGTTAATGCTTTGTTGAATAGCGCCTATAATGTTATTGCGGTGGGTAAATGTAGTGGCAATCTTGATTATGGCTCTAAACCTGTTGATCCGGTCTACAGGGCAGGACGTACCCGACCGGATGTCGTAGCTCCCGAATCGACTACCAGTGCGGCTGCACCGGAAGTAGCCGCCACGGCTGCGTTGCTGGTTGAAACAGGTCATAAAGGCGCCTTACGGCTTTCCAGAAGTTCTGCAATGGTCACCGGTATCGGGACTGTTTACAATGCCGAGCGGGCCGCAACCATTAAAGCGGCTCTTATGGCCGGGGCAGATCGGGTAACACACAATAGCCCCGGCAAAGGTGATATCTCCGACTACCGCAGTACCGGCCACCAAACCAATAATGGCCTTGATGAGCGTTTTGGTGCGGGTCAGGTTAATGTGCTTCACAGCTATCAGATTATTGCAGCTGGTGAGCAAAAAAGTCTGGAACATGGTGGCCTCAATGCGGGAGTGATTGGCTTGAACGGCTTTGATTATGAAAATGCCTTTGGCGGATTTTTAAGCAGCAATAAGACCGCAACCTATAAATTTCATGCAGCCACTGATTCAAAATTATCGGCATCTTTGGTATGGAATATGAGTGTTACCAATGATGGGAGGTTACGCACAGGGTTGCCAAACCTGAACCTTGAATTATTTGATCTCACCAGCCAAACCATATCTGCCTTTTCTTCGAGCACTCACGATAATAGTGAACATATCTGGGTTGATTTGGCAATGGGGCATAGCTATGAACTGCTCGTTAAGTCTGCCGAAGCGAATGATTTCAATTGGGACTATTCATTAGCCTGGCATATCAGCAATTAACCGCTGCTCAGTGAGCCAACCGCCCACATAGTCTGCGACATCCTCCCATCCAGGCTCTCCAACGACCCAGTGAGCATGATTTTTGAACTCCTTGTATGTTGAAACCGCCTCATACTTTTTCGCAATTTTGCGAGCGACTGATGCCGGGGTGATAAGGTCCAGCGTTCCGGCTACGACAAGAACCGGGCAGGTAACGAGGGACTCATCGACGAATGATGACCGCGATGGGTCCAGAAACCAGTACCCGATTTGAGTCGCTGCCCTTCCAGATTCATAAACGAGTTTATTATAAATCTCCCACTGTTCTGTTTCGGTCATCAGATGCAGCATTGAATAGGCGGTTTCACTGAATTTCTGCCGGAACGGGTTTTTCCAGAAGCCCCATGTTGTCTGTACGCTCCAGAAGCTCTTGACAACAGAGGGGGTCAGAGCCATGATGCCATAAGGAGATGCGGGAGTAAGCAGAACAAGAGCCTTTGCCTGTTTGCGGGTGACAAGAATCTGGGCGAGAAGCGCTCCCATGGAGTGCCCCATCACAATAGGCGGTTCGCCAAGCTGGCTGATCTCATGTTCAAGCTGTTCAACGTAATCCAGAAGACCGGTAGTGCCTAAATCGGGATGTGGAACACCACGGGGATCCATATCATGATAGCGCAATGTGGTCGCGATGCAGCGATACCCTTCAGCCTCAAACTTATTCCGATAATTCTCCCAGTACCACGGCCCGCCAAACATTCCGTGAATCATAAAAATCGTCTGAGCCATTGTGCCTCCTCCCGGTTTCATTACCAAAACTAACGGGACGCTCATGACTATGTGTACTTACTGCATTAGCCACAAGTTAAAATCAAAACTACTTGCCCCTACTGATTATAACCAAAACGCTGATTACTTCATTAGCGAAATTTATACAGTTGCACATTATCAGGGTTGTTACCAAAAACCGAGCTTTGTTTATTTTGGAACAAATAAGAAACCCCGGTTTAGAACCAGGGTTTCGAAGTTTCGTCTTCATCATTTCTTTATCATAGTCAACCGACTTTAAGGCTATCATCATCCTGTAATTATCGGCAGACAATATATCAACCGTTATTTCTGCTTACCTCTTGTTCTCCAGCACTCTCTCCAGATACCCCTGCTCTTTTAAAGTCTGATTGAGCCCCCTTAATGTCTCCAAGTGCTGTTTTGGCAAGTGCTCTAATTTTAAAACCTTGAGCCCCTACCGGAGTTGGATCTGCTGCTATAGATTTCATAAAATCTGCTTTTGCTGACTCTGTAGCACCGAAAGCAAGCTCTGAAACGGCCCGATTGTAGTATGCCTTGCTCATGTCATCAGAACCAAGTTTAGGCGAACTTTCAATCGCCTTGGTAAAGTTTTCTATGGCTTCCTGATACTGACCGGCTTTCAGCTGTGCTTCTCCGCTGCTCAGAGCCGGACTGTTATGGGCAAACACGGCATTAGTTGCCACCATAATGTTCAATGCCGCAATAGAGAGAAAACGAAAAGATTTTTTCATAAGGCGCCCCGCTTTTTATGTTGATCAATAACTATACAGCATATTTTAATCAACACTCCCTTAAAGCGCCGCTAAAGCCCCCTTAATTTTTCACTAAAAATCACACCTATGAAAATAATCCCCTTCGTTGGCCTGGCTTAACCTATACAACGGCACCAAAGAACCTGCCAACACCAGCCGTAATCACCATCGCAAGTGCACCCCAAAAGGCAACTCGAAGGGCACCTTTGGCTACAGATGCTCCGCCTGCGTATGCCGCTGTCCCCCCAAGAACACTTAATGTGACAAGAGCAGTAACAGATAAAACTTCAACAAACCGGCCCGAAGGTGCCAGCAGCACCGCTAAAATAGGAATAATTGCACCTCCAATAAACGAGATAGCAGAAGCAAACGCAGCCTGAATAGGTCTTGCCCGAAGAGTCTCTGTAATACCAAGTTCATCCCTGACATGTGCAGAAAGGGCATCCTTCGACATGAGGCTAACTGCCACAAGCCTTGCAAGTGGTCCATCAAGACCCCTGCCTATATAAATTGAGGTCAGCTCCTCTAATTCGTGCTCCGGATCAGTTTCAAGTTCCTTCTTTTCTCGTTCGATATCCGCCTCTTCTGTATCAGATTGAGATTGAACGGACACATACTCGCCTGCTGCCATAGACATAGCGCCAGCCACCAGACCAGCCACCCCTGTTAGCAGGATACTGCCTTGTGGAACACCGGCAGCAGCTACGCCGATAAGCAGACTTGCTACCGATATCGTACCGTCATTCGCCCCAAGCACTGCAGCTCGAAGCCAGCCAATCCGCTCTGCTCTGTGTGCCTCCCTGTGAATGTATGCCATCAATCAATTCTCCCTTTTGATAAACTTGTTCTATGAATTAGAGAAAACCTCCGGATAGTAAGCTTAGAGCATTATAAACTTTAGGATACGCTAAAAATCATGAGATTGAGCAGTCAGATGGCCTTATGTTGAGGCTTCAATAGTTTCAAAAAAAGTCATATACTTCAAGACATTGTTATCAATATAATTACATAGAAAGTCAAAGCACTGACAAGAGCCGTTTCGCAGTGATTTTTTGACTGGCAACCTGTTCAAATTCAAGAAAATGAAAGTAATAGCAATCAACGGAAGCCCCAAACATGATGGAAATACCTGGCATGCACTGACAGGTGTCGGCCTGCAACTTCATGAAAACGGTATTGAGTTTGAGATTATTCATATAGGAAACAAGGCTGTCAGAGGATGTATGGCATGCGGAACATGTGCGAATAATAAAGATGAGAAATGCAGCATAAGCACCGATCCTGTAAATGAATGGATTCAGCAGATAAAAGAAGCTGACGGCATAATTCTTGGTTCGCCGGTTTATTATGCGGGCATTGCAGGAACAATGAAATGTTTCCTCGACAGAGCATTTTATGTCGCAGGGGTTAATGGAGGATTGTTCCGCCAGAAAGTTGCCGCTGCAGTTGTTGCTGTTCGCCGCACAGGAGGTTCTACCACCTTCGACAGCCTCAACCATTATCTGACCTATTCCGAAATGATTCTTGCCACCTCAAATTACTGGAACATCTCGCATGGCAGAACACCGGGTGAAGTGCTGCAGGATGGCGAGGGAGTGCAGATCATGGATGTCCTTGGCCGGAATATGGCATGGCTTCTCAAAATGCGAGAGGCAACAAAAGCTTCGCTGCCCCCACCCGCCCAGGTTGAAAAAATTTATACCCACTTCATAAGGTAGCTCAGGGATATCATAAAACAGTCCCGCACCTCACCAGAATTATATGGTGAGGTGCTCGCTTGCCCGTAACCATTATAATTTCATTCATCCTCCGGTTGAAACCCGCTCAAAGCTGTATATTTTACTGATAAATACGATACGCCATATTTACAATATTAATACGTCAAGCGTTTTTGCGAAGGGTTCGCTACCGCTTCAAAAGCGTATCTGATTTTATCAAATTCCTAGGTTCGAGTGTGTAATTTGTGAAGTTTTATAATCTTTTTCCACTTGCATATAACTCTTAACAGATTACTGCAAAAGGTCGAAATCTGTGCCTGTCCTGCTCTTTTATGGAAAATTTTGTTCTCTGCTATTGAACGCTTTTATTATCCTTATTGTTTACTCTTCTTCCATTGGTATAACAATACCTTTTGAATCCCGTTACAGAGTCCGGATCGCAAGATCATCGGACCGGCTTCTTTCACATAAGGATTAATATTTCAGGCTGGCGAATTTGACATTAATGTATTTTTCCTTAACATACCATGTTTGTGTCATTTCGCTTCCTGCTCCACGTTAAGTAACCTATACCACGTGTCAAATATCAAGATGACAGTATCGGATGCCCTTAAGCATCAGCTTGAGGAATCCACAGGCAATGACTACAACTGCTGCTACCAGTGCGGTAAATGCACAGCTGGTTGCCCGGCGGGAACATTTATGGATAATCCTCCAGCCACAATCATGCGCCTTGTTCAGGCCGGCTATATGGAAGAGGCACTCAAAAGCGATGCCCTCTGGTACTGTGTAGGCTGCCAGACCTGTACGTCACGATGTCCCCAGAATATGGAGATTGCTGCCACCATGGACTCTCTAAGAGCTCTGGCACTTGAAAAGAATATTATTTCAGAAGACAAGGCAAAAAAACTTGTCAATGCCTTCCACCTCTCTTTCCTCAACAACATTCGTAAACATGGACGTCTTGAGGAACTTGCCCTCGTCAACAGCTACAAGCTTCGCACAAAAACCTTTCTTCAGGATGCCTCATCAGGCTTCAAGATGATCAAAGAGGGCAAAATCAATCCATTGCATAGCCTTACCGGTAAAGGCGGAGTAAAGGCAAAGGATCAGATAGCCAGAATTTTTGCAGCTTCCGAAAAGCCATCTCACTCATCGGTTCCTAAACGACGCCCGATAAAAAAAGAGTTTAAAGCCAAGGCTCCCCTGTCGATCAAGCCAGGCATGACCATCGGCTACTACCCGGGATGCTCTCTGAGCGGCACTGCTAAGGAATTCGATATTTCAGTGAAAACAATGTGCTCCCTTCTTGGCATTAAGTTGCAGGAAATAGATGACTGGAACTGCTGTGGAGCTACTTCGGCTCATGCCACAAACCACAAGCTTGCCCTGCTTCTTCCCGCAAGAAACCAGGCACTTGCCGATTCTCAGGGACTGAGTTGTGTCCTTGCTCCTTGCGCCGCCTGCCAGAACCGTCAGGTAACAACCCGTCAAGCCCTCATAGATTCGGCCGAGCTTCGTGAAGAAGTTCGCTCAATTACCGGAATAGAACCGACATGTAGTGCGGAATTTATCGGTGTTACCCAGTTGCTTGAAGCAATGGACCCTGAGGAGATTAAAAAAAGGGTTACAAAGCCTCTCACAGGGCTTAATCTTGCCTGCTATTACGGATGCCTGCTGGTTCGACCAATGGAGGCAATGGGTTTTGATGATACTGAAAACCCTCTGAAGATGGAGGTAATCATGACCGCTCTTGGAGCTTCACCTGTCGATTGGGCATTCAAAATAGAGTGCTGTGGAGCAGGTCTCACGCTGGCACAGCAACCACTTGTTGAAGAACTCACGCACAAGATTGCTAAAAATGCAGCTATAAACGGTGCCGACGCATTTGTCGTAGCCTGTCCCCTCTGTCATTCCAATCTTGACATGCGCCAGGAAAGCATGAGAAAGCGCTTCGGTGATGTTAAACCGATGCCGGTTTACTATATTTCAGAATTGGTGGCCATTGCTTGCGGAGCCAATCCATCTGACGTTGCTGTGGGTAAACATTTTGTTCCTGCTCTCGATCTGGTTTCGAAATTTTAAACGACAAGAAATATTTCTGCTGGTCTTCGATGATTTAAACGATCATCATCCTCTGCAGGGCTTTCGGGGCAATTTCGTGCATAATTGAACATAATGAACCGGGGTGCTGTTCTTTCTTTGCACCATTTACCAGAGGTACCGTCATTATGGCGGTTTCATACTAAATGATTGAATTATGGCGAAAATAGGGGTATTCATCTGTCACTGCGGCGAAAACATAGGCGCAAAGGTTGACTGTACCAAACTGGCTGCTGCAATGGGAGAACACCCCGGCGTTGCAGTTTCGGTTGAGTATAAATATTTCTGTTCTGATCCTGGCCAGGAGAGCGTTAAACGGGCAATCCGCGACAATAACCTTACAGGTGTCGTTGTTGCCGCCTGCTCACCAAGAATGCATGAAGCAACGTTCCGCAAGGCATGTGCTGAAGCCGGTCTGAACCCTTATCTTTGTGAAATTGCAAACATCCGCGAGCAGTGCTCATGGGTTCATACGGATAGTGACCAGGCGACCGAAAAAGCCATGGACATCACCCGTTCAATGGTCGAGAAAGTTAAACGCAATAATAAACTTCAGCCTATTGAGGTACCTGTCACCCGTCGCGCCCTTGTAATTGGCGGAGGAATTGCAGGCATCCAGGCGGCACTCGATATCGCCAATGCAGGCCAGGAGGTAGTACTGGTTGAGCGTGAACCGACCCTTGGCGGACACATGGCTCAACTGTCAGAGACATTCCCTACGCTCGATTGTTCCCAGTGCATCATGACTCCGCGCATGGTCGAAGCCGCTCAGCACCCCAAAATCAGGCTGCTTACCTATGCTGAAATTGAGAGCGTTGATGGTTATATCGGAAACTTTTCCGTCCGCGTCCGTATGAAGTCGCGCTACGTTGATATAGATAAATGTACCGGCTGTGGCGACTGCATTACAAAGTGTCCTGCAAAAAAAATCTCAAGTGAGTTTGATTGCGGTCTCGGAAAACGCACAGCCATTTATACCCCTTTTGCCCAGTCTGTCCCCAATATCCCAGTCATTGACAAGGCGAATTGCATCTATTTCAAAAACGGCAAATGCAAAATCTGCGCTAAAACATGCCAGTGCGACGCTATTAACTTCGATATGGAGGATACCTTTGAGGATCTGGAAATAGGCGCAATTGTTGTGGCCACAGGTTTTCAGGTTCAAAATAATACCATGTACGGTGAGTATGGCTACGGAAAATATCCCGACGTCATTAACGGCCTTCAATTCGAGCGTCTCGCCTCGGCAAGCGGACCTACTGCGGGCAAAATCCTTAGACCTTCGGATGGCGTTGAACCGCAAACAGTAGTCTTTATCCAGTGTGCCGGATCGCGCGATCCGTCAAAAGGGGTTCGCTATTGTTCCAAGATTTGCTGCATGTACACTGCAAAGCACGCCATGCTTTACTCGCATAAGGTTCATGGCGGAAAAACCCACATTTTCTATATGGATATCCGTGCCGCCGGCAAAGGATACGACGAGTTCAGCCGCAGGGCGATAGAAGATGATGAAGCCGCATATCTACGCGGCCGGGTGAGCAAGGTATGGCAGGAAAACGGCAAACTGATGGTCAGGGGCGTTGACACCCTTCTTGGCAGACCTGTAGAAATTGCGGCAGATATGGTTGTACTGGCTACCGCAATTATTGCACAGCCCGATGCGAAAGAGTTTGCCAAAACAATCGGCATAGGTTATGACGAATACGGTTTCTACAACGAGGCTCATCTTAAACTCCGCC
>Ga0209697_10007585_pt1 | contig 12622 bp, 11 predicted proteins | sample AliMusrvi5mmetaG_FD_184115 | JGI IMG/M metagenome (GOLD analysis project Ga0209697, IMG submission 184115) | Freshwater lake bacterial and archeal communities from Alinen Mustajarvi, Finland, to study Microbial Dark Matter (Phase II) - Alinen... | ecosystem: Environmental > Aquatic > Freshwater... | reverse complement strand
CACGCCGCCCAACTCTACGTGACGCCAAACGGTAACGACACCGCCTCCGGCACGTTCTCCTCCCCGTTTCAGACGATCCAGCGGGCTTTCGACAAGGCCGGCCCCGGCGACACGATCTTCCTCCGCAAGGGAATCTACCGCGAAGCGGTCTCCCTGAAAAACAAGTCCGGCAGGGAGGGCGCACCCATCACCCTGACGGCTTACAAAGGGGAGTTGCCCGTCCTCTCGGGACTGGATGTTCTCAAGCTGAACTGGCAAGCCACGCCGCAGCAGGGGATCTATGTCGCCTCGTTTGACACGAAAGCCGTCCTGCAACTCTTCTATAACGGCAAGCCGATGCTGGAAGCGCGCTGGCCGCATTGCCCCAGGGATACGAATGGCGAGTGGAACTTTTTCTCGCCGGATATGTGGGCAACCGCCGATGCCAAGGGGAACTCCTACGGCACGCTGGTCTGTGCAGACCTGGCCAAGACCGGCTGGGACGTCACCGGCGCGCAGGCCGTGCTGAATGTGGACCACCAGTTTTTCTGCTGGACCAGGCAGGTGCGGACCCACGCGGCGGGGTCCGGCGTCATCACCTACGATCAAGACCTCGGCAAGAGCGTGGACAAAGGTGATGAGGGGGGAGTCAAGGGGAAGTGGAACACTAAGAATAAATTCTACCTTTTCGGAAAGAAGGAATTCCTCGGAGCTCCGGGCGAGTGGTTTTACGATGCCGTCGCCAGGAAACTTTATGTCTGTTCACCTGATGGTAAGAACCCGGCGGAAGGACTGCTTGAAATCAAGACCCACGAGTGGGGATTCACTGCGGACGGGACTTGCAGCTTTCTGACGATTGATGGCATCGGATTTTTCGGCACCGCTTTCCAATTCGGACAGTATAGTAAAAAAAGTTCCCACATCATTTTCCGGAACAATAGTGTCCTGCACAGTTCCTGGACAGAATATCTCTCGCTCGATAAGAACGAAGGGTCAGCAGGGGCTGATAAGGTTTATCCCATGATCGAAGCGGACAACTCGCAGGTCGTAAACAACACGTTTGAATACGGATCGCTCAGCGGACTCTGCATCAATGGGCTAGACAACCGGATCGAGAACAATCTGTTTCACGATTTTGATTATTCCTCCTCGTTGTTCTATCCTCCTCTTCAGGTGAACAACTCATGGAAAAGTGTGGAAGGAAAAGCAGGTCGCGCGGTCATCCGTTACAATACGATTTACCGAAGCGGCGGCATCCAGGCTCGCATGACACAGGCGGATAACGACTTCTCCATGAACCATGTTTACGATTCGTATCTGGCCTGTTACGGCGGAAACAAGGACACTTCCGCTGTTTACACCAGTTCGCCCAAATGCGCCGGCACGCGCTTTCATCACAACTGGGTGCACAGTGGCTTCTCAGGAACACCTCCGCTTCCGTGGGGCGGGGGAATGGGGATCCGCGGAGATGACATGACCTGCGGACTGACGGTCGATCACAACGTGGTATGGGACTGCGGCAGTGTTGGGATCATGATCAAGAATGTGCTGCACCCGCTGCCCGATCAGGCAAACGCCTGCGTCAACAACACCGTCTTCGGCCACAGCGCCTACAACTCGATCAAAAGTGCCATTATCATCAGCAAGACCGGCGGACAGAAGACCAAGGAACTGGGCAAGAACGCACCGGGTGCCGAACTTGCTCCATCGGCCGGCGAGTGCCCCAACGCATTAAGCACCGTCGCGAACAATCTGGCCGATTCGATCTATGGCCAATGGAATAAGAAGCCTCTCGGAAAAGTGAAGCTATTTTCCAACAACGACTTAGATTTTAATGTGGATACCGATCTGGTGAACAAGGCTTGGAATGATTTCCGTCCAGCCTCCAGCGTTTCCGCTATCATCAACGGAGGCATCGCGGTCGAAGGTATCACGGGCAAGGTGGTCGGCAAGGCACCCGACATCGGAGCTTATGAACGCGGCGATTCTGTGTATTGGATTCCCGGACAGCGACTCTCCAAGGCCAGCTTCCCGATTGTTCCCGACCACGCGACGAATGTGCCCGTGAACCGCGATGTGCTCATGTGGCGTCCGGCCTACGAGGCGGTTTCGCATCGGCTGGTTTTCTCCACTTCGGAAGCAGGCTTGAACGAGGCTGCTGCGGCGACGGTGCAAAAAACTTTTTCCGGGGAGGAAAATGTTTTCCCGCTTCCGAAACTGAAACCGGCAACGACTTATTTCTGGCGTGTCGATGCCGTGATGCCTGACAAGTCCGTAATCGCGGGAGACGTTTGGACATTTTCGACCCAATGAAATCGAATATGACAAATTAACTAAACCAACTAACAACAGGAAATCCCTCATGAAAATATTCAAAACATCCCTCCTCCTCCTGGCCCTCTGCGCGCTCTTGCAGAGCGTGTCAGCCGCCGAGGGAACCGCCAGAGCAGCGGCTACAACGGGCGTGCCCGAATGGGGCCTGGGGCCTTTTACCCGCCCGGCCGATGCCCAACCGATCATCAAGCCCGACCCGGCTTCCGTCTTCGACTGCCCGATGCGGAAGGCTCCCGTGCATTGGGAAGCCAAGCACACGTTCAACCCTGCGGCCATCGTCAAGGATGGCAAAGTGTATGTTCTTTACCGGGCTGAGGATGACAATGGTGCGGGGATTGGCGGCATGACCTCCCGCCTCGGTCTGGCGGTGAGCGAGGACGGCATCCACTTCAAGAAAATGCCTGAGCCCGTATTCTTCCCGGCGGAGGATGCCCAGAAGGAGAACGAATGGGAAGGGGGCTGCGAAGACCCCCGCCTTGTCGAAACCGAGGATGGCACCTATGTGCTGCTCTACACGGAATACAAACGCATCAAGGGCGGCGGAGCCGGGACCAAACTCGGAATGGCGACTTCCAAGGACTTGCTCCAATGGACCAAGCTCGGACCGGTGGTCGGAACCGATCCGGGAGGCAAGCAGATTATCCCGAATAAATCCGCCTCCCTGGTCTGCAAGGTTGTCGGGGACCGGCTGATCGCCGCCAAGATCAACGGACGCTACTGGCTCTATGTGGGCGAGAAAAAAATCATCCTGATGTCTTCGGCAGATCTCCTCAAATGGGACACGAAGTTTTCAAGCCGCGGTCCCGTCCTGTTTGACAAGCGTGAAGGAAAGTTCGACAGCGACTTTCCGGAGTGCGGGCCGCCCGCGCTGCTCACCGAAAAGGGCATCGTGCTGATGTACAATGGCAAGAACGGAAGGGTGGCGCTGGATGACATCGGAGTGGGAGCCGCCGCCTATTCCGGGGGACAGATCCTCTTTTCCGCCGCCGACCCGGCCAAAATGCTCGACCGCGCGGATGTGCCATTCATCAAGCCCGAACTGCCGTGGGAGAAAAGCGGGCAGTACGCTTCCGGCACCACCTTCATCGAGGGGTTGGTTTTGTTTAAGAACCAATGGTTCCTCTACTACGGCTGCGCCGATACATTCGTCGGGGTGGCGATTGCGCCGGTTCAGCCCTGGCAGTTGCGCGCACCCGCCGGGAACGGGACGGGGCAACCCGGCAAATAATCCTGGAGAGCGGTTTAAGTTTCATTCTTTACACGCGGCTCGGCGGCGCGGGCCGTCGCGGGGCTTTTCCAGCTTGGGCGGTATGGATAAATACAGCCGCTGCGCTTGAAAAGCCCCGCAACAACCCACGGCGCTCTCGCATCATTGTAAACACTTCAATTTAAAACGCTCTAAGGGGCTGGGGGTGCCGGAGGGGAGGCAGGCTGCTCGGGCGAGCGAGGCTGTAGCACGGCGTCTCCCACATGGGGTTCCCCCGTGACGATGTCGCCAATGAGGAAGGGGGGGCTTTTTTGTTGGGCGACCTTGAGGAGGGCGGTTTGCCGCCCGTCCCGGGAGCGGGTGTGAAGCTTCGTTCCCGTCTCGGGGGTTTGCGCGCTCTCGATCAGGGCAAAATGAAGTTCTTCGTTCACGAGCGAAACCCGGCCGATGACCCGGGGGGAAGGCGCGGCCGACGTTTTGGCGGGGCGGTGACGGAGGCCAAGGCTGGTGCAACCGGTGAGGACGAGGCAAAAAAAGACGAGCGGGAGGCACCGAAAGGAGGGCTTCATCGCACCAAAACAACACAAATCGGCGCTCCCGACAACCTTCGGCTTGCGTCCGGAGGGTAAAAACGCCATATAAACGCCATCTATGGGTCAACAGTTGAAAACCGTCGTCAAACGCCGCCGCCGTGCGGCATATCTGGAACGCAAAAAAGAGGCTGCCAAAGCTGCCGCAGCCATCGCTGCCAAGGCGAAGAAATAGCCGCGCCCTTTTTGCGCGTTGAATTGGAGAAAAGCCGGGGGGAGTTTCACACGCCTCAAGGCTTCTTTCTGTTTTATCGATCCCGCTCCCGACGACCAGCCCGCTCGATTCCCTCAACATGGCGCGCTATCTCATCGTCGATGCGCATAGCGTCATTTTTGCTTCGCCGGAGCTGCGCGTGCTGCACCGGCGCCGGATGCTTCTTGCCCGGGAAGCGCTCGTAAAGGCCCTCACTGAATACCAGGACATCACGGGGGTGCGGGTGGTGGCGGTGTTCGACGGCCAGGGGGAAAAGCTCACCGAGGCCACCGAACCGGGCGGCATCCAAATCTTCTATTCCGGCCAGGGGCAGAATGCCGACGCCGTCATCGAGCGGCTTGCCGCGCTTTACAGCCGCGAACATGATCTTGCCGTGGTCACCGACGACCACCTCGAACAGCAGACGGTCTCCAGCTTCGGGGCGACCAGTATTTCCGTGGAAATCCTCCACGGCCTTCTGGAGGAAGCCCGTTCGGGATTCCAACGGGAACTCAAGCGCCACCGCCGCAAATAATACCATCTCTAAGAGCTTGTGAAAAAAGTGAGGGGAGAGCGCGCGAGAGGGAGAAAGGGGGCGCGATCCTGCCTTCACCCGCTACATGTATGCCGCCTGCCTGAAATGATTGTCGCTCAACTCCAAGCCCTCCACCCTGCTCTCCATCGGTCAGGACTGGGCCAACGTCTTGCCGGGCTTCCTGCACTTCGGCGATCCCGCCGCCGTCTGCGCGCAGTTTCTACCGCACCAACACAAACGTAAAGCGCTCCTGCGTTTTTGGGTACTCGATGCGGATGCGCTGGGGCGCGCCGGGGGCTTGGGTGAGGGTGGCGGTCCACGGGGTGCCCACTTTGGGCAGATGGGAGACCGTCGCGGAGGGGGCGTTGATTTTCGGCTCCAGCGCGGCAAAGACTTCCCGCAGCGCGGTCCAGCTTGCCAGGTGCCCGTGGGCGTGCGCGGGGTTCCCCTGCCATTTCCCGGCCACCCCGGCAAAAACGCCCTCTGCGCGGGCAACCTCACCGGATTCCCGCAGTCGCATGAGCGGCACGCCGGGGCCGGCGACGAAATCGAGCTGGAACTCCTGCACGCCGTTGCCGCTCAGGACGACCTCCCCGATGATGGAGCGCTTCGGCGTGACGTATTGGAGCTGGCCCTGGGCGTTCTTCCAATGGGAGCCGGGCGCGGGAAACTCATGGGCGCTCTGGCACCCGCCGAGCGCGGCCAGCAACAACACCGCCAGCGCCGGGCGGAGATTCGGGATCGAAAACATGCGGGGAGTCTATCAAACCGCCGCACAAACCGAAAGAACAGTCTTCCCCTTGCCAAACTCTCAGGTAAGCTGCACTCATATGCAAAGCCCCCCCCGCATGGAAGAGGATTCGATGGGGAAAATGGAAGTTCCCGCCGAAGCCTTGTATGGCGCGTCCACCCAGCGCGCCGTGTTGAATTTCCCGATCTCCGGGTACCGGTTCAGCCGGGATTTTATCCGCGCCCTCGGGCTCATCAAATGGGCCGCCGCAGAGGCCAATCTGGAGCTCGGCCTGCTGGACGAAGAACGCGTCACGCTCATCTCGCGCGCAGCGGAGGAGGTGATCCGCGGAACCCACGACGCGCATTTCCCCGTGGATATTTTCCAGACCGGCTCCGGCACGAGCACGAACATGAACGTCAACGAGGTGATCGCCAACCGCTGCTGCCAGCTCGCGGGCAAGCCGATCGGCTCCAAGGATCCCGTGCACCCCAACGACCACGTCAACCTGGGGCAATCAAGCAACGACGTGATTCCCACCGCCATCCATGTGGCCGTGGGCGAGGCGTTGCGCAACAGCCTGATGCCCGCGCTCGAGCACCTGCACGATTCCCTCTCCCGCAAGGCGCTGGAATTCTGGGACGTGGTGAAGATCGGGCGCACGCATCTCATGGACGCCACGCCGATCCGGCTCGGCCAGGAATTCAGCGGCTACGCGCGGCAGGTCGAGTTCGGGCGGCTGCGCGTGGGCAACGCCCTTTCCGCCATCGAGGAAGTGGCGCTGGGGGGCACCGCCGTGGGCACGGGCCTCAACTGCCACACCGAGTTCCCCTCCAAGGTGCTCCACCATCTCTGGAACCGCACGGGCATCCCCTTCCGCGAGGCGCGCAACCATTTCGAGGCCCAGGCCAGCCAGGACTGCCTCGTCCAGACCAGCGGCCAGCTCAAGACCGTGGCCGTCTCCCTCTTCAAGATCGCCAACGACATCCGCTGGCTCGGGAGCGGCCCGCGCTGCGGCCTCGGCGAAATCTCCCTGCCGCCCACCCAGCCCGGCAGCTCCATCATGCCCGGCAAGGTGAACCCGGTGATGTGTGAGATGCTCATGCAGGTCTGCGCCCAGGTCATCGGGGCCGATGCCACCATCACCTGGGCCGGGGCGAACGGCAACTTCGAGCTCAACACCATGATGCCCGTGCTCGCCTACAACCTCCTGGAGGCGATCCGACTGCTGACCAACGCGGTCAACACCTTCCGCAGCCAGTGCATCGAGGGCATCGTCGCCGACAAGGAACGGTGCGAGGCGTTGGTGGAAATCTCCATGTCCATGGTCACCGCCCTCACCCCGCACATCGGCTACGACCGGGCGGCGGAGATCGCCCACGAAAGCGCGGTGACCGGGCGGACCATCCGCGAAATCTGCCGGGAAGGGAAGGTGCTGCCGGAGGAGGAACTCGCCCGCGTGCTCGACCCCCTGACCATGACGCGGAAGCTGTAAAGCAGGCGCCGGGAAACGACGATGAGCTTGAAATGGATCGCCGAAAACCTCTCCATGGGCACATGGACCAATGTCTCCAACCTTCTCAGGCCCAGCCGCCCACAACAAAACCTCTACGGCCCGGTGCGACTTCAGAAAGCGATCTGCGCCGTAGCCGCCTACCACTCCGCGAGCACCGTTGGTGGGATGGGGTAGCGCCCGCAATCCGCCCCGTAGAGCGTGAGGCCGCCCGCAAGCCCGTCATCCGGAGGGACGGCGCAACGCAGCACCAGCGCGGCGTTCCCGTTGCCCGCCGATTGGCTGCGGATGCGTTCCAGCAGTTCGCCTTCGATGACGACGTTTGCCAGAAATCCGTAGCAGCCCTTGAGCCCTTTGAGATAGGAGAGTGCGCCGCGGGTGTCGTGGGGATGATCCGGAAGGATTGCGTGATGGATGCGCGCGCCGTTGAGCTGCATCTCAAAAACGGTGGGGTGCCGGTGGGAATCGGTTTGCGGCGCGTCCATCCGGCGCGCGGAGGCTTCGCAGAGCACGCGCACGCGCCGGGCGCGGGCCAGTTCGTCGGCCCGCAGCGGGATGCTCCATTCAAAAAAGCCGCTGCCGAAGCCGTAACACTGCCCGGTCTGCTCCGCTTCGTTGCGCCCGCTCGCGGCCCCGCTCCATTCCGCGCGGTCCCAGGCGTGGATGGCGGCCCGCAGGATCACGCCACCGGGGCGTTCCTCGCGCAGAGGGCGCTCTGCCGGGGCGGTGAAAAACTCGACGAAGTTCGAGGCGACGATCTGGCCGTCCTGCGCCACGGCAGAGACCCAGAGCGTGCAGAGCGCGCAAGTCTCGGGCAGGGCGAACTCCACCGTGTGCGCGAGATCGACGCGGTATTGACGGAAGGGAATCGCCTTGTGACCGCTGGTGATATCCTGCGTGATGCGGCCCACGGCATCGATGCCGCTGAGTTTCCAGAAGAGCTGGACGGGACCGACGGCGCGCCGGGAGTAATGCGAGGCGTACACATCGACGCGCTTTCCTTCCCCCGGCATGCACCGCTGGATGGGCGGGGCATCGAGGGGCAGCACGTCCCCCTGGTTGACCATCCGCGGGTCGTAGCCGAATTGCTTTGGCGTCCGGTCATAGTTGAGGAACCCGTTGTATTCCCACTCGACGTCGTGGAACTCGGTGTAAATGTAGGCTGAGAGACTCCCGTGGCGGCGCAGTTCGTTGGTGAGGAACTTGAAGCTCCAGGAGATGTCGCAGTCTCCGTCGAGAGCGCCGAGGCCGCCGTATTCGCTGTTGATGAGCGGCTGGTGGCCCTGGGCGTAGCCTTCCACGTAGTTGAACTGCGAGCCCTTGTAGGTCTCGCCCACGACGCGCGCGATGTGCGCCTTCGCCTTCGCGTAGTCGTTGATGTAAAAATGCCAGGAGTTGATGTCCGTGTCGCCGTGGGCGTAGTAATGGAGGTGCTCCCAGTGGACGACGCTCATGTCCTCCACCAGCCGCGTCGGGTCGAGCGTCTTGGCCAGCTCCCACATCCGCTGCACCCAGCGTTGGCTGCTCCGGTTTTCGAGCTTTGGAAAAGGGGTGTCAGCCAAAAGCGCGTGAGCGTTCTCCCCGAAATGCTTGACCAGCTCCACCTGCCCGCCGAAGCCCCACGTTTCGTTGAACAAACACCAGGCGATGATGGAAGGGTGATTCCAATCCCGCTCAATCCCCCTGCGTAACATCTCCTCAAAACGGCGGCGGCCCAGCGGCGTATCCCCGCCCTCGCCGAAGTTGGGGAAATCCTCCATCAAGAGAATGCCCATGGTGTCCGCGTAGTAGAGCAGGAGCGGATCGTCGAGCTTGATGTGGATACGCAGGAAATCGAACCCGGCTTCCTTGGCGAACGCGATGTCCTCGCGCAGCGCCCGGGCGTCCCCCGCTGTGTAAACCCCGTCGGCATGGTAAGACTGGTAGAGCGCCCCGCGCAGGTAGATGGGGCGCTCGTTGAGGCAGAGCGCGGCGGGCGCGTCCGGCTGGTCCACCGGCGCGGTGCCGATCTTGCGCATGCCGAAGTAGGTATGCACCACGTCGTCCGGCGCGCCGTCCCGTCCCGCCAGGCGCAGCGTGACCTGGTAGAGATGGGGCGTGGCGGGTTCCCAAAGCAGGAGGGAATCGAGCCCGATCGCGCCGCTGGCGAGCCCGTTGTGGACGTGGAGCGTCGCGGTGGCATGCCCGCCGTCCGGGGTGTCGATGGCTATTTCCAAGAGCGTCCGTTCCCGCGTGTTGGCGCAGACGATCTCGAATCCAGCATTGCGGGTTTCAATATCCGGGGTGATCCGAAAACTCTCGATGTGAGCGAGCGGACGAGGTTCCAGAAACACCGTCTGCCATATCCCGCTGGTGGGCGTGTACCATTTCCACTGCTTGCCCACGGGCTGCTCATGGTTGTCGCACGGGTCTTCCACGCGCAGGACGATGCGCGCGCGGCTGCCCCCCGCCAGCGCGTCGGTAAGATCAAACTCCATCGGCGTGTAGCCCCCCTCGTGGCGGCCCAGATGGATGCCGTTGCACCAGCAGTCGGTAAAAAAATCCGCCGCACCGATGTGCAGGATCACGCGCCGCCGGTCCAGCCACTCGCGGGGGAACTCCACCTCCCGCCGGTACCAGCCCACCTCGTAGCGCGCGGCGGTGCGGTGGTTGGCGCGGGTGACTTCCAGCGGGTTGCGGAACACGCGCGTGGCGTAGTAGTTCTCGTTGCCCGCGGCGCTTCCCTCGCCCCAGGCGGCAAGGGATTCCCAGCAAAACGGCACGATGATCTGCTCGCGCCATTCCTCCCCCCAAGCCTCCTGCCATTTTTCCTCCACCCCCCGGCGCGCGCCGTCGAAGCGGAACTGCCACGGGCCGTTGAGGTTGAGCCAATCCACCCCGGCGACCCGCCCGCGCTGCTTGTCAGGCCGCGGATATTCCGGGCGTGGATCATGGGAATGCTTGAACATACGGCGCCAAGAGAGATTCGGAAGCGTGGCAGACACCGGGCGCATAACGTGTAAAAACCCAGAGCGCACGCATCAAAAATCTATCAAGAACTCAGGAAAAGAGGGAGGAGGTGCCGTTGATGGACACGCTGATGCGGCATTTACGGGGAACGCATACATCTTGCGTGCTGGCGGCGGCCCGCCGTCGCGAACTTCCCGGCGCCGTTTGCCGCTGTTGAGATGCGTTTCCCGGTTTGACACGGCGCGGTTTGCGTCCAAACTCTTGGTGCCTCAAATGACCATGAACGCGCCGCTGCTCGAAGTCCGGAACCTGTCGATCCAGTTTGCCACCGAAGAGAACACGGTGGACGCCGTGAAGAACGCCTCGTTCACCCTGGACGCGGGAGAGACACTGGCCGTGGTGGGCGAGAGCGGCTCCGGCAAGAGCGTCACCGCCCTGTCGCTCACGCGGCTGCTCCCCGAGCCTCCCGCCCTTTACAAAAGCGGCGAGATTCTCCTCGACGGCCACGACGTTCTCAAGATGCCCCCCCGCGAACTGCGCGCCATTCGCGGCAAACGCATCGCTTACATTTTTCAGGAGCCCTCCACCTCGCTCAACCCGGTCTTCACCATCCGCAACCAGATCGCCGAAGCCATCCGCCTGCACCGGCCCGAGGTGACGGACATCGATGCCGAGGTCGCCAAGTGGCTGGAGATGGTCGGCATCGTCAACCCGGCAAAGCGGATGTGGGACTACCCGCACCAGCTCAGTGGCGGCATGCAGCAGCGCGCGATGATCGCCATGGCGCTCTCCTGCCAGCCGGACATCCTCGTTGCCGACGAGCCGACCACCGCGCTCGACGTGACGATCCAGGCGCAAATCATCGACCTGTTGCGCGACCTCAAGGCGCAGCTCCGGATGAGCATCCTGCTCATCACCCACAACTTCGGCATCATCGGCGGCATCGCCGACCGCGTGGCGGTGATGTTCCGCGGGGAAATCGTCGAATACGGCCCGGCGCAGCAGGTTCTGCGCGCGCCGCAGCATGCCTACACCCGGGCGCTCATCGACTGCATCCCCAAGCTCGGCCAGCGCCAACGGCGCCTGACGACCATCAACCACGAAAGCCTGGGGTGAGCGATTGACGGTTGCAGTGGCGGGCGATCCCGCCTATAACCCCTTTCATGATAGATTACATGCAGAAAGGCGGCCCGCTGATGTGGTTGCTGGTGCTGCTCAGCATTATCTCCACGGCCGTGTTTTTCGAGCGGCTGGCCTATTATCACCGCGTCACCATCCGCTTGGGCGAATTTCTGCGGGGGCTCTCCAACTTGCTCTCGCGCGGCAATTACGCGGAGGCCCTCCACGAATGCGCGGGCACGCCCGGGCCGGTGGCGCGGGTCATCCACGCCGCCATCGTCCGCCACGAAGCGCCGCGCGCGGAGCTCAAGGAGATCGTCCAGGAAGCCGGGCAGCTCGAAGTGCCCAAGCTCGAACGCCGTCTGCCAATGCTGTCCACCATCGCCTACGTGGCGCCCATGGTGGGGCTGTTGGGCACCGTCACCGGGTTGATCGACGCGTTCATCACCATCTCGGGTAGCGCCGGGGGCACGGTCACTGCGGCGGAAATATCCACGGGCATTTACAAGAGCCTCCTGACGACCGCCGCCGGGTTGGTCGTCGCCATCCCCACCTCGCTCGCCTACAGCTTTCTTTCCTCGCGCGTCAACACGCTCATGCATGACATGGAGCGCGCCGGGATCGAGATCGTCACCCTGATCACCGAAACGCCCCCTGCCCAGGAAGCCCGCATCCAATTCGGCGACCGTCAGCGGGCCGCCGGGATGGAGTAACCCCGCCAAGCGCACGCCATGAAGCTGCAAAGGACCGTCAAATACAACCCGGAACTGTTCAACCTGATTCCGCTGGTCAACGTCCTTTTTTTGACGCTTGCCTTTGTCACCCTGGGCAACAGCTTCCTGCTGCAACCCGGCGTCACCGTCTCCCTGCCGGTCTCCAGCTTCGCACTGGGCGCCCAGCGCCATCCCCAGATCGTCAGCATCACCGCCGGCGCCCTGCCCGCCATTTACTTCCGGGACAAGCCGGTCGCACTGGCGGAGTTGGACCGGATGCTCGCCCAGCCCGGGGGAGCGGAGCGTTCGCTTATCATTCGGGCGGATAAAGCGGCCCCCTACGAACTCGTCTCCAACGTCATGAACCTCGGCTTGCGCCGGGGCTATTCGGTGGCTATGGCCGCCGCCACCCCTCCGCAATGAATGCCCAGCGACGTGGACTTGCCGCGTTCGCGGCGCAGGTGGAACACTACCGGTTGATCTTTCGCTGGCCGGAGCGGAGCGCCTCGCTGCTGCTTCCCGCGTTTTTTGTTCTCGCGGTAGCGGTGCATGCAGCGGCGTTTTTCGTGTTCCAAGTGGTGTACCCGCCCGTTGTCGTGAGCACTCCCCCGCAGGCGCACGTCACATTGCTCACCGCAGCCACTCCCCAGGGGGAAGCCCTCCTGCAATGGGTGCAGGCTCAAGACCCCGCCAAGGCGGGCAGCATTCAGGAAATCACGCCCGCCGGCTTGGGCGAGGTGCGTTACACCCCCTCCTATGC
>Ga0209697_10007568_pt1 | contig 12644 bp, 13 predicted proteins | sample AliMusrvi5mmetaG_FD_184115 | JGI IMG/M metagenome (GOLD analysis project Ga0209697, IMG submission 184115) | Freshwater lake bacterial and archeal communities from Alinen Mustajarvi, Finland, to study Microbial Dark Matter (Phase II) - Alinen... | ecosystem: Environmental > Aquatic > Freshwater... | reverse complement strand
ACCAGTCCCCACCCCGCCCGTCCCGCCGGCGCCTCAGGCGCCGCCTTCCGCGAGCTGAGGAAGGCTTCACCGGCCGCGACCCGATCGGCGCGAGGCGAGGCGGCCGCGGACCGGAGCCCAAGCGCAGCGCCGTCGCCTCAGCCTCGCGGCACGAGCGCTTCCCGGTAGAGCTCGCTGGCGGGGCGCAGGGCGCAGGCCAGCCGCAGGTGGCCCTGCGCCTCTCCCCCGCGCCCGAGCCTGAGCAGGCTGCGGCCGAGGGCGTAGTGCGCGTAGTCGTTGTCCGGGGCCGAGGCGACGATGGCCGCGAAGTGGTCGGCCGCGGCGGCGAAGCGCCCTTCGGCGTACTCGGCGCGGCCGAGGGCCTCGCGGATGGAGTCCTTGCCGGGCTCGAGGCGCAGCGCCCTCGAGAGCAGCATCGAAGCCTGCGCCGGGTGCTGCTGGCGGAGGAACTCGAGGCCGCGCTGAAAGAGCGTGTACGCCTCGCTCTCGTCCTCGAAGGCCGGTTCGCGCGGGGCCGCTTCCACGAGTGGCTGCCCTACAGCCCCAGCGCGGGAGCGATGCCCTGCATCGCGGCCAGACCGATGGCCATGAAGTCGTCCAGCTCGAGGCCGAGGTCGGTGCAGCGCGCGATGGAGTCGCGATCGACGCCGCGCGCGAAGGCACTCTCGCGGAAGCGCTTGCGGACGGATTTGAGCTTGACGCCCGCCAGGTCCTTCTCCGGGCGCACCAGCGCGGCGGCCGTGATGAGCCCGCTCAGCTGATCACCCGCGAGGAGGGCGATGTCGAACCGGCTCTCCGCGGCGACGCCCGTCGCCGCGTTGTGGGCCGCGACGGCGTGGGCCGCCTCTTCGGGCAGGCCCAGCCGTCTCAGGGTGGCGGCGGCTTCCACGCCGTGGCGCGCGGCGTCGCCTGCGGTCTCTTCGCTGTCCAGGTCGTGCGCGAGGCCGGTGAGGCCCCAGACCTCCGGGTCCTCGCCGAGGCGCTCCGCAAGGCCGCGCATGATCGCCTCCGTGGCGAGCATGTGGCGGCGGAGGTTCTCGTTGGCGACCCGCTGCTCGACGAGCGCGACGACCTCTTCGCGGGCGGGAGCGCTCACGGCGCCCCGAGTCCCGCTTCGATCTCGTCCACGATCGCCGTGGCGCAGGCGGCCTTGCTGGTGCGTGGCACGTGCGTCTCGCCGGTCGCCGTGATGATCGTGATCTCGTTCTCGTCCGAGCCGATCCCCACGCCCTCGGCGAGGATGTCGTTGAAGACGAGCATGTCGACGCCCTTGGCGGCCTTCTTGGCCCGCGCCCGCTGCAGCTGCGGGCCTGCCTCGGCGGCGAAGCCCACGCGAAACAGGCCGGGCTTGGCCGTCGCGGCGAGGACGTCCACGGTGCGCACCAGCTCCAGGGTCAGCGTGTCGCGCGCGGCGCGCTCGATCTTGCCCTCCCGAGCCTCGCGCGGCGCGAAGTCGGCGACCGCCGCCGCCATCACGAGCACGTCGGCGTCGCTCACCTCGCTGCGCACCGCCGCCGCCATGTCTTCGGCGCTCTCCACGCGCACGACCGGATACGGAGTGCCCTCCGCCGGTCGCGTCGTCACGAGGGCGATACGGGCGCCGCGCAGGTAGGCCTCATCGGCGACCGCGCGGCCCATCTTGCCGCTCGAGCGGTTGCCGATGAAGCGCACTGCGTCGATGCGCTCGCGCGTGCCGCCGGAGGTCACGACGACCTTGCGGCCGCGGAGAGGCCCGGAGGCGGTGCCGGCGAGCGCGCGCCGGACGGCGAGCCGTATGGCGTCCGGAGAGGCCATGCGCCCGGAGCCCTCCTCGCCGCAAGCGAGCTCCCCCTCTTCCGTCGGGAGCACCTCCACCCCGCGCTTCGCGAGCAAGCGCAGGTTCTCGACGGTCGCGGGGTGCTCGTTCATCGCCCAGTTCATCGTGGGGGCGACGATGACCGGGCCGCGGAAGGCGAGGTAGATGGCGGTGAGCAGGTTGTCGGCCATGCCGGCGGCCATCTTGGCGAGCGTGTTGGCGGTCGCCGGGGCGACCACCATCACGCGCGCCTGCCGGGCCGCCTCGATGTGCTGGAACCAGCCGCCGCTGGCCTGCCAGGCGCTCTCGTCGTCGAGGACCGGCGCCTGCGAGACGGCCGCGAACGTGAGCGGCATGACGAACCTCTGTGCCGCGGCGGTGCTCACCACCAGCGGCTGCAGCCCGTCCTTGACCAGCCCGCGCACCAGTTCCACCGCCTTGTAGATGGCGATGCCCCCGGTGACGCCGACCAGCACGGTGCGTTCGGGGCGGGAGACAGGCGGCGAGCTCACAGCGCGGTCACTCGGGCGTCTTGTACTCGATCTGGTTGTCGACGATCTCCTCGAACGCGATCGTGAGCAGGTTGGTGCTGCGCGTGCTGATGAGCGGAGGCGTGAACGAGTCCCCGATGCCCATCGTGTTCTCGCCCAGGTTGCGGTAGTAGTCGTTGATCTGGCGCGCGCGCTTGGCGGCGATCATGACCAGTGCGTAGCGCGAGCCACCGGCGTGAGGCAGCAGCTCGTCGATGCGGGGCCTGTCCACTTAGCTTCCCTTTCGTCGGTCTTCGATGATGGCGGCGACCTCGGTCGCCGCTCGTTCCGCGTCGTCGTTGACGACCACATGGTCGAACTCGCCGGCCGCCGCCACCTCAGTGGTAGCGATGCTCAACCGGCGCGCGATGGCTTCGTCGGTCTCCGTACCTCGCCCGCGCAAGCGCTGCGCCAGTTCGGCCAGCGACGGCGGCGCGATGAACACCGCCACCGCACCGGGAAGGACCTTGCGCACGGCCCTGGCTCCGACGAGCTCGATCTCGAGGATCACGTCCTCGCCGCGCGCAAGCTGGCCGTCGACCTCGGCCCGAAGCGTTCCGTACAAGTCACTACTGTACCCTACCCACTCCAGGAACTCTCCCGCGGCGACCGCTTCGTCGAAGGCCTCACGCGTGAGGAAGTGATATTCGCGGCCGTCGGCCTCCCCGGGTCGCGGCGCGCGCGTGGTGGCGGACACGGACGTCACGACGCCGTCGACCTTGCCCTTGACGAGGGCGATGACGGTCCCCTTCCCGGCGCCCGAAGGCCCCGAGATCACGAAGACCGCGGCGATGGCGTCAGCCGCCGAAGTGCGTGAGCAGCTCGTTCCGCTGCCGCTCGGAGAGTCCGCCGATGGTCTTGCTGGGGCTGATGCGGCACTGCTCCATGATGCGCGCCGACTTGACCTTGCCGCACTTCGGCGCGGCCATCAGGATGTCGGAGACCTTGGCGGTGAGCAGGTACTCCGGGGGTGCCACGAGGATGTCCCGAAGGCTCGCGGCGCCGCGCTTGAGATCGGTCTTGAGCGTCGCCCTGCGGCTGCGGACCTCGTTGGCCTTGGTCAGCGCGTCGATGCGCTGGTCGAGCGAACGCTCGGGGGCCGTGTTTGACTGCTTGGAAGAGATGGACATCGCGCGGAAGTATATGTGAGGCGCGGCGGGCAGTTCAACACGGGAGGCGCGACAAAACGGCGCCTTTAGCTGGCTCTTTGGGCGCGCGCGCCGCGGCGGAGGCGCGCTGGGAGCGCAGGTCAGGCGCGCAGGGCGAGGCCGCGCGCTGCGGCCGGGGTGCGCAGCCCGCGTGCGGCCAGCTCGGCGCGCAGCTCGTCGAGGATGCGGCGCGGCGCCTCGAAGGCCGTGAAGTTGGCCGCGCCCACGGCCACGGCAGTCGCCCCGCAGGCGATGAACTCGAGCGCGTCGAGGCCCGTCATCACGCCGCCCATGCCGACGACCGGCACGTCCGGCAGCGCCTCGGCCACGTCGGCGACCATGCGCAGTGCGATCGGCTTGATCGCGGGCCCGCAGAGGCCGCCGGTGCGGTTGCCGAGGAACGGCCTGAGCGTCTCCCGGTCGAGGGCCATCGCCTTGAAGGTGTTGACGAGCGACACGCCGTCGGACCCGGCCGCGACGACCGCGCGCGCCACCGCCGTGACGTCGCTCACGTTGGGCGTGAGCTTGGTCAGGAGCAGGCGCCGCGTGAGCGGACGCACGGCGCCGACGACCGCGGCCGAGGCCGCCGGGTCGGCGCCGATCTGCAGGCCGCTCGAGACGTTGGGGCACGACACGTTGAGCTCGTAGCCACGGATGTCGGGGCAACTGCCGGCCGGAGCGGCGGCGAGGTGCGCCTCCAGCGCGCGCACGACGGCGGCATAGTGCTCCGGCGAGTTGCCGCCGACGCTGACGATCACCGGCCGCTCGAGGCGCGCCCACGCGCCGAACCCGGCGATCCAGGCCGCGATCCCGGGGTTCTCGAGCCCGATGGCGTTGATCATGCCCGCCGGCGTCTCGGTGACGCGCGGCGCAGGGTTGCCGGTGCGCGCCTCCGCGGTGACGGTCTTGGGGACGTAGGCGGCGTAGGGGAACGCGGCGTAGTAGTCGCCCTCGAAGCGGCGCGCGTACTCGAGCACGTCGAACGTGCCGGAGGCGTCGAGCAGGGGATGTGCGAGCTCGACATCGCCGAGCCGCACACGCAGGTCGACCTGATCCAGGGCGAGCGAGGCGCTCACGGGAGCACCTCGTCCAGCGCGAACACGGGGCCCTCGCTGCAGACGCGCAGCTTGCCGCGCGCAGTGTCGACGACGCAGCCGTGGCACGAGCCGCTGCCACAGGCCATGTGCGCCTCCAGCGAAGCGTAGCCGCGCAGCCCCGCCGCGAGGCTCCAGCGCTGCACCGCGGCGATCATCGCCGTGGGGCCGCACGCGTAGACGACCGTCTGGGGCGGCAGGTCGAGGCCGGCGAGGATGTCGATCACGGTGCCGCGCCGGCCGACGCTCCCGTCCTCGGTGGCGACCCAGAGCCGCTCCATGGCGAAGGCGCCGGCCGCCCTGGCGGCGCGGAAGTCGCGGAAGCCGAAGGCGGCGGTGACCTGCGCGCCCGCCCGCACGAGCTCTTCGGAGAGGAACTGCAACGGGGCGCAGCCGATGCCGCCGCCGACCAGCAGCGCGCTCGCGACGCCGCTCACCGGAAAAGCGCTGCCGAGCGGCCCCGCCAGGTCGACGGCGTCGCCCGTCTCGAGCCCGGTGAGGCGCTCGCTGCCGGGGCCGCGCGCCTCGATCAGCAGTGCGACCCGGTCGCTGCGCACGGCGAACAGCGACAGCGGGCGGCGCAGCAGGAAGCCGCCCCCGGGCACGGTGACCATCACGAACTGCCCCGGCACAGCCTTGGCGGCGATCCTCGGCGCTACGATCTCGAGCTCGCTGAAGGCGCCGAAGTGACGCATGCCCGCGACGCGGCCGTGGACGGTCTCCGCCCACAACTCGGCGTGCGTGTGGCCTTCTGGCGAGCCGTCGTTCATTCGGCCTCCGTGGCGCGGTGCAGGTCCTGCAGGCAGTGTACCTGCACCTGCGGGTGCCTCGCCGCCGCGATCGCGGAGAGGGCCGCCGAGGCACCGGCCAGCGTGGTGATGCTGAGCACGCCCCTGCGCAGCGCCGTCGTGCGGATCTCGTACCCGTCGCTGCGCGCGCCGCGCCCGAAGGGGGTGTTGACGACGAGGACGATCTCGCCGCTCTCGATGAGATTGACGACGTTGGGCTCGCCCTGGAAGACCTTGTTCACCACGCTGACGGGGATCCCGAGGCTGGTCAGCGCCGTCGCCGTGCCGCGCGTGGCGTAGATCCTGAAGCCGAGCGCGTGCAGGCGCTGGGCGAGGATCGTCGCCGCCGACTTGTCGCTGTCGCAGACCGAGAGGAAGACGCTCCCCTCCAGCGGCAGCGGAGAGCCGGCGGCGGCCACGGCCTTGGCGAACGCCGCCGGGAAGTCCTCGGCGATGCCCATGACCTCGCCGGTCGACTTCATCTCGGGGCCGAGCTGCGTGTCGCTGCCGGGGAACCGGTCGAAGGGGAGCACCGCCTCTTTGACGCTCACGTGCTCGGGGACCCTTCGCGAGAGCGCCAGGTCAGCGATGCTCTCACCCATGATCACCCTCGTGGCAAGTTTGGCGAGCGGGACTCCCGTGGCCTTGCTCACGAACGGGACGGTGCGCGAAGCGCGAGGGTTCACCTCGAGCACGTAGAGCTGGTAGCTCTGGTAGGCGAACTGCACGTTGATGAGGCCGCGCACGCCGAGGCCCACGGCCAGCAGCCTCGTCTGCTTGCGCACCTGCTCGAGCGTCCCCTCCCCGAGCGAGATGGACGGGATCACGCAGGCGGAGTCGCCGGAGTGCACCCCGGCCTCCTCGACGTGCTGCATGACGGCGCCGATGTAGACGTCCTCGCCGTCGCTGATGGCGTCCACGTCGACTTCGATGGCGTCCTCGAGGAACTTGTCGATGAGCACCGGGTGATCCGGACTCACGCGCGCCGCCGAGGTCATGTACAGCTCCAGCTCGGCGGCGCCGTACACGATCTGCATGGCGCGGCCGCCGAGCACGTAGGAGGGCCGCACCAGCAGCGGGTAGCCGATCCGCGCGCCGACCACTGCCGCCTCGGCGGCCGTGGTCGCGAGGCCGTACTCGGGGCAGCGGACGCCGAGCTCCTCGAGCAGCCTGCCGAAGCGCCCCCGGTCCTCGGCCAGGTCGATCGACTCCTGCGGCGTCCCCAGGATGGGGATCCCCGCCTCCGCCAGCGCGCGCGCGATCTTGAGCGGCGTCTGGCCGCCGAACTGCACGATCACGCCCTTGGGCCGCTCGTTGGCGACGACGTTGGCGACGTCCTCGAAGGTGAGCGGCTCGAAGTAGAGGCGGTCCGAGACGTCGTAGTCGGTCGAGACAGTCTCCGGGTTGCAGTTGACCATGACCGCCTCGTAGCCGAGCTCCCGTACCGTGAGAGCGGCGTGCACGCAGCAGTAGTCGAACTCGATGCCCTGCCCGATGCGGTTGGGGCCGCTGCCGAGGATGACGACGCGCTCCTTGTCGCCGGGCACGGCTTCGTTCTCCTCCTCGTAGGTCGAGTAGAAGTACGGGGTCTCCGCCTGGAACTCGGCGGCGCAGGTGTCGACGGCCTTGTAGACCGGCGTCACGCCGGCCTCGAGGCGCAGGGCGCGGACCTCGCGCTCGCCGCGCCCCGTGAGCTCGCCGATGCGCCGGTCGCTGAAGCCGTAGCGCTTGTGGCGCCGCAGGACCTCCGCCGTCAGCTGCGGCGCTGCGCGCAACTCCCGCTCCAGTTCGACCACGTCGCGCAGCTCCGAGAGGAAGAACGACGAGATGCCCGTGAGCTCGTGGACCTCGTCGGTCTCCATGCCCTGGCGGAACGCCTGCAGCACGAGCTCGTAGCGCTCGGCGGTGGGGATGGCGAGCGCCTGGCGCAGCGCGCCGATCTCGCCCGGCAGGTCGTGCGGCGTCTCCAGCTCGCGCGAGCGCATCGCCTTGAGGAACGCCTCCTTGAAGGTGCGGCCGATCGCCATGACCTCGCCCACGCTCTTCATGTGCGTGGTCAGCTCGTGGTCGGCCATGGGGAACTTCTCAAAGGCCCAGCGCGGCATCTTGACGACCACGTAGTCGAGCGTCGGCTCGAAACAGGCGGGCGTCCTGCGCGTGATGTCGTTGTCGATCTCGTCCAGGGTGTAGCCCACCGCGAGCCGGGCGGCGATCTTCGCGATCGGGAAGCCGGTGGCCTTGGAGGCGAGCGCCGAGCTGCGCGAGACGCGCGGGTTCATCTCGATGACCACGACCTCGCCGGTATCGGGGTTCACGGCGAACTGCACGTTGCTGCCGCCGGTGTCGACGCCGATCTTGCGCACGATCGCGATGGCGGCGTCCCGCAGTTCCTGGTACTGCGCGTCGGTGAGCGTGAGCGCCGGCGCCACGGTGACGCTGTCGCCGGTGTGCACGCCCATCGGGTCGATGTTCTCGATGGCGCAGATGACGACGACGTTGTCGGCGCTGTCGCGCATGACCTCGAGCTCGAACTCGTGCCAGCCGGCGACCGACTCCTCGAGCAGGACCTGCGCGATGGGGCTGAGCCGGAGGCCGCCCTCGACGATGCGCGCGAAGCTCTCGTGGTCGTAGGCGATGCCGCCGCCGCTGCCGCCGAGCGTGTAGGCGGCGCGCACGACGAGCGGGAGGCCGAGCTCGGCGGCGGCCGCCCTGGCCTCCTCCATCGTGCGCGCCAGCCGGCTGCGCGGCACGCGCAGGCCGATCTCCTCCATCGCGGTGCGGAACTCGAGGCGGTCCTCCGCCCGCTGGATGGCCTTCTCGTCGGCGCCGATCATCGCGACCCCCCAGAGGTCGAGCACGCCGGCGCCCTTGAGCTCCATGGCCAGGTTGAGGGCGGTCTGCCCGCCGAGCGTGGGCAGCAGCGCGTCCGGCCGCTCGACCTCGATCACGCGCGTGAGCGTCGCGAGGTCGAGCGGCTCGATGTAGGTGCGCGTCGCCAGCGAGGGGTCTGTCATGATCGTCGCCGGGTTGCTGTTGACGAGCACGACCTCGTAGCCCTCTTCGAGCAGCACCTTGCAGGCCTGCGCGCCCGAGTAGTCGAACTCGCAGGCCTGCCCGATCACGATCGGCCCGGAGCCGATGACGAGGATCTTGTGCAGGTCGTCGCGGCGCGGCATCAGGCCGACTCCGCGCGGAAGCGCGCGATCTCGTCGCGGAAGCGGCCGAACAGGTGGAGCGAGTCGTGCGGGCCGGGCGCCGACTCCGGGTGGTACTGCACCGAGAAGGCGTAGCGGCCGCAAGCGGCCACGCCCTCCACCGTGCCGTCGTTGAGGTTCACGTGCGTGATCTCGGCGCCTGCCACCGTGTCGTGCTTGACGGCGAAGCCGTGGTTCTGCGTCGTGATCGCGATCGCGCCGGTGCGCAGGTCCTTGACCGGATGGTTGGCGCCGCGGTGCCCGAACTTGAGCTTGAAGGTCGAGTAGCCGAGCGCCTGGGCGAGGAGCTGGTGCCCGAGGCAGATGCCGAACACGGGCACCTTCCCGAGAAGACGCTCGACCGCCTTGACCGCATACGTGACGGCGGCCGGGTCGCCGGGACCGTTGCTGAGGAAGACGCCGTCCGGCGCGTGCTTGAGCACCTCCCGGGCGCTCGTGCGGGCGGGGACCACGGTGACGCGGAAGCCGCGCTCGCCGAGGCAGCGGAGCATGCTGCGCTTGAGGCCGAAGTCGTAGGCGACGACGTGCAGGTCGGGCGCCGGCGCCCCTTCGGGTGCCGGCGCCTCGTAGGCCTCGCCGGTACTGACGACCCTTGCCAGGTCGAGGCCGCCCATCCTGGGCAATCCCTGGGCGGCCTTGCGCAAGTGCTTCACGTCGTCGGTCTCGGTGCTCACGACGGCGCGCAGCGCGCCCTTGTCGCGGATGTGCCGCGTGAGGGCGCGGGTGTCGACGCCGCTCACCGCCAGCACCTCGTGCTCCGCCAGCCAGTCAAGCCAGGTCTGGCGCGACGAGCGATTGAAGCGGTAGTTCGTGAGCTCGCGAGCGATGATCGCCCGCGCGTGCGCCTTGCCCGACTCGTCGCGCCCCGCATCGGCGCCGTAGTTCCCGTTCATCGGGAAGGTGAAGGTGATCAGCTGCCCGCAGTACGACGGGTCGGTGGCGATCTCCTGGTAGCCCGCCATGCTCGTGTTGAAGACGATCTCGCCGCCCACCGCGCCCTGGCCGGCGAGCGCTTCGCCGCGGTAGGAGGCGCCGTCCTCGAGGACGATGATCGCCGGACTAGGCAAGGTCCTCCCAGGCGACGCGGCCGGCGGCGATCGTGAACTTGACCCGGGTCTCGAACCGCTGCCCGAGCCACGCAGAGTTGGACGACCGCGAGCGCAGCGTCTCGCGGGAGACCGTCCACGGCGCCTTGGGGTCGACGATGCACACGTTGGCGAGGGCGCCCTTCGCGATGCTCGGCGGCTGCAGGCCGGCGAGGCGCGCTGGAGCGGCGCTCATGCGCGTCACCAGCGTGGCGAGGTCGAGCGCCTTGCTCCTGACGAGCCCCTCGAAGAGGACGGCGAAGGCGGTCTCGAGCCCGATGGTGCCGAACGGCGCCTCCTCGAACGGGACGTCCTTCTCCTCCGGGGCGTGCGGCGCGTGGTCCGTGGCCACGCAGTCGACGAGCCCGCTCTTGAGCGCCGCGACCAGCGCCTTGCGGTCGCTCTCGGCGCGCAGCGGCGGGTTCATCTTGAGATTCGGGTCGAGGGACTCGATGGCCTCGTCGTTCAGCATCAGATGATGCGGCGTCGCCTCGGCCGTCACCTTGACGCCGGCGGCCTTGGCGCGCGCGATGGCGATGAGCGATGCCTCAGTGCTGACGTGGCACACGTGCAGCGCCGCATCCTCGTACTCGGCGATGTCCAGGGTGCGGGAGACGTCGAGGCTCTCGCAGAGCGACGGGATGCCGCTGAGGCCGAGGCGCGCCGAGACCGGGCCCTCGTGCATCTGTCCGCCCCTGAAGAGTGAATCGTCCTGCGCGTGGATGGCGATGAAGCGGCCGCTCACCTTGACGTACTGCAGGGCGCGGCGCGTGAGCGCGGCGCTGGCCAGCGGGCGGCCGTCGTCGCTGAAGGCGACCGCGCCGGCCGCGCCGAGCTCACCCATCTCGGTGAGCTGCTCGCCGGCGAGCCCGCGCGTGACGGCGGCGAAGAACCCCACGGGGATCACCGCTTCGGCGCGCGCCATCGCGGCGAGTCCCGTCAGCACCGTCGCGGTGTCCACCACCGGGTCGGTGTTGGCCATGCCGAACACGGCGACGTAGCCGCCGGCCGCAGCCGCGGCAGAGCCGCTCGCGATGTCCTCTTCGTCCTCGCGCCCCGGCGCGCGCAGGTGCGCGTGCAGGTCGACGAACCCCGGCAGTACGAGCATCCCTCCGGCGTCGACGACGGTCGTGTTCGTGCCCGGCTTGAGGCCGTTGCCGATATCGACGATCTTGCCCTCGGCGATCAGCACGTCCTGGACGGCGTCGACGCCGGACTCGGGGTCGACGACCCTGCCGCCCTTGATCAGGACCTCGGCCGCCGGCGCGCTCTTGCACCACGTGCGTTCCATCAGACCACCTCCCCGCTCGCGGTACCGTCGCTGTAGCCGACAATGGTCCGGTACAGGATCGCCATGCGCACCGCGAGCCCGCTGAAGACCTGGTGCGCGATGAGGTTCTCGTCGTCGTCGGCGACGTCCGCGGCGATCTCGACGCCGCGGTCGATCGGGCCGGGGTGCATGACCCTCTGCCCCGGACGCAGCCGCGCCCGGGAGACGCCCCAGAGCCGGCTGTACTCGCGCAGCGAGGGCAGGAAGTCGGCCCCCGAGTGGGCGCGCTCCTTCTGGATGCCCAGGACGTAGATGACGTCGGCGTCCTTGAGGTTAGCGAGGTCGTACTCGACCGTGACGCCCATCGCCTCGATACCGCGCGGCATCATGGTCGGCGGCCCGACGAGCGTGACCTCCATGCCCAGCATCTTGAAGCCCATGATGTCGCTGCGCGCGACGCGGCTGTGGAGGACGTCGCCGATGATGAAGACCTTGAGGCCGTCGAGGTCGCGGCCGAGGTTCTGGCGCAGGCTGAAGAGGTCGAGCAGGCACTGCGTGGGGTGCTGGTGATTGCCGTCGCCGGCGTTGATGACGCTCGCCCCGGTGTTGGCCGAGAGCGTCTGGCAGGCGCCGGCCGACGGGTGCCGCATGACGATGATGTCGGGCGAGTAGGCGCTCAGCGTGATGGCCGTGTCCTTGAGCGTCTCGCCCTTCTCGACGGCCGAGCCGCCGGCCTTGAGGGCCAGGGTGTCGGCCGACAGCCGCTTGGCGGCAAGGTCGAAGCTCGACGAAGTCCGCGTGGACGCCTCCCAGAAGAGGTTCACGACCGTGCGCCCGCGCAGGGTCGGCACCTTCTTGATGTCGCGCTCGAGGACCGGCAGGAAGCTCTCCGCGGTGTCGAGCAGCAGTTCGACGTCGGCGCGCGAGAGGTCTTCCATCGAGATGAGGTCGCGCTTGGGCATGTCAGCCCTCCTTCGAACGGACGAGCACGACCTCGTCCTTGCCATCGCACTCCTCAAGCCGCACGCTGATGCGCTCCTTGGGGGCCGTGGGCAGGTTCTTGCCGACGTAGTCCGGCCGGATGGGCAGTTCGCGGTGGCCGCGGTCGACGAGGACCGCGAGCTGCACGGCCGCCGGCCGGCCGTAGTCGAAGAGGGCGTCGACGGCGGCGCGGATCGTGCGTCCGGTGTAGAGCACGTCGTCGACGAGCACCACGGTGGCGCCGTCGATGTCGAAGGGCAGGTCGGTATCCTTGACGACCGGATGCGGCGTGTGGGGGATGACGCCGACGGCGCCGCGCGCCGCCACGTCGTCCCGGTAGAACGAGATGTCGAGGTCGCCCTTGTCGTACTGGCGGCCGCCGACCTCGCCGAGGAGCTTGTGGATGCGCACCGCGAGGAAGGCACCTCGGGTGTGGATCCCCACCACGGCGAGCTTGGCGTCGCCTGGGTTCTTCTCGAGGATCTCGTGAGCGATGCGCGTGATGGTGCGCGGCATCTGCTCGGCCGTCAGGACGACGACCTCATTAGCGGGTCTGGGTCCGGGCATAGAAAAGGCGCCGCCGTCTCATGGTTGCGTACGGCAGCGCTGCACCCCCTTTCCGTCTCACTGGACGTGGTTAAAGGTCGCCGGTACTGTACCAGCCCCCCAAGCACGGAGCAAGGACGATCCGCTGGCTTCCGCGGTGCCGCGCGACGGCTCGTGCGGCGCCCCCGCGAC
>Ga0209697_10007564_pt1 | contig 12647 bp, 10 predicted proteins | sample AliMusrvi5mmetaG_FD_184115 | JGI IMG/M metagenome (GOLD analysis project Ga0209697, IMG submission 184115) | Freshwater lake bacterial and archeal communities from Alinen Mustajarvi, Finland, to study Microbial Dark Matter (Phase II) - Alinen... | ecosystem: Environmental > Aquatic > Freshwater... | reverse complement strand
TGGATCCGATGTACCCGCCGCAACCCCGTTCTGGCCATCCACCGAATATTTACATTCCGAGTCATGCCGGCGGCAAGAGACTCTGTGAATCCGTGTCCATCCGTGTCCATCCGTGGTTGAACTGCTCTTCCCAGGTTGAAGGCACCAGTCAGTGGCCTGACGGTGCTTGGGACCTCTCCTTTGCTATCTATCGGAGTCTTGGTTGACACCGCCGACCCAGGCGGCGCCCCGAACAGGCGAGCCGTTGGCCCCTCACCGGCTACCGCCCGCTCCGCCCACCGCCGCAGACAGGTCGGGAGCCTCCCCGTAGCCTCGCCGGAGACTCGCCGTAGTACCCTCGATCCGGATCGAGGGTACTACGGCGAGTCTCCGGCGAGTGTCCGGCGAAGCCCGCGCGCGGCTGGGGAGGGCTTGGGCGAGAGGAGGGTGGACGGCCTGCAATGGGTCACCGGGTAGTGTCAGTGCAACAATAGCCGCTGGGGTAAAGTTGGTCAGACCGGGCGCAGGAGGTTGAGGCAAATGTAATGGTCGTCGCAGCTCACTGCTTCCACCGGGTGGAGTTTGCCTGGCTGTCCCTTCTTCTACCGCCTTACGGCGGGCTAGGCTGAGAAAGTGGGCAAATCTTGCCCACCACAGAGGGTAAACTATGCCTGGCAACCGCTGGAGAGCCCTCTGGGGAGGGATCGAGGGTCAAAAATGCCACATCTCCAAGCCCTTTTCCGCCTTCTGCCGTAGCGGCACACCCACTGCTTAGCAGCCAACCGCATGAATCGCGTAAGACCCGATCACGACGAGACCCTGCTCCGAAGTAGCCGCGGACGGAAGCCCGCGCAAACTATTCCTTTCCCAGTGTAACCCCTCCCCGGTGCATGGATGCCAATTACAACCAATCAACCTTCCAGGGCGGAGCGCCGGAGCCGGGTCAAGCTCCGCTAGGAGCGCCATGTTTGTAGCAACGACCACCTCGGTTACCCCAGCAAGCTCCGTAGGAGCGGCATCAACGGGGATTCTGGCCCTCACAGACTATCGGCAGTGGCAGAGCGAATACGAACCCATGGCGCTCCTAACATTTCATATTCAAGTAGCCGCCGACGGCAGTCGGCGCTATCTTCGCTGTGGAAAGAGTGCGCCGACTGCCGTCGGCGGCTACGCCCTGTCGTCGGATCGTGCGACACCCGTGGCTATAGACATGGCGCTCCCAGCGGAGCTTCTCGAGTCTCTGCCACCCCTCCGTCCCGCGAATGATGCATGTAAGGTGCGCGGACATCCTTTTCCAATACCGCTAGGATTTGAGCGCAGAAGACACGCGCGCAACTTGGGCCAAGACTTTGTCCCGGAGGGACATGCGAGAATAGCCCAACGTTTCAACGTTGGGAACCAGCCCCGAGGAACGATAAGTCCCGAAGGGACGGCTGACCGGTGCGGTAGGTTCAGCCGTCCCTCCGGGACTTGCGCGCCCCGAACCGGCACACCCAACGTTGAAACGTTGGGCTATTGTCAAACATCCCTCCGGGATGGAGATGATATCCTGGCGGCATTGGACAAGAATGTCCGCGCTCCAACTACCCTGCTAACGACGCCGGAAAAGCATAAGCTTGAAAACGCCTGATCCTATGGCTACCATGATCGCCCATCCCAAGCCAATCAAAGACCCCGCAGCCCTGATTGCCTCCATCATCCGCTACGCTGATGCGCACTACGCCCGTGAAAACTGGCTGGTGGCCCGTGATTTCCTTAGCCTGGCGGTCGAAATTGACCCCGGATACCCACGACTCCTCGGGTCGCTCGGCAGCATCCAGTTCCAACTGCAGGAATACCCAGCCGCCTGCACCTCTTTCTCCGCCGCCGTCCGCCGGAACCCGGACGACCCGGACCTCCACATCCAACTGGCGATGGTCCATTCGAAGCTTGATCACCCGGGAGCAGCCGAAGCGGCTCTGAACCGCGCTCTCGGACTGCGCCCGGATGATCCCACCACGCTGAGACTGCTCGCCGATAGCAAACGGGACCAAGGGCGTTATCAGGAAGCCGGGGCCATCTACGGGAAGCTCATCAACCGGCATCCGGACCAGGTGGGGGTCTTTCTTTCCCTGGCCAAGTGTTTCTTCAAGCTCGGCGACCGGGAGGGCACTCAGGCCGCCTTGGAGTTGGTCCTGACTCTTGATCCTAACAACGAAATCGCCCGGGAAAACCTGGCGACGCTGCAGGCTACGGGCAGCGGACCATGTACCGTCACGCTCCAAACGCGTCCGACCATGCCCACTTCTAATGTCGAACATGGCTTGGTGGCTGCCGCCAATGTCGCCCGCGACTGGGTTACGAGCCCGTATTACTCCGATGCGGAAAAGTGGACGTGGATTTTCTGGGATCCGATCTCAAGCTTCAAGCGCCTATTCGACAAGCTCCCCGCAGGGAAGCTTGTAGATTTGGCCTGCGGCCATGGCCGACATTCCGAGAAGTTGCTCAATCTCGGCAGAACGGTCATCGCGCTCGATATCGTGCCCGAGAACATAACCGCCACCCAAGAGAGACTCAGAGGACGTCCTAATTTCGCAGCTCATCGCTGCAATGGAGTGGATTTCCAGCCAGTCGCCGACAAGTCGATGGACGCCATCATTTGCTACGATGCGATGGTCCATTTTGATTGCGATGTCGTGCACAGTTACCTCCGCGATGCCGTGCGGATCCTTCGGCCCGGTGGGATGGGGTTGTTTCACCATTCCAACTACGATGGAAGTCCCGCCGCAATCCACTATGGGCAAAATCCCCACGCACGGAATTTCATGACTGCCCGGCTCTTCGCCCACTTTGCGCACAAGGAGGGCTGTTCAATCATCGAACAACAGATCATCCCGTGGGGTGATGTTCCTGCATTGGACTGCATCTCGCTGTTCCAAGTGTAGCGATAAAGAGAACGAGCAAGTGCGTGAAGCACCGTAAAAGCAGCAGTTCTCGTTTTGGTAGTCCTGGCAGAGTGACATTTGGATTATGGCGCTAAAAGTGGTGGCACGGGAGCGCTGGGCCGGTGTCTGAGGCTCTATTGAGGGTCCAACGCACGGGGTAACGGCGGTAGCGGGGAGGTATCCGAAGGGTCTGGGCCGGAGCATCACCCCGCTCCATTCTTGGTTTTGTGCTTTAAGGCGGTTTGGCGTTGGGGCCGATTTCCAGCCCCCGCATCATAAAGTCAGTCAGAGCGGCCCAGAGCGCGCAGGTCATCGAACAAGGTCCTGCAGTTGGGCAGGGTGGCGCGGCTGAGCCGGTAGTGACCACTTGGATCGACAATGCCTCGCCCTTGATCTTGCTCGGCGAGATCAATCGCCTTGAATCGAGACGTCCTGAGCGTTGGCTTCCTGCTATCCCGCTCGATCATTCAGCAAACACTCACCCTCGTCGGCAAGCTTCCCTGACCTATGCCCACAGAAGACTGCCGCTTTGTCCCCAATTGCTTCAGCTCGTCCGCAGCCGGACAACTATTTGCGAGGCTCACCTCTGGGTGAATCATGTCGGCGGCAAGAGACTCTGTGAATCCGTTTTCATCCGTGTCGATCCGCGGTTGAACTGTTCTATTAGGATAAACCGCGGATTGCACGGATAACACGGATAAGGACGAACTGGGAACAGGCTGACAGAAATATTGGAGACAGGAAAGTGGGGTTTTGCTTGATATTTCTGTCTGCCATTTTTCTGTCAGTCCTCATTGCCCCCATCGGGTGGAGCTTTGCCTGGCTGTGCTCCGTTCTGTCGCACCATGGTGGTGCTAACCTGGCTTGGTGGGCAATTCCTGCCTATCACCGAGGGTGAATTTGCCTGGCATCTGGCGCGTCCGCGATCGAAAGCCCTCCGGGGAGAGGACGAGGGTCAAAATTACCACATTTCCGAGCCTTTCCCGACAGTTTGCGGTGACGGCACACCCATTGCTTAGCAGCCTACGGTATGAATCGCGTAAAACCCGATCACTATGAGAGCCTGCTCGAAGGCAGCCGCCTACAGCAGTCGGCGGAAACTAATCCCTCCCCAGCGCAACCCTCTCCGGCGCATGGATGCCATTCACAACCGATTCACCTCTGATGCCGGAGCGCCGGAGCCGGGTCAAACTCCGTTAGGAGTGCCATGTTTATAGCAACGACCACCTCGGATACCCGGACAAGCTCCGTAGGAGCGGCATTATTGGGGATTCTGGCCCCCACCGGCCACCGGCAATCGCCCAGCGAATGCGAAGACATGCCGCTCCTACGGAGCTTGGCGGATCGTGAGGTACGTCTGGCTATAAACATGCCGCTCCTAACGGAGCTTTGGATCTCGCTCTCGAACCTGCAATCCCAAAGGGATTGCGTCGTCCAGCCCAGGGTAGCTCGCAGCTCGCAACCCTGGGCTTCGGGTAAGAATCCCTTTGGGATTCTCTGGAATTTCCGAATGTGAATGTTCATGCCGCGAGACGCGGATCGAACTCGCAGGCGCGGACGGCCTCGCCACGTAGCGCAGGCGTCCCCGCCCGGTGTTCCAAACGCATACTACCAACGGCCCTGCGCCAGTGTACTGTAATGCGGCCTTTTGGGCTGACCAACGCGCAAGGGCGGACAAGAATGTCCGCGCTCCAATCGCCCCGCTAACGACGCAGGAATAACATGAGTTTGAAAACGCCTGACCCTATGGCCATCATGTCCGCCCCTTCCAAGCCAATCAAAGACCCCGCGGCGCTGCTTGCCTGCATCATCCGATACGCTGACTCACACTACGCGCGCGAAGGCTGGCTGGCAGCCCGTGATTTCCTTAGCCGGGCCCTCGAAATCAACCCCGACTACCCGCGACTGCTCGGGTCGCTCGGCAGCCTCCAGTTCCAATTGCAGGAATACCCGGCCGCGTGTGCACCTATCTCCGCTGCTAAGAGCTGTAACCCGGACAACCCGGACCTGAGGACACAACGAACGACGGTTCTGCCCCGTGCTTGCTCCAGTTCTAAAAATACACGGGAATCGTTAACACAAACGCGGACAAAGAAGATATTATGGCCGAACTAGCGCTTCCATTTATCCTGCCACAAGTAAATGATTCCGAGCTCGTATTTTCAAAATATGTCAATTTTTTAATAGCCCTGCGGGAAAGAAGACAACGAGTCTCAAACATTTCCTGTTCTCCCATCTCTGCTACAGTTGACTTAACAGTAGGCTGTAATCTCAGGTGTCCCTACTGTGGAACTGGGAGCGGAAGAATGTTGCGAAAGAAGGAGGTCATGCACAAGGATATCTACAACCGCATATTGGACAACATAGCTCGAAAACTGTTTGTATGCTGTTATTTTTCAACAGGTGAGCCCCTTTTAAATACCCAATTTGGAAGCTTGCTTCGAACAACATCCAAGCACAGCATATTTTCCCTAATTTCGACTAATTTGAGTATTCGGTTAAACGCCGATCGAATTGATGACATTCTTACTTCTGGTTTAGGGTTGATTGTCGCATCAATCGATGGGGCAACCCCCGAAACGTATAGTCAGTATCGGCGCGGGGGTGATTTCAATTTAGTGCTCGAAAACGTGGCTGCATTAGTTGCCCGCAAGCGCGAGCTGGGAATACAATACCCGTTAATAGAGTGGCGGTTTCTTGTTTTCCGTCACAACCAACACGAAATAGACGAGGCTCGTGCGATGGCAAGCCGGCTTGGCGTTGACCTTTTGGAGTTTTGGCCGGGCTCGGCACCCCAGAATCCCGAGCCAGGAATGGTGGCGGCTGCCACGATTAGTCCTTCGAACCCAATCTCTGGACTTGCTTTCGAAAGCGGCCTGCGGCGCAACGATCAATTCCTCACTTCGTATCTTCGAAAGAACAAACCCAAACCCTTCAACCCCCAGCCTGGGGACAACACAGAGAAGAAGTGTGACTGGCTGTATTTCAGCACGATGGTTTACCCAAATGGAGCCATTGGTCCCTGTTGCGTGGCTGAGGATGAAGCGACCGATTTCACAAACATCACTAAACATAATGATCTTGTTTCCGCATTAAACAGCGATAAGCACATTAAGAGCAGGCAGATGTTTAGCGCCGGAGTTACTAGTGGAACCATTTGCGATCAGTGCCCCATATCCGCTGCGCAAGATCATCAGTTCCAACAAACCTTCAAAGCAATCCTTAGAAACGCGCCAGGCTGGGTAATCAACAGCTTAAACGCTTCTCCACAAGAATACTTTTTTGAAATCGACCGGGCTTTGTGTCCTGAGGAGATTGGTGTGCTTTTTGAAAACCACATTCCGCGGGATGACGCCATCGACGAAGCTATTGAACGACTAAGCTTTGCAGCGCATCATCAATTGCCGCAAAAGGATTACATTCTGCAGTTCATCCGAACTCTCAAGGAAATAGGCAATGGCGCCGATGGGAAACTCTGTTCAAATGAGCGGGCTCTGATTGGCAACAGAGTTCCCAACGTTGAAGCGCGCCTGGCCATGGGAGATAAGAACCGCGAGGAGCCACTCTCCTCGCTGAGTCGTTTTCCCCAGGATGACGGCGTGGTGCAGATCTCCCCACCACGTCGTTTTGCCCATGATGAGAGTAGTTGGGATGAACAGGCGCCTCCCGGTCGCCATGTAGGCCGCGGGCTCGCGAGGCTGATTGAGTTGCAGGGTGGGGATTTGAGTGGCCCGGCCCTGGAAATCGGCTGTGGCACCGGCTCGATGACTGTCGGTCTATGCGAGTCCGGGCTCTACCCCATGAACCTGATCACAGATCCCTCTCCGGTGTTCGTCCGTATGGCAAGGAATGCGCTGATTAAGGCCGGCCTGAATCTCGACCGCTCGCGGTTTGGCATTCTGATGGCGGAAGATATCGGCCTTCTTCCGGCGGAGACGTTCTCGCTCGTTGCGATGCGGTATACACTGCACCACATAGCTGATGTGGATCGTTTGTTCAAAGCGGTGTCCCGAGTGCTCAAGAGTGGGGGTATCTTCGCCTTCGAAGAGCCGTGTTGGGAAGGGTATGTGCTGATGGGCGCCATAGCTCAGTTTCTGCCGGCCGTGGCCAGAGCCGATGGTGTCCGGCTAACGGAGGAACAGACAAACAAGCTGACTCTATTCACGGACACGATGCGCTATTACGCACGAAGGGACGTCGACAAGAGCCAGGCCGAGGACAAGCACCTCTTCAGGGTTGACGAGATTATTCATTTAGGAATGCAATGCGGCATGGAGGTGGCTTTTGTTTCGAATTACCATTATGAGCAGTTCTCTGGAGTAACGAATTGGCCAATTTGTAACGGCCACAACTTCACTAGGTTCTTCCATGACTATTTGAAGAATTGCATGGGATTTGATGAAGCGCTCGTTCGTCTCTTCGATCACTACCTCGCGCCGTACTGCAAATACATCGAAGACCTTTCTGGGAATGACAATGGCCCGTACATGCACGGCCTCTTTTGCTGCCGCAAGACGCCGCAGTAGACAACCACCTCCTCGGATCTGACTGCAACACAGACCAAGCCAACTCGCACCTAAGAAACTCCACCGGCGAGGCCTGAAGGACACGCCGGCGTTGCCACCCACTCAACGAACCCCTGCTCCCACCATGCTTTCAGGAAAGCTAAGCCCGCTGGGTACGTGGGAGAGCAAGACATTCTCGACTCTATACTCGGCCTGTTGAATGCCCACTATGCCAAGCAGAGTTGGCTCGCCGCAACGGACTTTTTATCGCTGCCCATTGAAATCTCGCCCAATGATAGCGTCATTCACGGCGCACTCGGCAGCCTTCGATGCAAACTCAACGGTTTTACGAAAGCGTGTGCCTCATTCACAACCGCTGTTAATTTGTCTCCGGACAAAACCCGGACCTGCACACCCAACTGGCGATGGCCCAACTGCAACTAAACCACCCTGAGGCAGGCGAAGCCGCCTTGAGCCGCGCTTTGGAACTACGGCCCGAGGATCCTACCGCGCTCAAGCTCCTGGCCGACAGCAAGCGGGAGCACGGGCGGTACCAGGAAACCGGGACCATCTACGGGAAGCTCATCAACCGGCATCCGGACCAGGTGGGGGTCTTTCTTTCCCTGGCCAAGTGTCTCTTCAAACTCGGTGACCGGGAGGGCACTCAGGCCGCCTTGGAGTTGGTGCTGACTCTTGATCCTGGCAACGAAATCGCTCGAGATAACCTGACGACTCTGCAGGCCACGGGCAGCGGACCATGCACGGTCATGCTGCCGCCCTCGTAAACCAGCTAGTAACCGTGAAATACCACACGGATCGCAAAGAAGGGGAGGCATGACGAAATGTGCTTTCGCCCGGCAGGTGAATTGAAGAATGACGTCTCACAGGGCATAATACGTTGATTTTGCGCTCTTTTGCGTTTCTTCGCGGCAATTCCAACTGCGTTTTGGGGTTCACGTCGACGTAAAGGTGGCTTGGGAGTGGCTTTGGGTGGCCTGGGCATGGTTTTTGGCGGTAGCCTTGGGCGGGGCCATTCCGCATTCTTCAATCGACCCTCTGCATTCCCTCGAGGCGGTCTGTTTTCCCGGGCTAAAGCCCCGCCAGAACTTGCCGATATAGACCTGACGGGTTAACTCGGGCTTGACCGCCCAGGGTGCGCTCTGTCGTTTCCGGAAGCGGACGGTGCATGGATGTGTGCGCCGACGCCTGCTTTTGCTCGCGAGCCTGTTGGCCTGCGAGGGTACGAAGCAGCGCCTCGCGCCGACTATCCGCTCTGGATCTATATGAACAGTAGCAATGGACTGATCTACTGCGGCTTGGGCTTGGATTCTGCGTCACCGAGTTCGTCGGCGGAAGCAGGACCCGTCAACCGAACAGGCGGGCCAGGACACGCCTCGAAGGAGACTTATGTCAAAATTGCCTTCTTCATTCTATTGGCCCTGCTCTTGGCCAGCCCGGTCGTTGCCGACCCGGTGGATCAAACGCGGGCGAAACTGGCCGCTTCCGGCTGGAAGAGCCAGCGGAAACACATGCTCAATCACCGAATGGACAAGCCCATCGGCCAAGTTGCCAGCTACCCCGGTTTTAATGTCGTTCAGCTTGAACCCGAAGGATTCATTGTGGTCCCAACGGATGACACACTGCCGGCGGTGATTGCGTTTTCTGAGAACGGCCGGCTCGAACCGGACCAAGGCAGTGCACTTTGGGCACTACTGACGGCAGACATGAACAACCGCCTGGCCAGCGTTCGGTCTAACCAGAAGAAGTTTGCCGTCTTCAAATCCGCCGCAGGCAATCACCCACCCGACAGGCTCCTGGAGCAAATGGCGTCCAGACAGAGTCGCTTCAAGGAGCTTGAACAACGGGGCAGGGCAAGGGACGGCAGAGACCCGAAGTCGCCTCGCAGGTCCCTGTACGAGGATGATTCGGGCACAAACGGTGCCGGAAATGGCCTCTTCACCGGCACGTCCACAAACGCAACGCCCGTCCGCCTAACCTCAGTGGCAATAGTGGACGGGAAGGTCCAAATAACGCACGACTCGGATGAGTCCATTACGCTCTATGCTTCTTTTGACTCCGGGCAGACGTGGCAGGTGCTCGACTCAGGCGTCGTTTGGCCGGTATGGATTTCCAAACAACCGGCCGACGAATTGGCTGCGTTTTACAAGGCGGAAAAGGACGGTATTTACGACGCGATGACTGTGGACCTGTTTCGCCACCCTCCCCCGTATCAGCCGCCCATTTCCGATGACATGGTGGCCCTGAATACGCCGCCGACCTACCAGTCAACCAGCGCCTCGGATATCAGGGTGTCTCCTTTGATCCAGAGCAGGTGGAATCAGCAAGCCGCTTTGAGTCAGCACTGCTATGATTATTACACCCCCAACAACTATCCCTGCGGCTGCGTGGCCACGGCCATGTCACAATTGATGAGGTATTGGCGATGGCCCTCGGCCGGCATAGGCCAGATCACCAAGACCATATATGTCAACGGGTCCGCGCAATCCCGGACAACCCGGGGTGGTAATGGATCAGGCGGGGCTTACGACTGGAACAACATGCCTCTGATCCCGAACTCGGTCCCTTACAACCTGGCTCAATGGCAGATGATCGGGTCGCTGACCTACGATGCCGGGGTCTGCGTCTTCATGTCTTACACACCCACTGGCTCGGGTGCCGGTCTAAATAGCGCCTCCTCGGCCCTGGTCAACAACTTCAAATACAGCAATTCGCGCTGTATGTGGATAAACTCGGGCGCTAATTCTACGACGTGGGACAAGATCCTCAGATCCAACCTGGCCGGCGGATATCCAGTGCTGCTGGGCATAGAGAGCACGAAAGGCGGCCACGCGGTCGTTTGCGACGGGTTCGGGTATTCGGGCAGTTCCCTTTGCTACCACATCAACATGGGCTGGGGCAGTTATTGCGACGCCTGGTATTTCTTGCCAACCGTAGATGATGGATACTACAACTTCAATGAGGTTGACACCTTCGTTTTCAACGTTTTCCCCACCGGGACCGGCGAAATCATTGCCGGCAGGGTGGTGAATACTGCCGGCGCTCCCATTGCTGGCGCCACCGTCACCGCAACCGGCTCTGGCACCTACACAACCTCAACGGATTCACAGGGTTACTATGGTGTACGCGTGGCAGCCAACCAGACCTGTACCATCAGCGCCACGAAGTCCGGCTATAATACGGCTTCGGTTGGAGGCATACCGGTTGGCACTTCTGTTCCCGACTATAACGGCAACTCTCCGAACGGCAACTACTTCGGGGCCGACATCACGTTATCCCAGTTCTCCCTCACCGCCGTAGCCCTTACCAACAGCGTTTGGCTGCGTTGGACCGCCCCGACAAACGTCGGCATGCCCGACAATACCGTCTATATCAGATGGCGTGCGGACCGCTACCCAGCCACTGCTAGTGATGGAACTGAGGTTTACAGGGGTACAAGCCAACTTTTTGCTCACACCAACCTGGATGGCAGCGGAACAACCACTAACTACTATGCCATTTGGGGCAATAACGGAACAGCTTATGCGCTTATTACCGGAACAACCCAAGCCTTTGCCTGTCCAGCGCCAGGTATCTTCAAGGTCTTCTGGACTAACGCGAACAGCATCGCGGTTTGGATGCTCAATACTAAGGCAAGCGTCCGATCGGTCGGATATGTCGGCGGTGTGTCTGCAGCGGCAGGATGGAGATTTGCTGGCAGAGGAGACATTGATGGGGACGGGGTGGCTGATTTAATCTGGGAAAACGATGCTCTCGGAAAAGTCAATTACTGGCTGCTTGACGCCGACGGCAGCAAGCGCTTCGGGGGCACCATCACGAACTTAAACACAAGCTTGTGGACAATCGCGGGAGTAGGTGACATTAACGGCGACGGAACGGCCGACTTGATTCTGAACAGTGCCTCCCTGGGACAAGTTAATCACTGGTTGCTGAATGCTGACGGCAGCAAGCGCTCCGGGGGCATTATCTCGAGCTTAAACGCAAGCTTGTGGACAATCGCGGGAGTTGGTGACATTAACAATGACCGAACCGCCGATCTGATTCTGTACAGCGTCTCCCTGGGAAAAGTCAATTACTGGCTGCTGAATGCCGACGGCAGCAAGCGCTCCGGGGGCACCATCACGAACTTAAACACAAGCTTGTGGACAATCGCGGGAGTAGGTGACATTAACGGCGACGGAACGGCCGACTTGATTCTGAACAGTGCCTCCCTGGGACAAGTTAATTACTGGTTGCTAAATGCCGACGGCAGCAAGCGCTCCGGAGGCATTATCTCGAGCTTAAACGCAAGCTTGTGGACAACTGCAGGAGTTGGTGACATTAACGGTGACGGAACCGCTGACCTGATCCTGTACAGCGCTTCCTTGAAAAAGGTCAATTACTGGTTGCTGAATGCCGATGGCAGCAAGCGCTCCGGGGGCACCATCGCGAGCGCACCAGATGGTTGGAACATCGCTGGAGTCAGTGGCCGTTGAGATTGACGGCATTGCCAACTTGGACTTGGCAAAACTGTTCTTCGAGCAACGTCAGTTTCTGGATTCTGACTGCTGATGTCAGCAAGCGTTCAGGCTTTGGTCGAGCACCGCTTCTGCGGAGTGATGTTTGTCTGACTGTGGTGGCCTGTTCAAGCGCGTTATCAAGGTGCTAACCTAGGCGGTGGGCAATTCTCGCCTGCCATCGAAGGTGGATTTTGCCTGGCGGCCGGCTCATTTTTCGATCGGAAGCCGTCGGCAAGGGAGATCGAGGGTCACAAATACAACCTGTTCAAGCCTTTTTCCGCGTTCTACCCCAGCGGCACACCCATTGCTTAGCAGCCAACGGCATGAATTGTTTACAACCCAATCACTGCGAGAACCTGGTATGGTGTGAACTCCACGCTGGAGAGCAACCAGCTTAGTATTTAATCAATCATGGGCAACATCCTCCATCTCGATCAATTCAAGCTCCGCGAAGCCGCCATCTTCGACCTCGACCGCTTCCGCAGCCGGGATCTCGGATTGGATGTATCCCCCTCCTTTGCGTTGGGGCCGCAAGACCGAATCTTCGTCATGGGAAGCTGCTTCGCCGCCGAGGTGTGCCGCGCTTTGAACGGACTGGGATTTGCCGCCAAGGATGCCGGGCAAGGGTAACTACTCAGGTCAGAACGCGGGCGAAGGAATAGAGGCGCAAGATTTCTAGATTTTGTACGGGACTCCAGAAAGCCGTCATGGCAATCTGGCGG
>Ga0209697_10007563_pt1 | contig 12649 bp, 15 predicted proteins | sample AliMusrvi5mmetaG_FD_184115 | JGI IMG/M metagenome (GOLD analysis project Ga0209697, IMG submission 184115) | Freshwater lake bacterial and archeal communities from Alinen Mustajarvi, Finland, to study Microbial Dark Matter (Phase II) - Alinen... | ecosystem: Environmental > Aquatic > Freshwater... | reverse complement strand
CTTTTAGGGCTGCAACCCTGGTTCAGACCTTCGTTTGTGAAGCCAAAAGCCGATATGGGCTCTCTAGTACAGCAGGCCGTGAAAGCCTACATTGCAGAAACCAAGGGATGAACTCTGAAATTCGGCTCAAAGCTCTCATTGGTCAGAGGGTAATCCTTGCCGGCGTCTTCCTTAATCTCTTCCTTTCACTTGGAAAGATATCAGGCGGAATTTTGGGGCGATCAAACGCACTGATTGCAGATGGAGTAGAGTCACTTCTAGACCTTTTTAGTTCTCTTCTGATCTGGGTCGCTCTGAAATACGCTGCAAAGCCACCTGATGCTGACCATCCCTATGGTCATGGAAAAGCCGAGTCGCTGGCTTCACTTGTTGGTGCGTTTGTTTTGGCACTTGCGGGCACCCTTATTGCCTATTCGAGCATTACCCAATTGATTGCTGTTGCTCATGGTCATACACCCCATCTTCCCTCCCCATACACACTTCTGATCCTAATCGGGGTGATCCTGCTCAAGGAAACGCTTTATCAGATAATGGCAAAGCGGGCACGCCGGATAGGCAGTAACGCACTTCTCGCAGATGCTTGGCATCACCGCTCCGATGCCCTGACCTCAATCGCTGCCTTTGTTGGAATTTCCATAAGCTTAATAGGCGGTCCCGGATTCGCTGTTGCAGATGATTGGGCTGCCCTCTTTGCATGCGTTGTCATTTTTTTCAGCTCGTTCAAGATGCTCAAGCTTTCCCTGGGAGAAGTTATGGATGCCCAAGTCTCCAAAGAGGCAGAGGAGACAATACTCAGGGAAGCATGCTCTGTTTCTGGGGTTGTCAGCGCCGAAAAGTGCCGTGTCCGCAAAAGTGGTTTGGCCTATCTGGCCGATCTTCATATCCGGGTCGATGGAGAAATTAGCGTCAGCGAAGGACATCTTATCTCACACGCAGTTAAAAAAAGGCTTATGTCATCCACCCTCCCCCTGGAGGATGTGACCGTCCATCTGGAACCTGAAGAGGTATAGACGCTATCTGCATTTCATGAGATTTCACCAACCCTCCGCTGAAACTTTTATTCCGGACGGGTTGAAAATTTCCGAAGCCCTGGCCCGTGTTACCCATCTTGGAATTGGAGCTCATCAAGACGATCTTGAATTCATGGCATTTCATGGAATTCTAGAGTGTTTTAAGCAGAATTCGAAATGCTTTGGCGGTGTTACCTGCAGTGATGGTTCAGGGAGTCCGCGAGGTGGTGCCTTATCAAGATTGAGTGATTTAGAGATGAAGGAAAGGCGGCGGTTGGAACAGAATCAAGCGGCCATTGTGGGTAGGTACGGTGTAATGATCCAGTTGGCCTATCCAAGTGACATGATCAAGAATCCGAATAAAACTTTTCTAAAAAACGACCTCTTTAGTATTATCGATAGGACACGCCCTGAGGTTGTTTACACGCACAATCCAGCTGACAAGCATAAGACACACATCGGCGTTGTAATTGCGACGATTGAGGCAATAAGGGGAATGTCGAGAAAGACACGGCCCGGCAGAGTAATTGGATGCGAACTCTGGAGAGATCTCGACTGGATGCCGGACGAGGAAAAAATCCTTATGGATGTAAGCGGTGGCGCAAAACTAGCCGGTGAACTGAACTCGGTCTTTCAGACGCAAATTGCATCCGGTAAACGTTATGATATCGCGACGAACGGACGGCGAGCGGCAAACGCTACCTTTTTTGATCCTAACAGCATGGACGCAGCTCGAGAGGTCATTATAGGAATGGATCTCACCCCCCTGGTTCAGGACGAGACTCTCAACATTGTTGAATTCATTTCTGTTTTGATAGGACGCTTTCACAATCGTGTGAAAAGTGACCTCCTGATGAGTCTAGGACAAACCTGACTAAACGGATAGCTTCCATGCTTTAATTGGAACACATCAAGCGACACCATTTTCCAGTACTCCAATCTTCTCGATTTCAACACAGCACTGGTCTCCGGTCTGAAGCCATCTTTCTGGCACCTGTCCCGCTCCAACACCCTCTGGCGTACCAGTCAGAATAACCGTTCCAGCTTCGAGTGTGGTGTCTCCACTCAGAAATTCAATAAGGGAAGGAATGTTAAAAATCATGTCAGCTGTGGTGGAGTTTTGAAGCCTCTCTCCGTTGATTGATGTAGAAATTTGCAGATTGTTTGGATCTCCTATCTCATCACTCGTTACAATCCATGGTCCCATCGGCGCAAAGGAGTCGAATGATTTGGCTCTACACCACTGGGTTCCTCCCCTCTCCTTGCTCTGCCAGTCCCTAGCGCTGACGTCGTTTGCAATTGTGTATCCCATCACATAGTCGAGAGCGTTTTCTCGGTTAGCGTTCAGACAGGTTCTGCCGATGATGACGGCTAGTTCTCCCTCGTAGTCCACCTTGGTGGAGACAAGGTTTCTCGGTATGACAATATCTTCCCTAGGATTTAGAAGTGCTGAGGGATTCTTAAAAAAGAGAATGGGATAATTAGGAAACTCTGTTCCCATTTCGTTGGCATGTTTGCGGTAGTTCAACCCGACGCAAAGAATCGCCTTCGGTACTATGGGGGCTAGCAACTTAAAATGACTTTCTTTTCTCCCGGTCGGATAAATCCCTTGAAAGGGATCCCCTTCAAGTATTTCCATGATATTCCCCAACTCTCCTATAGGACTCGCATAATGAGTTTCACCATTCTGGAGACAAATTCTGCCTATCTTCATATTTTTCTCAATATTGTAGAGGGTGGTAAGGAACTCAAGGTTTCAGAGGATAAACCCAGCGTGAATATTTATTGAGTCGGATCAAAATGCAGCAAATCTATTCGGCACATTCCATTTCCATGGCATGATGAGCGATTGCGGGACCCAAGTGACAATTAGAACCTACTGATAGAAATCCAGTTCGACGCAATAATGTCCTATAAAATGCAGCCGATTTAAGGCCCGAAATAGGAAAATCCCCTATAACGGAATCATTGGAGGTGTATAGTTCCAAAAAGGCTATTCCAGCCGTACGAGGTGCCAGAAAAGCAAGACCTTGCTTTAATTCACTGATAGAAAGGTAAAAAAGCATGTCGCTACAGATCACAAGATCATAGGAATCCTTTAGGTTACACTCGGAAAGCGATCCGAAAGAACCCAACCTTATCGAACGCTTAGTACCAAATCGACCTACTGCATAGCGACTGGAGTCAACTCCGGTATAATCGATCCGAGGACGCATGCTTCGCAGTGCGCCGAGCCAATTGGCTTCTCCGCAACCAACGTCCAAAACATTTCTGACTGTTCTCTCAAGATAGAATTCCGCCACTGCTACGCAAAGTGCAACCTTGCGACGGATTGCAGCTCCGGATTTAACTCTTGTGGACGGATTCCTATACCAGTGATCGAAGTAGGTCCTGTCATATCGCTCTTCAAGCTTTTTAGAGGAGCCGAGGTCAAGGTTGTTCTTCACTCGGTGAGAAATGAGCAAACATAGTGGCATGGAGAGTCCTTCACCGAGATGGTAAATCCGGAGTTGGCTGGCACATCAAAAGCATCTCCAACCAAATAGGAGTCTGTATTGTCTGCCGCCACCAAAGTCACTTTCGCCTCACCTTCGATTATCTCCATTCTCTCAGGCAGAGTTGTTTCAAAATAATATTCCCCTTCAAGAATCACACCAAGTGTCTTTTTAGATCCGTCAGCGAGAATGATTGTGTGGGAGATGACGCGACCTTCGAAATAGATATTCGCTTTTGCCTGAACGGCTACATTGTAAAATTCACTCATACGGATTCAGCTTTTTGTTTTTTTGAATGTTGCTGACAGAACTAATGTTATTTTATGTATGTTAAAATTGCCTTTCGAATTAGAAAAAACCTGAAAAATTAAATCGAGTTGGGTGAGCTCCTGATAGCCAAGGTTATGATTTAAAGCTGATTGAGCTACTTATTTTTTGGTGAATTTGCCTGTGGTTTTCAATACTGGGCATCTAACGGAAGCATTCTTACATCATCTTTCCACAGTTCAGAAATCAAAAGTGGGGCTATCCACCGGTGCAAAGCCAGCTCGATGATGCGGACAAGGGCCGTGACGGCGCAATTTATCCAGATGGTCCTCCGTGGCATATCCCTTATGTCTTGCAAATCCATATTGTGGGTATTCTTTATCAAGCATATCCATAATTCTGTCTCGAGTAACTTTTGCCAAGATACTCGCTGCAGCGATACTCAGGCTGATCCCGTCCCCTCCGACTACTGCTGTTTGCTCAACAGGCAAATTTTTAACAGCTAGTCCATCGACTAGCGCATGCCGTGGCGAGTAACCTTTGTGAATCAAACCCTCCAATGCCCTTCTCATTGCGAGTGCAGTTGCGCGTAAGATATTGAGCCTGCCAATCTCTTCCGTAGTTCCCTCTCCAATGGCATATCGAATCTGGAGGTTACCTGTCAGGTTGAAAAATAGTTCCTCACGGCGTTTGCTAGGTATCTTTTTTGAATCGTCAAGACCGTCCAATTTGAAATCATCGGGAAGGATGACCGCTGCTGCTATTACAGGTCCAGCTAGAGGACCCCTTCCGGCTTCATCAACTCCAGCAACAGGACGAATTCCTCGAGCATGCAGGGCATTCTCGTGATCTAGGGAAGGTCTGTGACGCTTCCCCACCTTCAAAGCTTTTGCTAATTCAAGTTAGGCTGCAATTTCTGCAGCCTTTTCTCTCACTGTAACAGCTGCTTTACCCTTGCGACTGCGCAGGTAATTGAGCTTCGAGCGCCGAACGCTCCCACGTTTTTCGACCTCCATCTTCGCGATGCGGGGGGAATGAAGAGGGAAAACCCTCTCAACTCCCTCGCCAAAGCTGACGCGGCGAACTGTAAAGTTGGCGTTGATCCCAGCACCCTTTCGTCCTATCACGATTCCGGAATACTTCTGAATTCGTTCCTTGTCACCCTCGATTACACGGGTGTGGACACATACTGAGTCTCCCACTTCAAAAGGGACTATGTCTGATTTGAACTGCTCTTTTTCGATGGTGTTGATGATGCTCATGACAAAATGAAGGCCGGATTATTGAACTTGAAGTAGTTGGTAAGAATGACCTTCCCCACCTTGATTTGCAAGTAGTAAAGAACAAAAATACTGATAGCGGACGCTTTACGCTTTTTCTTGAACCGCTAATCCTCATACTTACCATACTCACCACTTTTCATCTTTTACCTGAGGCTGTTAACCTTTCATAATGTCGCCCATGCGTCTTGTTATAGCAGCAACGGGTGCCAGTGGGGCTATCTACCTCCAAAGATTGCTAAAGCAATTGAGTAAGGTTGATGGAACAGGCAGCGATCATGAGATTCACTTGGTTCTATCGCCCTATGCAAAGCAGGTAATCCATGAGGAGATTGGATCGCTCGTTCTTCCTGAAGGTATTGTTGAACATAACGAACGTTCGATGAATGCGCCTTTTGCTAGCGGCAGTGCCCTCTTTGATGGCATGGTGGTTATACCATGCTCCATGGGAACAGTTGGACGAATTGCTGCCGGAACCAGTGAAAACCTTGTCCTTCGTGCTGCTGATGTATTTCTTAAAGAGAAGAGAAAACTGATACTAGTCCCTCGGGAAACTCCATGGAACCTTATCCATGCTAGAAATATAGTTACCGTCATCGAGGCAGGGGCATGCGTTCTTCCCGCTTCCCCTTCCTTTTATGGAATTCCAAAGAATCTCGAAGAGTTAGCGGACACCGTTGTTTGGCGAATCCTTGACCAGTTAGGAATAGAAGCCCCAAACGCCTGTAGATGGCGGGATGAATCCCGATTGGAAGGGGCTTGATGGCTGGGTTTAGCAGAGAGAGGCTCATTGCTGGGGTATGTGCAGCTGTCGCAAGGCTGATTTTTTTCACCATCAGGTTGCGTGTCAATGATCGTTCGGGATTTCTTACCAATCCTCCAGATGGACCGGTTATACTGATCTTCTGGCACAACAGAATTCCTGCAATTTCGGTCGGTTTTCTCAGGTATTACCCTCGGATTCATCCAATTCGCAAAGGGGTTTCAGTACTTACGAGCCCAAGCAAGGATGGGGACATACTTGCATCGGTTATGGCCAATCTCGGCATGGGGTCGGTACGGGGTTCAAGCTCGCGCCGAGGATCTACCGCTATACGGGAGTTGACATCACTCCTTGACTCGGGCATCGACCTTGCGATTACGCCTGACGGACCACGTGGTCCAAAATACTCGCTCGGACCAGGTGCAGTCTTCCTGTCCCAGAAAACAGGTGTCCCAATAATGCCACTTCATGCACGCTATCATTGTGCCATTCGGCTAAAGACTTGGGACAACTTCGCAATCCCGCTCCCCTTTTCTCGCATCGACATCACCATGGATCCCTACATTAAGATTGATCATGATCTCATTAATCTGGAGGACGAACGTCTCCGGATCGAATCTCTCTTAAGGGAACAAGCTCTCCTAGCAGATCCACCAGATAAGAAATGCCCCCATGAAACTCATTGATGGCAAAGCGGTCGCCGCTGAAATTGAACTAGAAACTCTCGCGCGTATTAATGCCCTCAAGGGCAGAGGAATCACCCCGGGCCTGGCAGTCGTTCTCATAGGGGAGGATCCCGCATCACAGTACTATGTTCGCAACAAGGACTTTACTTGTGCGAGACTCGGAATGTACTCGCGTAAAATCGAGCTTCGAAGCTCCACTACGCAGCAGGAGGTTCTCAATCTAGTCTCGACACTGAACGCTGATCCAGCAATTCACGGTATTCTGGTGCAGTCCCCTCCTCCAAGTCACATCGACGAGCGGTTAGTGACACTCTCGATTAATCCACTAAAGGATGTCGACGGATTCCATCCTGTAAATGTTGCCAAACTGGCAATGGAGGATCCAAGCGCCTTTGTTCCGTGCACTCCTCTTGGTTGCCAGAGACTTCTCGTAGCCGCCGGAATCCCGACCGCCGGTGCCGAAGTAGTCATCGTAGGCCGCAGTCTGATTGTTGGAAAACCTATGGCGCTTCTCCTCATGGCCAAGGGATCAGGTGGCGACGCTACTGTCACCATAGCCCATTCCCGAACAAAAGATTTGGCTAAAGTTACCCGGCGTGCCGACATCCTGATTGCCGCCATCGGCAGACCAAAAGCGATCGGGGCCAACCATGTAAAGGACGGAGCGGTAGTGATCGATGTCGGGATCAATCGTGTTAATGATTCCTCGTCGAAAGCCGGTTACAGGCTTGTAGGGGATGTCGATTTCGAATCCGTGGCCCCCAAATCCTCTTACATCACACCCGTTCCTGGAGGGGTCGGTCCCATGACAATTGCAATGTTGATGGCTAACACAGTCACAGCTTGCGAGAGGTTGACCTCCTGAAAAGATTCTAAGAACTTCTAATAACAGACAGCAGTTCTTCCCTGTCGGGACCATTGCCTACCATTGCTAAACACAGATTTTGGTTTTGGAGAATCATTTTCGCTGCGGTTTGAATCTCCGCTTGAGTGACTTTGGCAAGCCGATCATATAGGTATTCTGGAGTGAATACCTTGTCATAGATTAGCAGAGAAGTCCCTAGACGATGGTTTTGGGTAGAGGCACGTTCCAAAGCTATTCGACTAGAACCTATCGAATAATCGCGTGCTCTGAGTAGTTCGTCCAAGGTGGGTCCCTTCTGAGCAATTTTACGGCATTCCTTGAGTATCAATTGCAACGCTTTCGATACATTTTTCCCATCAAGACCCAAAGAAATCTCAAAGGCTCCGCAATCTGAATGTGTCGATAGTGATGAGCTGATCGAATAACAGAGGCCGCGTCGTTCGCGAAGTTCCTGAAAAAGTCGTGAACTCATATTCCCACCGAGAATTATGTTAAGGAGATTTACTGCGTAGCGCCTATGAGAGTGGGAGCCAAATGCGCGGAAGGAAAGGGCTAGCTGAGTTTGCTGAGTATCCCGCTCCTCGATCACCAACCGGGGAGCAGTTTGTCGGGCTGGAAGATTAACTTTTAGCCGACTGGGCTGAGAAGGGAGTCCATTAAGAAATTCCTCAACCAACTTTACAAACTCCCTGTGATTAACAGCACCTGCGGCAGTGACGATAGTGCGATTCGCATTATAATTGCGACGAAGGTGTCCAAAAAGATCCTTTCGCGAGATCGAAGAGAGGGTCTTTTTTGTCCCAGTGATGGGTCGTCCAAGTGAACTCCCTTGCCATGTCTCGGCTGTTAGCAGTTCCTGCACGTGCTGGGCTGGTTCGTCTCGGATCATTTCTATTTCCTCAAAGATAACACCCCTCTCCCTTTCAACTTCCTGAGCGTCGAGTCGGGAGTTGCTATACATATCGCATAGAACCTCAGTCACACCCGAAATATGATCATAGGCAGCCGTGGCATAAAAGCATGTGCGCTCTTCGGCGGTATAAGCATTGAGATCGCCGCCTACCCCCTCTATTTCCTCGCTGATCTGCCTTGCAGAGCGCTTTTGTGTTCCCTTGAACAACAAATGTTCAAGAAAATGAGAGAGCCCAGTCTGTCGAGCCGACTCGTGTCGACTTCCGACCGCACACCAAATACCCAGAGCAGCAGTTTGCGATGATTCCATCGTGATGCTAGCCACTCGCAGCCCATTGGAAAGAATGGAGACTTCAGGCTTCAATCAAATAAATTGTGCTCTCCGCGAATAGTCATCAGAGCCTCGGCGATCTCAATATCGGCAGGCCAAGTGATCTTCGGATTCGGAAAAGGACTGTTAACAAAAGGGATTCTCAATCCAGCTGAAACCGCGACGGACACTTCATCGGTTGGATTAATTCCAGCTTGTATGGAATTTGTAATGAGCTCTGTAATAAGTTGAAGGGAAAATACTTGTGGAGTCTGCATTGCCCAGAGTCCATCGCGATCCACTGTCTGAATCGCACAACCTTCGGAATCTGCCAGATGCAATGTGTCGATTACAGGAACAGCGGCGGCAGCCGCTCCATACTTATTGGCTTTCTGGATACAAAGGTCGATTAAACTAGTCGTTACCAAGGGACGTGCGGCGTCATGGATTGCAACCATGCGAACCATATTTCCTAGCGCTTTAATTCCCATTAATACTGATTCGTGTCGGTGATCCGCACCGGCCACTACTTTCTTCAATTTTGCTATCCTTTCGGCGTAGGCGATAGCTTCAAACTCGTCCACCCTTTCTCTGGGAGCTACAAGGACGATTTCGCTGATGGCTGCCGTTCGAGCAAATGCCCGAAGTGACCAAGCAAGCATCGGTCTCCCAGCAAGTATCGCGGTCAGCTTGTCTCCACCGAAGCGACTACTCGATCCAGCACCGACAATCACAGCAGCACATACGGGAGGCGTTGCTGGCATAACCTAGCCGTGCAATTATGGAAGTTGCTTTTGGACCTCAGCACTTAGGCTCTTTCCATCGGCGCGCCCTTGGGCCTTGGCTTGGGCAGCCTTCATGACTGCACCCATGTGGGCTTTTGAAGTGGCACCCACTTCAGCAATTGAAGACATTACCAAGGAGGTAATTTCCTCACTGGATAATCCCTTGGGAAGATAAGCAGCCAACACGAGTATTTCGGCCCTTTCCTTTGCTGCAAGTTCAGGTCGCCCTCCTTCCTCAAATCCGGCGGCGGCATCCTCACGTTGCTTAATCTGTTTACGAAGCACAGCAGTTGCTATGTCATCATCAATCACAGCAGAGGCTCCACCCTTTTCAATGGCGGCGTATTTCAATGCCGACTTTACCATGCGCAAAGTACTAAGGCGGTCAACCTCTCTGGCCTTCATTGATTCCTTAAGGTCATTGTCTATCTGTTCTGCAAGTGTCATAGGATCAAAAGATGTAATTTGTGAACTTACTACCCTACGCGCTTGAGTTGCCCTCGTAAATGAATTCTCCTATCAGTATGTCTGATCGACCAATCCGAACCCGATTTGCCCCCTCCCCCACAGGTCTTCTCCATGTAGGAGGTGCCCGAACGGCGCTCTTTAACTGGATCTATGCCCGGAAGCATGCGGGAACTTTTGTTCTCCGAATTGAGGACACAGATCACAGTCGCAACACAGAGCAAGCCAAACAGGTCATTTTTGATGGTTTGCACTGGTTAGGTCTCGACTGGGATGAGGGCCCGCAGAAGGGCGGCAACTATGGCCCTTACTATCAAAGTGAACGTGATTCCATCTACGAGGATTATCTAGGTCGTTTAGAAAAGATGGGGCATCTTTATGAGGATAATGGAGCAATTCGTTTCCGTTCCCCCCGCGAAAGGGTCACAGTTAATGACGAAATTTGCGGGAGAATAGAATTCGATCTTACTAACCCAGGCACCCACCCAGATCTCACTCTCCGTCGTCCCGACGGTTCTTGGATTTTTCACTTCGTTAGCGTGGTCGATGATATCGAAATGAGGATCTCCCACGTCATTCGCGGTGAAGACCACCTCTCCAATACTCCCAAGCATATCGAGCTCTACCGCGCCCTGGGTGCAGAGCCCCCGTGCTTTGCACATATGCCACTGATTTTAAACCGAGATGGCAGCAAGATGAGCAAGCGTGATGAGGGTGCCGCTCTGGGTACTTATCCTGAGGCGGGTTATGCCCCCGAAGCCCTACGCAACTACCTCTGCCTTCTAGGCTGGTCACCTAAGGATAACCGGGAACTCATTGCCTTGGATGAAGTGATCCGAATATTTGAGCTAAGCCAAATCAATCGCCGAAGTGCTGCATTTGATCCCGACAAATGCTTCTGGTTGAATGGTCAATATTTTCTTCAAATGGATATTGCGCGCTACGCTGAGCTTGCAATTCCTTTCCTGCAGAAGGCTGGAATTGTGTGGCCTACGTGGGAATCCTTGGAAAGGGTCCTATGTATCGTAAAACCGAAGGTAAAGCTTCTCAAAGATCTGCCGGAGTGGACCGAATTCTTCTTCACCGAGGATTTTTCCTACGATGAGACGGCTGTTACAAAAAGCCTTACTGGATCATCGGCGGCCGGTCGCCTCACGGCCTTGTCGAGCACCTTTGCCAACGTTTCTTCCTGGGAGGCAGTCGCCTTAGAACAAGCGCTCAAAGAAACAGCTGTAAGACTTGGCTTGAAGGTCGGTGAACTCGTCCATCCTGCTCGAGTAGCTGCAAGTGGGCGTGGGGTCGGTCCTGGTCTTTACGAGATGCTTGAAATACTGGGCAAGGAGAAGACCCTAAAACGATTTGCGTCTGGTATCGCTAAATCGCTTCAGAATCCAGAATGAGAGATCAGGATTCTCCTGTGAAAGTTTATTCGGCCGGAGACCTTATTAACCTAGGGGAGCAATTTAGCCATCTTGTCCCTGCTGCCAGACTAGCAGTCTTAGGGGATCCAATCGCCCAATCAGCCTCTCCCCCGATGCAAAATACTGCGCTCCGTGAAAGGAACATACCCATTCAATATGTCAGAATTCATGTTTCGAGTCAGGAACTTCCACTCGCGTTCAAAAGTCTAGTCAAGGCTGGGTTCATAGGTGCAAACCTGACGATGCCACACAAACAAGCTGCACTTCCTTTATTAGATCAGATTGATCCAAAGGCTATGCTTATGGGCGGAGTCAACACGGTATCCGTTCATGAAAACAGGCTCGTCGGGTTCAACACGGACGGTCCTGGATTGGAATCAGCCATCATGGAGGAGTTTGGCCTTCAGCTGAAGGATTGTAACATCCTCGTTCTTGGTGGGGCCGGAGGGGCAGGAAGAGCCATAACTGTACAGTGCTTTCTTAAAGGAGCCCATCCAGTCATCGCTAATCGCTTGAAAAGCAAGGGGGACTCACTCCTGACCGAAATCAGTAATTCTAAATTGGGAATTAAAGCTGATTTGAGCAAATCGATCTCAATGTCCGACGTAGAACTGCGCCACGCTGTAGAAAATTCTCAAATCATTATAAATGCCACACCGCTTGGAATGAGAGAGGACGATTCCTCCCCTCTTCCAGATGGAATCCTCACCAAGAGTCACTACATTTTTGACACGGTCTATGCTGGTCGCACAACCAGACTAGTCCGGCAAGCTGAGTATGCGGGAGCTCACTCAGCAAACGGTCTCTCAATGCTACTCCATCAGGGGGCTCTTTCTTTTGAGATTTGGTTTGGCCAACCCGCACCATTGGAGCTAATGCGGAAGGCGCTCCTGAGATTTACTACATAATTGGTCAAATCATGTCAGGATTCAAACGGATCAGTATCAGTCGTAATTAATCCGGGCAGGACAGTATTATTCTGGCGCTCTCGGAATCGATTGAAATCTGTTCCGCTAGGGCTGCGAGACTTCCAAACTTGCGCTCCTCCCTTAAGTAATGAACAAAAACCACGTCAAGTTTTTTTCCAACAAGATTTTCTGAGAAATCAAAAAGATGAAATTCCGCTGTTCGCATAGACAAGGAGGGATCGACGGTAGGACGGTGCCCTATGTTGGCTACACCGGAAAAAAGTCTTTCACCTTCTCGTATGTTCACTGCATAGACCCCATCGGGTGGGAGTTGCATTCCTTGAACATCCAGATTGGCGGTTGGGAAACCCAATTGTCTACCCAGTCCCGCCCCTGAAACTACATATCCGGAAAGGACATAATTTCTACCAAGACATGAGGAGGCCGTTGAGAAATCACCCCTCGCAATTGCTTCTCTTATC
>Ga0209697_10007560_pt1 | contig 12651 bp, 9 predicted proteins | sample AliMusrvi5mmetaG_FD_184115 | JGI IMG/M metagenome (GOLD analysis project Ga0209697, IMG submission 184115) | Freshwater lake bacterial and archeal communities from Alinen Mustajarvi, Finland, to study Microbial Dark Matter (Phase II) - Alinen... | ecosystem: Environmental > Aquatic > Freshwater... | reverse complement strand
GTGTGCTAATGCGCGATTGCATTCTTTGCCGGATCACGGGATCGACCGTCTCGAAATCGACGCGCCGTTCCCCGAAGTAAAACGCATCGATCGCAATGACGACGTAACCGCGCTTGACCAACTCGGTGGCGTATGAGCGCCCGGAATAGTAGGTGTCCTTAAATGCCTTTACCTCAGCCGGTTCACCGGGTAATGCGACCAGTTTTTCTTTCCCGATGTTATAGAAACCACCGTGGTCGTGAAGCGCCACAATTGCAGGCGCCGGTTTATCCAGTTTCGCCGGGCGCAGCAGGTAAGCGGGGATGCGGATGCCGGGCGCGCTGCTGTAATAAAGCTTCTCGCGGATGTAGTCCCCGCAATCGACCACCTCAACGACCTCCGGGTTCAGCGGCGTCGCCGGAGGCTGATACCGGAGCAACTCCAGCAGTCTCGCGCGCGCCTGTTTGCGCCATGTGGGCGCATCGGAAAAGACACTGTTGTCAAACGAGAGCGTCGCGGCATTCTGGGAGGCGATGCGTTCTATCAGGGGGTATAGATTGCCAATGGTCTGTGTCATGATTTTCCTTGTTTCGTCAATTTCTTGAGTTCGTATAACACGCTCAGGGCTTCCAATGGGCTCATGGAATCCGGGTCGATGGATTTCAGTTTAGCGACGGCGGCCGGTTCAGTGATGAACATAGGCAGTTGCTCCACCGGCTTAAACGATATCGGCTGAGTTTGCAGCGTGCCATCCTCCAACTGTTTGAGTATGTCTTGTGCGCGATGAATGACGTTCGCCGGCAGCCCGGCCAGTTGCGCAACGTGGATGCCGTAGGAACGGTCGGCGCCGCCGGGGATGACCTTGTGCAGGAATACCACCTTCCCGGTGTCCTCACTCACCGCGACGTTGTAGTTGCGAATGTGCGGCAGCTTCTCGGCAAGTTGTATCAACTCATGGTAATGGGTGGCGAACAGCGTCATCGCCCGCCGCTGCGGGTGGTTGTGGAGGTATTCGATGACGCCCCATGCAATCGCCAGGCCGTCGTAAGTGCTAGTGCCGCGCCCGATCTCATCAAGCACGACCAGGCTGCGTGGTGTGCAGTGGCGCAGGATGCTGGCTGTCTCGACCATTTCCACCATGAACGTGCTCTGCCCGGCAGTGAGTTCATCCTGAGCCCCGATGCGTGTGAAGATGCGGTCGACGATAGGCAATGTAGCCGCTTGCGCTGGAACATAGCTCCCGATCTGCGCCATCAGCGCGATCAGCGCAACCTGGCGCATATAAGAGCTTTTGCCGCTCATGTTCGGGCCGGTGATGATCAGGATGCGCGCGTCCTGATCAATCAGTGCGTCGTTGGGGGTGTACGGCGTCTCATTCATCAGTTGTTCGATCACCGGATGGCGCCCGGCGGTGATCTGCAGCAGTCCCTGGTTGTTGAACACGGGCCGGGCGTAATGATTGCGCACAGCCGCCTCCGCCAGCCCGGCGGCCACATCAAGCCGCGCGATGGTGTGGGCAGTGTCGAGAAGCTCGCGCGCGTGGGAGGCCGCGTTGGCGTTCAGTTCCTGCAGCAGGCGCGCCTCGATTTCCGTAATTCGTTCGTCCGCATTCAGAATCAGCGTTTCGTATTCTTTGAGCTGAGGCGTGATGTAGCGCTCGGCGTTGGTGAGGGTCTGCTTGCGAATATAGTCGGCTGGCACAGCTTGCGTGTTCGCGTGAGTGACTTCAATATAGTAACCGAAGACCTTGTTGTAACCCACCTTGAGCGACCGTATCGCCGTGCGTTCGCGCTCGGTGCGTTCGAGATTCGCAACCCAGTTTTTGGCGTCTCGCGCCGCCAGATGCACGCCGTCCAGTTCTGCGCTGAAGCCTGGCTTGATAAAGGTGTCTGCTTCGGCCTCGACCTTGAGCGCTGAGTCGATCAGGTCGACCACCGCAGACAGGTCTGGCAAGCGTGTGCTCACCCCATCGCCGAGTTTCTGAGTCAGTTGTGCAATCTGACCGGCCTGGGTTGCCGCAGCTTTCAAGTTAAGGAGGTCCTTGGGGCTGGCAAGGTTGCTGAGGGTGCGGTTTGTCAGACGCTCCAGGTCGGGCATGTGCTTGAGTGCGTCACGAAACTGTGTTCGCAGCAGCGTGTCGCGCGCCATCTCATCGACGCGCGCCAGACGCTCTTCAATCGCGAGCCCATCGAGCAGCGGTTGCGACACCCATGTCCGGATCAGCCGCGCTCCCATCGGCGTGAGCGTATTGTCGAGCACGCCGAGCAGTGAACCGTGTTTGCTGCGTGAGCGCAGACCTTCGATTAACTCCAGATTGCGCCGCGTCACAGTGTCCAGCCCCATGAACTGCGCTGTGGAATAGACCGTCAGTTCAGTAAGCTGGTTCAGTGCAACATGTTGCGTTTCTTTAAGGTACGACAGAATCGCGCCCGCTGCGCGCATCGCCAGAGGTTTGTCGTCGAGGTCGAACCCTGCCAGTGTGCTCACATGGAAGTGATCCAGCAGCGTCTGGCGCGTATTGCCGTACTCGAATCGGTAAGGCGGCAGGCTGGTGGGATGGAAGCCTGCAATTCTGGACTGGATGCCGCCATCTTGGCCGCCATCCTGGCCTGCGGCGTTTTGCCAGTCAGGAAGCTCGGGCACAAGCAATTCGCGTGGCTGAATCCGGGAGAATTCGCGTTCGAGCTCGATGTCGCTGTCGACTTGCGCAGCGCGAAACTCGCCTGTCGTGATGTCGCAATAGGCGAGACCGAACAGGCGCGCGCCGGATGATCCCTGGGTGTTCGCGGCGCCGTCTCGACCGCCCTCACTTTCTCCGATGCAAACCGCCGCTAGATAACTGGGGCGATCCGCATCCAGCATGCTGGTCTCGACCACTGTTCCCGGTGTGACAACTCTGCGCACTTCACGCGGCACCAGGCCGTTGATAGTCTCACTGCCCATTTGTTCGGCGATGGCGACCCGAAAACCGCGCGTGATCAAGCGCGCAATATAGGTTTCGGCGGCGTGATAGGGCACGCCAGCCATGGGGATGCGCGTGTCCTTCCCGATGGATCTGCCGGTCAGGACGATGTCGAGTTCGCGAGCAACCAGTTCTGCGTCGCTATCGAACGTCTCGTAAAAATCGCCCAGGCGAAAGAACAAGATGCAATCGGAATATTTGCGTTTCAGTTCCAGATACTGGCGGCGTATGGGCGTTGTTTCGCTTGATGCTTGTGTCATTACGGGTTACTTCAAACGGTGCTTAAAACGGTTACTTCAAGATGTAATGGGTGCCGCGCTTATCGCCAATGCGCATGATCACGCCGCGTTCAACCATATCGACGAAGTCGCGTCGGAGCGATTCGGCGCTGACGTCCGGGCATAGTTCCTGATACTCGCGGTTGGTAATGCGCCCGTTGGTTTTCAGAAACCCCAGCATCTTTTCGATGCGCTGGTTTTGTGCAGGCACGGGCAATGCGTCTACGCCGTCTGGCGCCGGGTTCATGGCGATGAGCGTCACCATAAACCCCGCATCGGTTTCCTCGAACTGTGGCGGGGATTGACCGCGCTCTTTCATCGTTCTCACCATCCGGTCGATCCCATACCCCAGCCGTTCGATATAACCCATGTCAGCCAGCACCTGAACGATTGCTTCATTGCGAGAAAAGCGCTCGTGCAACAGGTTCTTTAACGTCACATGGCCGGGGAGTTTTCCGGGACTTCGCACCTCGACCCGATCGCTGAAAATCAGGATGTGCGCCTGATTTCCGGTAATGCGGTAGTCGCGGTGTGCGATGGCATTGACCACTGCTTCGCGCAAGACGCCGGGTGGATAAGGCGCGAGGTCATTCCGCTGCCATGCTCCGATGCGTGAACGCGGCAGCAGATTTTCGTTGATGAACAGCTCCGCGCGTTTGATTTGTTCGGGCAAGGTGTTGCTGATCGTCTGGCGCTGGAATTCGTCATCCATGCCGGCGCCTTTGAATCGCACCGCCATGACTTCCGCACCTCGCACCCAGCGCTGCGGCTGCTTGCCAAAGAGCAGTAATCCGGCGTAGGTGGGTCTCAGCCGCTTGCCCTGACGCAGGATGCAGCCGCGCCGCAACAGCAGGTCCTCGACGGTGGGTTCGCCGACAGTCGACATCGTTGCATAAGCTTCAGCCTTCGTCCAATCGAGGTCGTCGCGACTGCTCCCGCTCGGGCTGAGCGCCTCCCAGCTGGCTTCGCTGCGCGTCAAGAGCAGCTCGCGCAGACCGCGCGCGGTCAGTGGGCCAATGCGAGTGCTGCTGCGCGTCAGGAAACGACCATCCAGGCTGTACGCATGTGGCAAACCGTCTGGGATCTCAACTGCGAGTGCGATGGCTGCCGTGACTGGATCGGAATGGAGCAGGTAGGGCAGGGGAATGATCAGGTGCGGCTCGCTGAGCAATGCGGCCTGCATCGCGCGATCGCGCAACTCGTCAGGGCTGACCGGAGTGCGCCCCCGCGCATCTGTCACCGGGACGATCAGCACACCGCCATGTGCGTTTGCAATCGCCACGATTGAACGGGCGATGCGTTCTGCGGTGGCCTGACCTGGCGGCAGGATGTCGATTCGCGGCCCGGGGCCAGCGGTGTAGAGCTTATTAAGGTCATCGACCGTCAACATGTGACATGCCGGCCAACTCCGGAATTTCCACGATCCGTTGTGTCAATAGAATCAAATCCACTCTATTGCTGTTTTACAGTCGCAGTAGCAACGATTTGTCCCTGATTGGATAATGTGACCACATCGCCAATCTGCCAGGCAGCGTCGTTCCGATTCATGAAGAGGTCGGTCGGAACATCCGCCCCGATTGTCGTGTGCAGGTTTATAAAGCTGTCTCGAAATAAAGTGACGTTGCCAAATGTATAGGATATATTTCGGCTGGAGGTTAACGTCCACCCCTTGAGACTGACCTCGGTGCTCAGGTTCGCGATCACGACGACTTCACGTTGTTTTTGTCCCACATTCAATACTGTGCTGATCCCGACATTACCCGTGCTGCGCGGCGTCGGCGAGACCGTGGGCGAAGGCCCCCGTGTTGGCGTCGGTAAAGGCACAGGAGTGTTTGTCGGTGGAAGAGGCGTCGGCGTGTTGGAAGGTTTTATGGCCGGGACTGCCGCTGGCGCAGGGGTTGCGCTGGGAAGCGGCGTGGGCGACGGATTCCCAGCGATAGCGCGGGCGACGGTGACCGCGGGTGCGGCAGCGATAGCGGGTTGCTCTGTTGGCGCGGGTGCTGAGACCAGCCTGGCGCCAGGCTGGCTGGTCAACACTCGCACGATGAGTAACGTGGTAACTGCAGAAATAACCACGTTGACCAGTATCACGGTTATCCATTGTTTAGTCGTGAGATGTGATGACATTGCTATCGAATATATCACTATCGCGGCAGACGGGTCAATCTCGCGGTCCCTTTACATATTTCACACTTCAGAACACTTGTGCTACACTTAGTTCATGCCGATGCTAAAGATGCTTGATGAAGGTATAGCCGAGTACGCGGCGCATCTGGGGCAACGTCCCTTGAGCGACAACACGCGCAAGGCGTTTCTTGGCGACGCGCGTATCTTTATGCGCTACATGGAAGAACGCTCGGCCGCTCAGGATGGAGGACGGCACAGCATCGGGCTGACTGAGATAACCTCAGACGCCATCAGGGATTTCATCCACTATCTTGAGTCGGGTAATGTGGCGCGCAGCCCGAAATCGGTTGAACGACGACTGACATCCCTGAAGGTGATGTTCAAGTGGTTGTTTGAGTCAGGGCGCCTGATGCGCGACCCCGCGGACAGCGTTGCCTACAAGCCCTTCATGGACGCTCTGCCCGAATATCTGAGTGAGAGAGAAATCGAGGCCGTCCTCCAGGCAGCCAGGGTAGTTGCAACCAACGAGCGACTCGAAATGCGGCCTTTGACGGCGATCATGCTTGTCCTGGATACGGGCATCAAAAAAGGCGAGTGCCTGTCGTTAAGGCGCGACGACATTGTCCGCATGGATAATGGCGCGGCCTGCATCGTTGTCAAATACGAGCTCAAACATCTCAAGTTCAAGAGCCGCAACCTGGGCATTTCAGAGGAGTGCCTGCGCGTGCTCGATGAACATATCCGGCAGTATGAGCCGGTTGACACCTTGTTCGACTGCACAGGGCGCAACCTCGAATACCTGTTTAACCGCAAGGTAGCCCCACTCGCAAATTTAACGTCGTTGACCTTTGAGATGCTGCGTTGGACTTGTGCTGTGCGCGACTATCGATCCGGAACTATGAATGCGGATCAACTTCAGGTAAAGTATGGGTTGTCGGAAATTGGTTGGGCAGAAATGGAAGCCAAGCTAGTCCGACTGTTGCAACATGGACCTGAAGACTTACATCCGCCAGAACAAGCCGACGCGCAATGACATTCTCGTCACATCGCGAGATTACGGGCTCATCGCCCTCGGCGCATTGCTGCAAGCTGTCGGCGTCGTCGTCTTTCAGGCGCCCGCAGAGCTGGCTTCTGGAGGCGTCAGCGGGCTGGCAGTCCTTGCGAATTTCCTTGTTCCCGCTCTCCCGATCGGCCTCGTTGTTCTCGTTCTGAATATCCCTCTGCTTGCGTTGGGCATTCGCTTTCTCGGCGGTTTGCGTTTCTTCATCCGCACGGTCATCACAGTCGTCCTGTATAGCGCTCTTATGGTCATTCTTGCCGCGATTGGCATACAGAGCGTGACGAAAGATATTGTCTTGAACACGCTGTTTGGCGCGATTATCGGCGGGGTCGGGAGCGGGCTTGTATTTCGAGCACGCAGCACCACTGGTGGCACCGATGTCCTGACGCAATTGCTGTCGCGTTGGAAGGGGATTCCGCTGAGCCAGGGATATCTCATTACCGATTCGATCGTGATGGTTCTGGCCGGTGTTATTTTTGGATGGGAGAAGGCTCTCTACGCCTTGATCGCATTGTATGTGTCAGGTCTCGTTGCCGAAACGGTTTCCGAAGGGGTAGGGATCGTGCGCGCAGTGACCGTGATCACACAAGAGCCAGAACGCGTGGCAAGCGCTGTGATGGTTCATATGGGGCGCGGCGTGACACGCTGGAATGGCGTCGGCGCATATACCGGCAACGAGCGGCCAATTCTCTACATCGTCGTCAGCCGCGCCGAGATATCGATGCTCAAATCGATCATCTCGGAGGCCGACCCACATGCGTTTGTGGTCATTGGTCAAGTCCAGGAAGTTTACGGAGAGGGCTTTAAGCAGTTCGAACGGAAATAGAAAAACACCCCCATCGACAGCAACAAAGGTGTGCTGCTTCCCGTGGCTGTCGCGGGGTTCGAACGGAAATAGAAAAACACCCCCATCGACAGATGGGGGTGTTTTTCTTGCGCAGAATACGTAAGGTCTAGGCGGCAAAACCCATAATCGCTTTGAATTCCACTGCATCGAGCGTTTCCTTTTCGAGCAGCGTTTTCGCAACGGTCATAAAGCGGTCTTTGTTATCCATCAGCACCTGGCGCGAGCGCTCGTAGCCGCCCTTGATGATCTTGCTGACTTCGCCGTCAATCGTTTCGGCCACCTTTTCGCTGTAGTTCTTGCCTTCGGCGAGTTCACGCCCCAGGAAGACCATCTCTGTGCGCTCGCCGAATGAGACAGGCCCGATCACGTCGCTCATCCCGTATTGGCGCACCATGGCGCGAGCGAGTTGAGAAGCGCGGTCAAGGTCGCTGACCGCTCCGGAGGTGATGTCGCCAAACACGATTTCCTCAGCCGCGCGACCGGCCAGGAGCGTGACGATATTGGCTTCCATCATCTTCTTGCTCATCATCGTGTCATCTGAGCTTGGCGCCATCCACGTGGTGCCGCCTGTCGGGCCGCGCGGGATGATCGTCACTTTCTGCACCGTCACACCGGAATACGGCGTCAGCACAGCAGCAACTGCATGACCGGCCTCGTGATAGGCAACGATTTCCTTGTCACGCGGTGTGATCAGGCGACTCTTGCGTTCCGGGCCGAGCGCGATTTTCTCGATCGCCGACTGTAACTCAGTCTGGGTAATTTCCTTTTTGCCCACGCGAGCCGTGAGAATAGCCGCTTCATTCACCAGGTTCTCGATGTCTGCGCCGGTGAATCCGGGCGTTTGCTTGGCAATTGCCTTCAGATCGACATCGGCTGCAATAGGTTTGCCGCGCGTGTGAACTTTCAATATAGCCTCGCGTCCGATCAGGTCGGGCGCATCAACCATGATCCGTCGGTCAAAACGACCGGGGCGCATCAACGCCGGATCAAGGATGTCGGGGCGGTTTGTCGCGGCAATCACGATAACGTTCGTATCGGTGTTGAACCCGTCCATTTCGACAAGCATCTGGTTCAGGGTCTGTTCGCGCTCATCGTTGCCGCCGCCAAGGCCAGCGCCGCGCTGGCGACCGACGGCATCGATCTCATCGATAAACACGATGCAGGGGGCGGCCTTTTTGGCCTGCTCGAACAAATCGCGCACGCGGCTGGCGCCGACGCCGACGAACAATTCCACGAATTCAGAGCCGGACAGGCTGAAGAATGGCACACCGGCTTCACCGGCTACGGCTTTTGCCAGAAGCGTCTTACCGCTTCCGGGCGGTCCCACCAGTAATACGCCCTTTGGAATGCGAGCGCCAAGCTGGATGAACTTTTCGGGGTTCTTTAGAAACTCGACGACTTCAACCAACTCCATCTTTGACTCGTCACATCCGGCCACATCCTGAAATGTCACCACCGGCGTCTCGGACGTAATGCGTCGGGCGCGACTACGGCCAAAGGAGAATGCCTGATCTGCGCCATTCTGCGCGCGCCGCATCGTGAACAGGAAGAATCCGCCAATGAGTATCACGGGCAGCAAGTAGATCAGAATGCTCGAAATCTGCGCAAGGAAAGGCACACCCTCGACGCGATATTCAAAGGACTTCAAGCCATCCTGGGTCACACCGTAATGGATGAGCAACTGGATGATGTCAACGGTCGGTTCTTTGTTAAGGGTAATCGTGCTGCCGTCACTTTTCTTAACAGCCCGAATGCTATTCCCTTCAGACGACACGCTGACTGACTTGATATTGCCTGCATTGATCTCGCTCACTAACGCATTAAAAGAGGTCTCTTCCGTGCGGGGCGAGGACGTTCGCGCGAATGCCATTACCGCGTAGGCAACGACAAGGGTAATCAGAATTATTGGTATTAGGTTGTTTCTTAGGCTCTTAGGCATCTTTGCCACCCAAAGTTAATACTTTGACATTACAAATCACACAGAACACCGTGAAAAATGAATCATGCATCCTAGCACACCTGCGACATAGCGTGTCAAAGGTTTCTTCCATGCAAGCATGTTACTAGGTAACATTTACGTCTTAGATTCACGTGAGTTTACTCAAATCACTGTCATAACCATAAAGTCACATCGTCCGTGTACTATAATCCATTTCCATTTCATGCTCATTAGAGAACTCGATTATTCCCTGCCCCCTGAACTAATTGCCCAGACTCCCGCGGAGCCGCGCGATTCGTGCCGATTACTCGTTGTCGATAGGGCAACCGGGTCCACCTCACATCATCTGTTTAGTGAACTGCCTCAGTTGCTGCGTCAGGGCGATTTGCTGGTTGCAAACGACAGTCGCGTCATGCCGGCGCGGCTATACGGCAATAAGCCGACCGGCGGTAAAGTAGAGCTGTTGCTGTTGCGCAAGCTGGGGGCGCGCCAATGGCGCGGTCTGGTGGGCGGGCGTCACGTGCATGAGGTTGATCTCCGCGTCAGCGACGCCCGGATCATTCGCGCGGTTGTCGAAGAGTCGGGTGGCAAGATGGACTGGGTGATTACTTTTGATGAGCCCATCGAGCCCTATCTCGACAGCATCGGCGCAATGCCGCTCCCACCCTATATCCACGAGAAGTTAACGGATCAAGCCCAGTACCAAACGGTCTATGCGCGGGTCAGCGGTTCAGCGGCGGCGCCCACAGCAGGATTGCACTTTACTCCGGCGCTGATCGAGCGGTTAGGGCAGGCAGGCATTGATATTGACTTCGTTACCTTGCATGTGGGGCTGGACACATTCAAGCCGATCACTGAGGATGTCGTGGAAGAACACCAGATTCATAGTGAATGGTGCGAACTGCCGCCTGAGACGGCGCAGGCAATCACCGTGTGTAGAGCCAGGCGTGGGCGGGTTGTGGGTGTGGGAACCACAAGTGTGCGCGCACTCGAGTCGGCCGCGGCTGCCACGCGCCAAATACCTGGAGTGTTCAGCGGTTATACACAACTGTATATAACGCCCGGTTACCAGTACCGCCTGGTCGATTCGATCATTACGAACTTTCATTTGCCAAGATCGACATTGCTAGCAATGATCGGGGCATTCATGGGCGTCGAGTTGATGCGCGCCGCATACGATGAAGCCATCCGGGAGCGGTATCGTTTCTATTCCTTTGGCGATGCGATGCTGATTCTTTAAATATGATTGCGCGTCGGCCGGAGTGGCTTGTCCTCATCGTCAGCTTGATTCTGTGTGCGCTGACCTACAGCGGGCGGTTGCAGTCTGCGGATGAGATCGCGGTATATGCGCTTAGCCTGAATCTGGCAACGCGCGGCGGCCTCGATGTGAATGTCATTGCATCCACGGAACCAGGCATGAGCGCGCCGCCGTTTACCAATGTCGGGGAATTTGGGCCGGATGGCAATTTCTATTCAGGCAAAGGTATTTTGCCGTCGATCCTGGCGTTGCCATTCGTCCGCGCCGCGCTATGGATTCCAGCGGCAGACCCGGTGGCGGCGGCGCTTGTGCTGAACGCGCTACTCACAGCCCTTACGGCGTTTATCGTCGCCCGTTGTGTGCGGACTTTATATGCCGATCACCGCGCCTCGCTTCTCGCAGGCGTTTTGTATGTCGGTGGAACCATGGCGCTCGCCTATGCCAAGCGCTTGTTTACAGAACCTGCCGCGGCTTTCTGCGTTGTGCTAAGTTACTCTCTGCTGGCGCAATCGTGGCATGGCGGGATATCAAAGAAACGGCTACTTTTGGCCGGATGTGTGATTGGCGGGGCAGTCGCGGCGTCATACTCAAATGCCGTATTCCTACCGTGTTTCCTGCTGCTGGTCGTCTACCGGGCGCGCGCTGACCGTGCGCCGTTCAGCCGTCTTCTCACCTCTGCGGGTGTGTTTATGACTGGCCTGTTGCCCTGGGTGTTTTTACTGGCCTGGTACAACTTCGCGCGGTTCGGTGACATTACTCAGAATGGGCTGCCGTTGCTGGCGTGGAGTCTGCCATTCCTGACCCCGCAGGCTGCCGCTATCCGGTTTGGCGCGCTTCTGCTCAGCCCTTACCGTGGGTTCATCTGGTACACCCCATTGCTGTTGCTGACCCCAGTGGCAGTGCTTCGTCTATGGCGCGCCAGGGCGGATCGAGCAAGGGATCGAGAATTCGATTTATCGCGTGGAAATCTACTCTTTGCACTGGGCTGCACAGGTTGTTACCTCGTGTTTTTCAGTATGTGGAGTATGTGGTGGGGTGGGTTTAACTGGGGCCCACGGTTTTTGCTCCCAGTAACCCCGCTATGGGTGATCGCACTCGCCCCGACACTGGGTTCTGTTGGCGCAAAACGCCAAGGCGGCAAAGGCTGGGCACTCGTGACATCAACCCTGAAAGCAAGTGTTGTTGTTTTGTCAATTGCCGTGGCAATTGTGGGTGGCGTCAGCGACACTTTCCAGAGTGAGGGCCGGCTGGCGCGCGCCGGTCAATTGTCCGCGCTTGTATCGCCGCGCAACCTGACCGACACACCTTTGTTAACTGGCGTCGGCTATTTTCAAGGGTTCAGCGGTTTTGACCTGCTCACGCACGGCGACCTGGATGTCTGGTGGCGGCAATCGCCGGCGCTTAACGACGTCAACATGAAAGGGGCATTGCGGGATGTCGCAGATCGGTCAACGCCAGACAGCGTCGTTGTTTTTATCTCTCCCATGTACGTTGAACCATTTCTTCATGCGTACAAACTGCCGCTTCCGGTGGTTGGATTGGCGCCCGATCAGCACGGCATCGACATGCTCAGTCACCGTATAGCGACAGACTATGCCCGCATCCTTCTGGTTACCGATCAGGGACTGACTGACCCGCATAACACCCTGGAGCGCGCTCTGGAATCCGCCGCATTCCGCGCGAGGAATGAGTTTTATGACAGCTGGCGCGCCGTCGTCTTTGGCACAGCGCAGGGGCCATTTGCCCGTCTCAAGATGCCGGTGCGATTCGGTAACTCGCTGGTAATGCAGGAATTGGAGTACAGCCCGCGCGTGCAACGTGGGCAGGCCGTCGCCATCCGTGTGCACTGGCAGAAACCCATTTCTGACACACTGGGCAGTGTGGCGTGGTTCGCGCATCTCGTCAGTCCGGAGGGAGCGCTCGTTGGCCAGCACGATGCATTAGTAGGCGATGCCTACGGTTGGGGTGGCACAGCCGAACTCGATGATCGCAGAGGAATTCTGGTCCCTGCAGATGCTTTGCCAGGCGTCTATGTCGTCAATGTCGGTGTGTATGAACCGGGCGGTTTACGTCTGCCGGCATCAGACAACTCAGGCAGTCTGCCGGATAACGTTGTGACATTTAGTATTCAAGTTGATAATTGACCCAATCAACCAAGCCGTAACCAACAATGACAGTATCGCTCCCGCCAAAGATCAATA
>Ga0209697_10007550_pt1 | contig 12658 bp, 9 predicted proteins | sample AliMusrvi5mmetaG_FD_184115 | JGI IMG/M metagenome (GOLD analysis project Ga0209697, IMG submission 184115) | Freshwater lake bacterial and archeal communities from Alinen Mustajarvi, Finland, to study Microbial Dark Matter (Phase II) - Alinen... | ecosystem: Environmental > Aquatic > Freshwater... | reverse complement strand
CAATATGAGATGGCAGAACAAACCCAAGGTAAAGCAGCATACAACTGGCGCTGGACTGATGGCAATGCCACACTCAAGCTAGAGCGTAATGCTTGCGCCTTAGAGATTACTTTAGAGGGTACTGCTAAAGCCAATTGGCAAGCAAAAACCCAAGAAGATAGTCAGCATCACAATGTGTTGAAGGCTGCGGCTTAAGACAATCAATCGATTAATTAAAAGATATACCCACTTTACGAAAGTGAGCTACTTATGAGCACAACTTACATTCAGCCTTACCAAGTCACTGGTACTTTAGCCAATGGCCAAACGTATGTTGATAATTTTACTATCCAGTACAACTACGATTCATCAGCTAGCTCACGACCAACTTCATCTGTGGTGAGCAATGTGAACCTGAGCGTTAATGGCTCGGGCAATCTATTTAGTAGTAGTGATTATTTGGGGGGATCTTACGCTACCGTTAATGGTAATGTCTCTGCTAACCCGAACAATACCGTTATTTGGACTAACGCCACTAACGATCCGTCCGCTTTTAGTGTCTTCCAAATATTTGGTACTAATGGAACTAACTTGCAATCTATCTCTGCTACTTCAGGTAATGCGTATTTACCTTCTGGTAATTATGAGATGGTGAAGTTTAATCTTCGTGACGCTAATGCTTGGACTGCGAATGGTTCGGTTGCTCATGATGCAGCTGGTGGCACTGGAAATCTTATTAGCATTAATGCCAATACTCAGAATGGCGTCATGCCTAATGTTACAAGTACAAGTTATGACTTTTTCAAGAACCTCACCGTTGCGGATGCTAGCAGCACAGCAGCTAAAAGTTCTTTAGGTTATTTTGATAAAGGAAAAATGTCAGTTACTGCTAGCGATCCTATATCCATCGTCTGCTACGCTAAAGGCACCCTCATTACCACCGAGCATGGCCCCGTTGCTGTAGAAAAACTCAAAGTAGGCGATCAAGTCTTAACAGTCTCTGGCCAATACGAGCCTGTGAAGTGGTTGGGTCATCGCCGTATTAATTGCAAACGTCAAGCCAATCCTGCGCAAGCTTGGCCAGTACGCGTGGCTAAAGATGCCTTTGGTCTTGGTTTACCTACCCGTGATCTGATCCTCAGTCCCGGTCATGCTGTACTGGTAGATGGTCATTTAGTACCGATCATCCATTTGACTAATGGCATTACCATTACGCAAGAGCCTTGGTCTAAAGTGACTTACTATCACGTTGAGCTACCTAGCCATAACGCGATTTATGCAGAAGGCTTGCCAGCAGAGACCTATTTAGATGACAACAACCGTAAGTTCTTCTTAGAGGCCAATAGTCAGGCTGCGGTAGTCGATTTAGATACCCCGTTCTCAGAAGAGCGTTCACAAGCGAACTGGGCACAATACGGTTTTGCACCGATGGTGAGTGGTGGCCCAGTTTTAGAAGCCATCCGCACCCAGTTATTAACGCGTTTAGCGCAATCGGGCTATGAACTGACGGCGAGCCAAGAAGAGTTATCTTTATTGGTTGACGGTCAAACCATTCCATTTTTACGTACCCCCGCTGGTGTCCTAGCTTGGATCCCTGCAGGCGTAAGTGAGTTGAGTATCCAATCAAATCATTTTGTACCAGGCCATATTTATGCCAACTCCTTTGATGGACGTCGTTTAGGAGTCTCTGTCTCTGAAGTGCGCTTAGGTAATAAAGCCATTGCTTTAGATGATGCTGCTCTCACTACAGGCTGGCATGCCATTGAATCTCAATATGAGATGGCAGAACAAACCCAAGGTAAAGCAGCATACAACTGGCGCTGGACTGATGGCAATGCCACACTCAAGCTAGAGCGTAATGCTTGCGCCTTAGAGATTACTTTAGAAGGTACAGCTAAAGCCAGTTGGCAAGCAAAAACCCAAGAAGATAGTCAGCATCACAATGTGTTGAAGGCTGCGGCTTAAACTAAGGATTTACTAGATCATGGCTACCACCTACAGTAGTGAAACTATTCGCTATACCCTGACTGGTTCAACCCCTGCTAGTGGGTGGACTCTGCAGGGTGGTCAAGTTGCATCTGGTTATTTCGACGTTACTGAAAACTTCACTAACGGTGTTTGGAGTGGAGCAAGCCTTGCAGCTGTTAATATTTCAGTAACAGGTGGATCATCTTCTAAATACACCAATACATTTACTGATATTTCTAAAATTACAGGTAATGATACTTACAACATCGCCACTCCTGATCGATTAGGGGCATCAATCTCAAATTCGGGTCAATATTTTGGCGTCCATTTTGAGAATATTAATTCAGTTGGTGCAAACACTACTTGGAATGATTTTGCCATTGGCTTTAATGACGCTTCAGCGAAAACGTACGGGAGCGATGGTGCGTCGGTTGCTCAGTCAAATATTACTTTCAATGGCATGCTGTATCACAGTGCCATTAATTCTGGGTATACGACGGATGCAGCTGTTGGAACGTATACGTATACATTAACCGAATCCATAGTCTGCTACGCTAAAGGTACTCTCATTACCACCGAGCATGGCCCCGTTGCTGTAGAAAAACTCAAAGTAGGCGATCAAGTCTTAACAGTCTCTGGCCAATACGAGCCTGTGAAGTGGTTGGGTCATCGCCGTATTAATTGCAAACGTCAAGCCAATCCTGCGCAAGCTTGGCCAGTACGCGTGGCTAAAGATGCCTTTGGTCTTGGTTTACCTACCCGTGATCTGATCCTCAGTCCCGGTCATGCTGTACTGGTAGATGGTCATTTAGTACCGATCATCCATTTGACTAATGGCATTACCATTACGCAAGAGCCTTGGTCTAAAGTGACTTACTATCACGTTGAGCTACCTAGCCATAACGCGATTTATGCAGAAGGCTTGCCAGCAGAGACCTATTTAGATGACAACAACCGTAAGTTCTTCTTAGAGGCCAATAGTCAGGCTGCGGTAGTCGATTTAGATACCCCGTTCTCAGAAGAGCGTTCACAAGCGAACTGGGCACAATACGGTTTTGCACCGATGGTGAGTGGTGGCCCAGTTTTAGAAGCCATCCGCACCCAGTTATTAACGCGTTTAGCGCAATCGGGCTATGAACTGACGGCGAGCCAAGAAGAGTTATCTTTATTGGTTGACGGTCAAACCATTCCATTTTTACGTACCCCCGCTGGTGTCCTAGCTTGGATCCCTGCAGGCGTAAGTGAGTTGAGTATCCAATCAAATCATTTTGTACCAGGCCATATTTATGCCAACTCCTTTGATGGACGTCGTTTAGGAGTCTCTGTCTCTGAAGTGCGCTTAGGTAATAAAGCCATTGCTTTAGATGATGCTGCTCTCACTACAGGCTGGCATGCCATTGAATCTCAATATGAGATGGCAGAACAAACCCAAGGTAAAGCAGCATACAACTGGCGCTGGACTGATGGCAATGCCACACTCAAGCTAGAGCGTAATGCTTGCGCCTTAGAGATTACTTTAGAAGGTACAGCTAAAGCCAGTTGGCAAGCAAAAACCCAAGAAGATAGTCAGCATCACAATGTGTTGAAGGCTGCGGCTTAGGGTAAAACTATTTTATATAGCTGCAAGTATCTCGCCGAATGTGCTGGCTACTAAGTCCTTAGTAAAAATTTGCTCCTGATTCTAGATGCAATAAAACCATGATTTATGATGTTGCGGGTCCATATTTAAATCGGCTTATGCAAGAAAAGTCCTTTCCAATGAGTTGTCTTACAGCAAGCTTTGGAGCGCAGATTCTCCAAATAACATCATCAAGTTATGGCGATATTTTTTATTTAAGCCCTATTGAAGTACCACACAAATCTCGGCGCGGTGGCGTTCCTATTCTCTTTCCACAATTTGCTGAATATGGCAAATTAGTAAAACATGGACTTGTCCGTAATGCTGAATGGACTCAAGTAACGCATATAGATAATTCAACTTTTAAAACCATTGAATATCAACTAAACATTGCACCGGGGGACTATCCTGATTGGCCACATAGTGCACAATTAAATTACGTACTAACATTACATGATCATAGGGTAGAGATAAATTTCACTATTATCAATACAGGAAATGATAGTTTTGCATTCACTGGTGGACTACACCCGTATTTTGCAGTTGAGAATATTTTTAGTGCAAAGGTCATTGGCTTAGAGGGGCTTAATGCAAATGACCGCTACAACCCTTCGTTTCAAAGCCAGATTGATTTTGAGTTAACTTTTGATGGATCTGAATTTGAAAGACTGTATTCCAAGGCGCCTGATTTAGAGTTGCATTGTGAAGATAAAAAAATCAAGTTATCTACACAAGGATTTGATCAGTGGATGATTTGGAACCCAGGAAAAATTGGAGCAGAGGCCCTATTAGACTTGCCAGAGGGAGATTGGCAGAAATTTATTTGTATTGAGCCAGTATGCGTAGAAAATCAAATTATCCTTATGCCAACGAAAAGTTTCTCTGGGGAGCTATTGATTGAATGGCCTTACAGTGCTTATTTAAATAATTAAGTCGACTAGCCGTTTCTCCAAAGTTGAGCCTGTTTGAGAACATCCAAATATTCAGTCGTTACTGCAAGATCAACACCTCTATCAAGTTTGACAGTTTCTAAACCAGGCCAGGTTCCCATGACCTTACCGCCAACCACTTGACTCCCCATAACTAAGGCTAAACTGCCATGACCATGATCTGTACCATTGCTGCGATTACTAATTAAACGTCTCCCAAATTCACTCATAACTACTAGAGTATAGGTATTATTTTGCGCCTTCATATCTTCATCAAAAGCTAGAAGTGCATTACTCAGTTGAGTGATTTGATTGTTAATGCGGCCTGGTTGACTTTCATGAGTATCCCATCCCAATTGATCTACCCAGGCGTATTGCAAACCAACTTTCGCTTGCATTAATCTTGCAATAGAGCGCAAGCCCACTCCTGGATCAGACTCAGGGTAGGGAATTTGTCCTGAGCTCACATATGGCAAGACCTTGTTATCAGTTTTTGGAAGGGCTAAATTTAATTGTTCTAGGGTATTAAAAGCTCCGAGCATTTGTTGAGCCGCAGGATGCATGTGATCTACTTCACCTAATGCTTGCATGGCCCTTAAGCCAGCAGGACCACCGGGGAAGCCCACCCCATTTTGAAGATCTCGCACTGCTAATACTTGATTAGCGCCTTGCATCGATCTTGGCATCGTTGAGTTGCCAGCGAACAATGGAAGGTTATTTGGCGAATTTTGTGTACCCCCTTGATTTAAATAGACCTGACGCGCCATCCAGCCAAAACTATCAGGAAGGCTTTGCAAAGATGAGACCCCGCGCTCTATCATTTCTTGAGCTTCAAAGTGCGAGCGGGTTTCATCTTTTAAGCCAACAGCAGGCCAAGCGATTAATCGTCTTTGGGTATAGAGCTTCGCCAATGGTTCAGCAGCAGGGTGCCAATACAGATTGGTACCGTTGAGATTCATCGGCAGAATATTCAGGGAGGCACCACCAGCTTTATCGGGGGTAAAGCGCATTTCAGGAGGTCTAGCTGCTTGGAAGTTGGCATCATCCAATGGAGATAAGATCGCAAGCCCATCAGCGCCGCCGCGTAAAAAGACCACAATAAAGGGACCCAATTGCTGAATCTTTGCTTTCTCAGAGTCATTCGCAGCAAAAGAAAACTTGGAGATGCCGCCTAACATGCTGGTGCTTAAGCCCAAGCCCAGTTGCAAAAAATGCCGCCTCTTCATGATGCTACTCCAGCTTGTTTGAGCTCTGCTGAACTGGGCAAAATCGATTCAGTCTGAAATGATGGAGCGCATGCCAAAAGACCAATGAGTCTTCGTGCACGCCGAGCATCATTTGTCGTCTCATTACCTTTTGTATTTTGAGAGGCAAGTAGGGCGCTCGAAAGCTCAGGACGGGGTTGTTTAAATAAAGCCAGCTCCCAATGTGACATTAATTCATTAAAACTGGGCTTGTTTGATAGGCCAGCAAAGGGATTCCATTCACCAGTTCCCCACCAGCCCTCAGAAACCCCTTGTGTTAGCTGAGCACGCTGCCGAATATATGATGCAGATAAGATCCAATTGAGGCCATCAGGAGGGCCTTCGGGGCTTACCCAACCATACATAGGCGCACCTGATGATTCAAGGGGCCCACCAGTAATAGTACCGTCACCCAAAACAAAAGGTAAATTGACGGCCTTTGAAAAGCTTGCAATCAAGCGCATTGGACGCTTTGCCTTTTGCTTCTGTGATGGCGATAATTTACTGGCTTGCTGAGCCACATGCCTAAATACTAGACTTAGCTGTTGTGGTGAATTACTCTGAGATAAAAATACTTGCGCAGTGCTATTTACTAACTCAGCAGGGGGCTTATCGCTAACAAAGCGCCGCACAATTTTATAAGCTAAGTGCTGAGCAGTGGCAGGATGATTTGCGCATTTTCTTAGAACCTTTTTACCGTCAACCATTGCAGCAGCATACGGCTCGAATTCAGAAGCAAGTATTCGTTTTTGATAGTTATCGTGCCATGCTGCTACAAAAGTAAAGCTACCAGTTCTGGGGAGGTTTTGGCCGCCACCAATGCCAGCACCATCTTCAATCGTCCAGCCCGTAAAGGCTCTGGCTGCCTCATAAACATCTTGATCAATATATCCTTGAGGTTCCCCCCTATCAGCTCCAGGTACCTTGCGCCACTGAGAATAAAGGTTATTTAGGTAAGCATTTCTACCTAAGGTATGTAATTCAAATAGCTCACGAGCATAGTTTTCATTAGCGCTACCAGCACGAGAAGATCTATTATTTAAATAAGTCAACATTGCAGGATGACTTGCAGTCGCTTCAAGCATCTCTTGAAAGTTGCCCCAACAACAACGTCGAATTACTTCACGGTCCCAGTGCGGCAAATAAGCGCCCACACTGGAATCAAAACCAAAAACTGAGAAATGGTCACGCCAAAATGCCACCCATTCTTCCTCCCACGGTGTATTTGTATCAACAGCCTCCAACAGAGTCGCTGCCTGAACTTCTTGCCTGGGTCGAGAGCGCTCAGGAATAATTATCTTATTGCCATTGCCGGTATAAGGGAAAAGAGTTGGTAAATCTGCATTTAAAAAAGAGAGTGGCCTTAGTACATCCATTGCAGGGTATTCAACAACAACCCCATCGCCGATCACATATCTCCCAGCAGAATAGCGCATACGAAGTAGCGTATCGCTGTATTTTAATAAAGCAGAAGAAGAGTCAGTCGAGGTAGTCACCAGCAATTTTTTCTAATGATTTGAAATCCACTTTACCGTTAATATTGAGGGGCATTTCATCGATTAACAAGATATTATTAGGAATCATATACGAGGGTAGGGATGCCTGCAGCTCTTTTTTAATCACCTCAATATCAAGTTTTTTGCCAGCAATAAATCCCCATAGACCTTCCACTACGCCATTTTCTTTTTTAGGCCAGGGTATCACTGAGCACTGATTGACCCCACTGGCTTTACGTAAAGCAGCTTCGCAATCTTGCAATTCAATGCGATAACCATTTAACTTGATTCTTCGATCAATGCGTCCTAAATAAAGAAAGCCATAACGATCATCCCAGGTTCCAACATCACCAGTTCTATACCATCGTTTATTTTCAAGGTTGAAGAAAGAGCTTAAATTCAGATCGGGTCGATTAATGTATCCACTTGTCGTCTGCTCGGTACATACACAAATCTCACCTTGAAATGAATTTCCTGATTTAAATTCAAGCTCATGGTCATAGAATTCATTCTTTGCATCATTCCAGATTGCCATCTCTACACCCTCAAGTGGGTATCCAATAGGCATAATTTCTAGCTTTGAATTTGGTGGATTTTTTGTTTTGATTAAATCTCGGTTAACCTCAAAGCAGCTGATGACAATAGTATTTTCAGTGGGCCCCCAGCAATTCAGAATTCTTGCATTTGGCGCAGCAGCTGCAAATATTTGTGCCGCTTGGTAAGTTAATGCCTCGCCCGCAAAATACGCTGCGCGAATGTTTGGAAGCGAATTTGGCCCTAAAAAACCGGCTTTAGAGCATAAATCCACCACCGAAGGTACTGAGCTCCAGATCGTAATATTTTGATCTTCGGCATAACGGGGTGCCATCAGAATCTGGGAGGATGGAACTGCGCAGACTTGTGCGCCATTAGGCCAAGCTAAGGCCAATACATGAACAGATAAGTCAAAAGAAAAGTCAAACAATTGCAAAATACGGTCATCCGAGGTAGGTACTATCAGATCATGAATGAGCTGACTGTATTTTAGGAGTTGATTCTGGTTGATTGGGATGCCCTTAGGCTCTCCAGTGGATCCGCTGGTAAAAATGAGATAGGCAAGTTTGGTTGGGCTGATAGATTGCGTAACAGCACCTAAATTCAAATCGATTGTCTCTAAGATTCGGGCAACTCTATCTTTTGGAAACTTGCTGTTTAATGGGAGATAGGGCTTTTCGGAAATCATGGAGGCCCAAATTTGAATATATTCTTCGATACTCTGGTTGCCCCTAAGTACAGTTACTTGACTGGAGGTAAATGAAGAGTTTTGAGCAGCCTCTGAAGCTGCGGTGTGTAGCTCCTTGTAGGTCAAAATCCCGTCGGGGTGATTCAAAGCAATATTATCTGAAAATTCAACACTTGCTTTGAGGAGTAAATCCTTAAAGCGATTTTCAGTAAATTTAGAGTTGAGCAATTTTTGTCTCACATAGATTGATTAAGTCGCCTACGCAATTAAGGGTATCTATATCTTTAGAGCGAAAACGTATGCAAAACTTTTCTTCGCATGCGAGGATGATTTCTACATTTTTAAATGAATCCCATCCAGCAAGATCGCCAGTCACCATGCTAAGCTGAATATTGATATTTGGATTATTCAAAAGACGGCGAAAGATACTGAGCACTTCGGTGTTAACGTTGATCATTAGTTGATTTCCTGTTGCTGACTTGAAAAGTATTTAGAGGCCTCTAGAATAAGAGGATTCCATGTTTCCATATGGGGCTGATTTTTTCTGCCGTTATCTAGAAAGAAACAATCTACCTTCCCAATGAGTAAATTTGGCTCAACTATTCTGAGATTTTCATTATCGTGAAGGTTGGTGCTAGATTTTTTCTCGACTATTAAAAGTTTATTTTTCCCGTAGGTATTTATTGCTCGATGCAAATCTAAATATTGAGCTATATCCATTCTCTCCATTGCCTTAAAGATGAAAATCTTTTGCGCATCCTCTAGATCTTCCATAATTTTTCGTGCTAATAACAAATGATGGGATCTTGATTTTTTTAGCAAAGAATTCTCGTCCTCATCAATATTGATGTTTTTTTTAGTGAACCAAGTATGTGCCTCAAATTGATAACGCGTATCAAGAAAATGGTACTCATTAATTCCAGTATTAGGATTTAAGCCCCATGTCATTTTTGAACTTTCCTCACTAGCAAATCCTTTAAATTCACTATTAATTAATGAGATCAGCGACTGAAAAGGCATTCCTGCCCAGCGAAAGAGGCTCATAGGCTCTTGACTATGAGCTCTGTGAACAAATCCAACTTCACAGTCTGCCCCCAGGGATTCACACTGACTGAGTAAGTTCGAAACTATTAAGGCCTGCGCTTGATCGGAGTTAAGCAGCGCACCTGAAATAGTGGGGTCGATATCGGAAATATTTTTCTGAACCAACTGCATTGCTACATTATCACTTTTGTCCAATTTTCCGTATTGCTGTTTCAAAATTAGGTTATTGGCTGCACCCTCAAAATCATCTTGCACAGCACAGAGTCTTGCTTGTGTTGAATAGGGAAGTGCGCTTAGCGGGAAGCGACGTATTGTTTCGTTGAGAATAGATTGGGCTAGAGAATAATTTTTATCCTTGATGATTTCATTCGCAGCCTTTATGTAGTGTGCAACATCTCGCTCATTTTGCTTTAGATACAGATCGATTGCGGCAGCTTGCATTTTGCTGTCCCCCTCTAGTCCATGCGCTTTCGATGCTAGGAGAAATAATTCTGCGGAATATAGATTTTTCTTTTCAGCTTTTCGAAGGAGGGCGAGTGCTTCGCTGGATTTGTTATGGCTTAACAAAGAGCTGACATCTTTAATCACATCAGTAATGTTCATTGTTGCGAAGAAATTCTTCATTTGGATATTGCTTAATGAGATTTGATTGACATAATCTGAGTCTACTTTAAATGAAATTAGTAGTATTTATATACTAATTTTTTTGACCTATTTGTACTAATGAATGCCTAAATATTTACCATGACATTCTGTTATTTTTAAGACAAAATAGAGCGGGATTCCCCTTTCTAAACCCCCTAAAAACAATATCTGCATAAATAATGAACAAACCTGCTGCCAAAAAGGTTGCGCCATCCTCTCGGGTTAAACCATCCCCAGTGAGCCTGGAAAGAAAAAAATCTTCCGCTATAAATAATTTGTCTGAATTAGTAAAAACAAATTTAGCAAAAACGACTGAAATCTTGGAAAAGCCGAAGGTTAAAAAAACAAATGGGAAGCCCGTTGCTCAGGATTTGCTGAGTAATGCTTCCGTCAATTTGCCAAAGGCTGAGGCAAAGTTGAAAGAAGATTTATCTAAGAAGCCTGCTGGTTCTGCAAAATCTTCGTTGCGAATTTTTCAGGTATTTTATGAGAGTTGGCAAAGAGATCTTTTGGATCCTAACTTTTCTGGACTGGATAATAGTAAAAGTAACTCAGAAACAAAAGAGTTTTCAGTCTTCGATCAGTTGCAACTTAGTGAGCATGTGAAGGATGCTCAGCTTTGGGGTGCCTTATCTTGGCGTTTTACTGAAATTACTGGTATGGGTGGGGCAGACTTAATTAAAAGCATTCAGTCTCACGCGGGGTATGACGTCTATTTCTGCAATCCCTATCCACAAAATGAAGCAATTTTTCATAATGGCTGGCATCAAGGAGAGACGGCACATCCTCAGTTTTTGGCGCTTGCGAAGGCGATATTTGAGGCGACTGATTTACCGGTAGACGAATTGAATAGTATTAATGCTTCCGACGTATTTTCATCTACCAACTTCATGGTTGCCACTCCTAAATTTTGGGCTACTTACTTGCCATGGGTTAAAAATATCCTCAGTGTAGCCAATAAAAAGCTGCCACCAAAAGTGCGCGATTTAATGCATTCCCAATTGGCTGATGAGCGTAAATTACACAATGGCGCTACCTATGTCCCATTTATTGTCGAGCGACTTCTGCCGGTGTTCATGAAGACCAAGGGGATCTCATTCAAGGCTTTCAAGATCCCACTCCCTGAGCGCGAGCGTGAATTAAATGTACATCTAAAACTGCTGCGTGAAATGAAGGATGTTGCTTATCGCACTAAATCAGCCTGGATGGGTGTGTGCTGGGCAAACTACCGTAATCTTTATCTTACTCAGGTGAATGGTAAAGATTGGTGTAAAAAATATCTTCGGAATATCACCCCAACAGATATCAAATTTTCATAGCTTTTAAATGGATTACAACCTCAAAATAGATTTGCGGTTTTTCAGTGAGTGAAAATTTGAACTCACTATTATCTCAGGCTAATGAAGCTAGAGATGCAGGGCTGTGGAAAAAAGCAGCAGAGCTTTATCATCATTTGGCTGTTAGGGTACCCAATACCCCTGAGCCGAAGCACAACCTGGGCTTATGTTACCTAGCATTGGGTAAGCCGCAAGATACGCTTGTTTGGTGCAGCAAAGCTTTGGCTCAAAAACCCCAGTTATGGCAAAGTATGGTGCTTCTTGGTAAGGCCCATAAGGCGCTTGATCAAATTGTAGAGGCGGTCACTTGCTTTCAAAATGCATTGGCAGTCGACTCCAATAATGCTGAGGCACGGCTTGCTCTAGCAGATCTTTCATTAAATCAGTTCGGTGAGCCTTTTGCGGCGATTGAGTGGGTTAAACCTCTTAAAACCAATCCAGATTATAAAATGGATGCGCAATTAACAACCCTCATGGCTAGTTTGTATGATCGTTTGGACTGGGATGAGCCCCATAATGCAAAACACTTGAGCGATTCAATTAGGGATTTCTCATCAAAGCATTTGCGTCTGCCAGAGCTGCAGTTGCCAACGTTAAAAAAAAGCAAGAATACAAAACGTCCTCGAGTGGGATTATTATCTCCGCAGTTTTTTATCTCTCCGGTGTATTTTCTGACTATTGAAGGCTGGAGAAAGATATCCAAAGACTGCGATATTGTGATTTTTAATCGCGGACATAAGGCTGATCTTGGTACTGCAGAATTTAAGTCCCTGTCATCTGAATGGCATGATGTGCAGTACATGAATGCGAGCCATTTGGCCCGCACGATCCATGATTCGGATATTGACGTCCTTTATGACTTAGGTGGTTGGATGGATCCAGTAGGATTAACAGCCCTTTCGGCTAAGCCGGCTAGGCAACAATTTAAATGGGTCGGCGGGCAAAGTGTCACTACAGGCCTTACTTCATTTGATGGTTGGATTGGCGATGCCAACCAATCCCCTCCTAAATTCCAAAGCTTGTACAGCGAGCCACTGATTGAAGTTCCAGGTTCTTATGCGACCTATACTCCGCCTGGTTATATGCCCAAACCAGCACTTCATAAATCATCGACACCATGCATTTTTGCAAATCCAGCAAAAATATCCCGACCCTTTTTGGCGCGCCTTCGAAAAA
>Ga0209697_10007548_pt1 | contig 12659 bp, 6 predicted proteins | sample AliMusrvi5mmetaG_FD_184115 | JGI IMG/M metagenome (GOLD analysis project Ga0209697, IMG submission 184115) | Freshwater lake bacterial and archeal communities from Alinen Mustajarvi, Finland, to study Microbial Dark Matter (Phase II) - Alinen... | ecosystem: Environmental > Aquatic > Freshwater... | reverse complement strand
ACCAAGTTTTAGTCCTTTCTGGAGATATAGACGTTTATTCAGCACCACAATTAAAGCAGTCCATCATCAGTATTCTCGATGAAGATACGCAGCACCTGATAATTGATATGCACAATGTCATTTACATTGACAGCTGTGTTATCACCACATTGATTAGTGCTGTGAAGCGTGTGAAGTCTAAGGGTGGAACGCTAAACTTAGTTGGCTGTAGTTCACGGATAGAGCATGTTCTATGTATAACCAAGGTATCTGCATTCATGACATTACATGCAAATGTGGAAGATGCCATCGAAGCATTGTCTGCCTGACTACTCGGTAGAAATGGATATTTGTGTCGGCAAAAATCCGTTCAAGCCTAACATCTGCATGTGAAATTGTTCCTGTAAGTCTGGGGCTATGCGTCTCTGAGTTTCCTGTTCATTACCGTCAGTATGATATGTCAAGACCCTCCTGAACATCCCTCGGTTTTCGTAGTAATCCTAATATTCCCTGCGCAATATACCAATTCGGCAGTTAAATGAATGGTTAACACGTATATGTGCTATACTCAGACAGGATATCTATAAACCTACCTAATGTAACGGAGACATTTTGAGCGAAAATACCATACCCAGCAGTGCGGATAAGTCAGGATTCGAGTTTACGGTGGTGGAATCACCAGAACACAAAGTGTTAGCACTCTCTGGTGAGATAGATGTGTATACTGCACCGCAGTTTAAGTTGGCTATGACAAGCATTCTGGAATCAGTTCAAAAACACCTGATCCTGGATTTGCACAATGTCAGTTATATGGACAGCAGCGCATTCATGGTATTGGTATATGCAATGAAGAGACTGAGGCTTATAGGGGGGACAGTAAATCTAGTCGGTTGCAAACCACGAATAGCTCACACGCTCCAGATAACCAACCTTTCCTCAATAATCCCTTTATATGATAATATGGATGATGCTCTAAAAGCATTGTCTGCATGATCGTCCTCATCTGATCGGCATCATTTACCCTAACATATCAGCCATCCATACATTTTGATATGCAAATCTTAGCCCCTGGGAGCCATTTCCTGGGGGCTTTTCTGCATTATACTAAGCATACCCCAACAACAAAGCCCTTGCATCTCTATGACTTCATAAATTGTATATCTCCACGCTGACATCTGATTTACTTGATCCGCTTGTGATTTCCACAATCCCCATCAGTAAAATGTCTCCGCAACACCATAATCCCCCACATTAGCTCAGCTAACTAACGTTCAGAACATTTCGATTCGCTTATCTACCCTCCAAAAAGATACATGCCCATAACTCTTTCTACACTTCAAATCACACATTCACGTTCATTTCCCAACAATAAGCAATAAATATCTCCTGAATATATTGGCTGGTTGAAAACACCGCTAATAAACGACTGCAGAACTGAATATATTAAGTATGGTCATGTAATGCAAATAACGGACATTGTTTTATGGCAGTTGCTCGGAATTGTAGATACATACATATATAAAAGGAGAATTAAGATTATGGCAGATGTTATTAAGATTAACTTTGCAGCACTGAACGGTGGGAATGACGAGAAAGATGAATGGTCTTATTCCAAATGCACCCCTGACGAAGATGGAGATTGGTTCATTGGGGACGACGATGCTATCTACTATAACAAGCCAGGAAGAAATGGTCCTACAACACAAAAGGTAACAGGGCAGCCCATATACATCCAGGACAGAGCAATAGACATGGACTCTGGAATGGAGAGTATTACTGTTGTTTGGAAAAATGGTGCAGAGACAGAAAAATGCACATTGCCCAGAAGAAACATATTCACTGGGGGCGGTGTGATGGAACTCGCCAATAGAGGCTATGCAGTTCATTCTGGCAATTCACAGCGCATTGTGTTATATCTGGCACACTTGCTTGAATATCATAAGAAGAACATTCCAATCAGGCATGTTGTATCTACGATAAATATTACCTCACTAACGATTCAGTGATGCAGCAACTCAAGCAAGCGGCTTCTCAGCAACTTGCCGAGATCAACAAATACGAAGCTTTGAAGAGCGTGGACAATGATGACCTTTTCGCGGCTGGAGTCGGTTTTGCAAAGTGGCTGACGGGATACGACAGCGTCCAAAAAGACAGTCCCAATAAATGGTATAGAGTATTTGATCTGCTAAAAAGACAGATGCTTGAGCGCCGGGAATATGTTGCTGCAAATATCATGGTTCCTCATCTTATTCAGCTTGCTGAGGAGAAACGAGCTACGCTGAATGCATCTAATGATTTGGCGGAGAAAATCAACAAGTTGCAGGATGAGTTCGAAAGTCTTCGGAGTAGTAAAAAGAACCAAGTTTTAGGATTTAAATTAGCCGATGTAGTAAAGAAATATGCGGATGAGAAAGCGAAGGAGAAAGAGAACCGTCGGGAGACTAAGGAAGTGCAGTCTCTTGCTGCTGGGGAATACTGGAAGTTGGCTTACGAGTCATACAAGGAAATCCTGAAAATAAGCAAGGACATCAAGCAGATTGTCAATCAGAAGACCGGCTATGAAAATACCGAGGTTCTTCAGTTTAAATGGACCGGTGACCACGCCGATGATCTTCGCAAAGCCCAGCAGTCCAGACAGGGATTCGCTTCCGAACTCGCAAAAATCACTAAGGCTATTCGGAATGCCAAGGGCAAGGAGCCGGATCTATCCGATGTTATAGACAAACAGGCATTCACCCTGTTGGCTGGAGTAGTTTTTCCGTGGCGGGCTGTGTTTGACGAGTCAGACACAGCAGGACCGTCGGAGGGGTCGAAGTACTCTGAGGATTACAGTGCAGCTATGGATAAGGTCAAGGCCCTCTACGGCGACAGTGCAGAATTTCAGAAGCTCATCGACAAGGGAGTCGGATTGTACAAAGAGAAAGACTTCCTGATGCTCGATCAGGCATCCTCATTCGAAGTTAAGTTCCTTTACGAGTCTTTGGCAAATACGTTTGAAACAGGGGACATCACACTCAAATGGACCACAGATCCTAAGTGCGCGATAACACCGGATGAAAAAGGTCTGGCCGTAAAAATAGCTCCGAATCGACTTGAGCCAGTCAATGTCACTGTTGTCTTCGTGCAAGGCGGAGTAAAAAAAGCCAAAGCATTGATTAAAGTCATTGTACCCGTCAAAGCGCCTGATGATTTCCTGGCGCTGGTTCTGAAGCCCACTGTTCCTAAACCGGATGAGATCATAGGCGCTGATGCCAGTATACCCCTTCGCTTCATCGGAGGTGATTCCAAGTTCCATTATAAGTGGAGCGGTGCCAACTGTAAGGTCGATGACTTTGACAAGAGTAACACTGCGGTCACAGCGCCAGCTAGCGGAGAAGCATCTGTCACAGTCTCTCTCCTCATTGAGGGCAAGGATAGTAAATCGAGCGCTCTGGCGTCCAAGACAGTGAAGTTTAGCGTCTCGGCGGCATCATCCGTTAAAGTGACGATAAGCGGACCAAAACAGGCGAAAGCTGGCGACAAGGTGGCGCTCAAGGCTGTCGTAGAAGCTGGGAAGAATCCGCCTCCTAATATTCGTTTTGTGTGGAGCGAAAGTACAACGCCTCTAGGCGAAGGTAACTCCATCAGTTACAGCACACGCGAAAGCAAGACATGCAAGATCAAGGTCAAGGTGATCGGCAAGCGCGATGGCGAGGACGTTGTCCTCGCAGAGGCGACGCACCAGCTTGAGGTGGTAAAAGAAGAGAAACCTGACAAAAAACAGGAACCCGTCAAGAAAAAAGAAGACCCAAATACTCCCAAAGTGACTGCCACCATCAAACTGCCGCCTGGCCCGTATATATATGGCAGCAGGGGTAAGATCTCGGTAGATATATCCGGACTTGAGGCGTTTGCTCCCAAGGCACAGTCTGCGCCAGCCCCTGAACCGAAACCGCGCGAAGATGTGGTGGAAGCAGTGGGCCGGTGGGAATTGTTGCCCGACACCAATATATATCCGTTTAATATCAGCGACAACATTCGTGATAAATATAAACTGAGCCAGAGTATTGACACTGGCTCCTACACATTCACTGAAGGTAGCAAGGGTACCACTACTATCAAATGGTCCGGCATTCCACTTATGTCCGAACCCGGCGGTTCCCCCGCGATAGAGGTGCAGCAGTCCGTCCCGAACGGCAGCAAGATATTCCAGCCGAGACTGCATATTCTGATGAAGTATAAAGATACCAGCTTTATGGAGATGGCCGCGAGTAGCGATGGTACCCAGACCACTACTGGAGATATAACATCATGGGCAACTCGTGTGCCTATCCAATTCGGCCAGGCGCCGACAAATTCGATTTTCCGTACATGTCGGCTTGTGTTCGATGTGCAAGTAAACGAAGTTAATGAACTCCGTACTGCCGCCGGCGGAACAGTCATCTTCTACTACCGTTACGTCAAAAGCCTGAACCCATTTGATCATACGGTGGTTGACTTGGGCGATTCTGCTCCGGCAAAGACTACCTCGAGTGTCCCCATCAAAGTCATCTGGAATTCCGATCCTCAACTGCAGTTTGAGCCGGTTGAAACGACCTCACCCAACACTGCGCTGCTTTTCAACCGCATGGGTAAAGTCAAGATTTGGGCATACATTCAAATCTTGCAGGACGGTCTGTATCAAACAGTTGGGGAGACCCCTCAAGAGGAAGTGAACGTGGTCGCTCCCAATTTCGAGATTGTATACAATCCGGTACAGGGGAAGGGACAGGTTGGTCAGGAGATCAAGGCCACAGTAAAAACCGAACCTGTAATCGAAGATAGCCTTATAAATTATTTCTGGACATCCCCCGAATCATCTAACCGGATGCAGTATCAGACGAATGCCGGAGTTATAGGCTTCAAGCTGAAAGACGCGAATCCGCTTGATCTTGTATGCACCGCGAAAATCCCTACCATCGGAGAGGTGATTGGGACAGTTAAGGGCATTTTCTCAGCTTCACCGTATAACGTGAAGGCACAGGTGGTCGGCACGTCCGGACCCAAACCCAAAATATGGAAAGAGGGTGTCGGTCTGGTAGAGATAGATAAGGGCTCATACGCATCAGATGAGAGAGTCAGGGTTAAGGCGACCATCGAAGGCGATCCCTTGCCATCCGAACTCCATTGGAAGTGGACAGTCAATGAAGGCACAACAATTGCAGGTGGCGCCACTTCTCAGGAAGCGACGATCACGCGGTATGAAACGGGAACTGCGGAGGCGACTGTCGAGGCTACGGACAAAGACGGCGTATTTCTTGGCAAAGCGACTGCGACATTCCAGGTTACTGTATCTGCTGATGACCTGAAGAAAAAGCAGAAAGTTCAGTTGAATGTTGTACTTCAGGCACCACGGATTGAGATTGGGCTGAAAGAAAGCCTGAATGTCACTGCAACTGCTACTGGCGGTAAAGCTCCATATCAATTTGTCTGGCAGGGAGTCACTAAACCCAATGGTAGTGCGGCTACTTTAACGGCAGCTAAACTTGGTAAAAATACGCTTGCCGTAACCGCCACAGACAGTAACGGCGCGACAGGTTCGGCGAGTATTGTGGTTGAGGTGTATGACCCTGATCTTCGCTTGAAGCTGGAGTCGGATAAGGCTGAAATTGTGGTTTTCGACACGGCTAACTTGAGCGCAACTGTCACCGGCGGAAAGCCTCCATATGTGGTAAAGTGGGGGCTTGGCGTTAAGGGTGCAGGTAACAAAGCCACTTTCTGCCCCACTGCAATCGGAAATCTGAATGCGACAGCTACTGTGACCGATGCAAAGAATAAGACCGCCTCGGCCTTGGTGTCAATAAAAGTATTGCCTATCAAACTGATTATAGAAGGTCTGCCGAAGACCACTGTGTTCGGGAAACAAGTGCAGGTGAAAGCTGTTGCTGATCCGATACCTGCGGGCAAAAATCCTGTCTATTTCTGGAATACGGATGTACCTGTGAGGATTGGGAAAGCTTCAAGCAACAGCCCTGAAAACAGTTTTTGTATGAATGTGATGGGCGTTGCGACGATACATGTGGAGATGACCGCAGGAAACACTGTTGTAGCCAGTTCGCCGGACTATAAAGTAGAGGTGACAGCACCCAAGGTGACTCTCTCACTTTCACCATCAAAGCCGAAAGTAGGTGACACTGTAACCGTTTCCGCTGCTCTTACCGAAGAAGTAGATGCCAAATCGGTGCGTTGGAACTGGTCACCGCTAAAGGATGCCACGGTCAACGGAAGTAGTATGACATTCAAATTGAAAGATGCACTGCCTGTGAATGTGCTGGTGGTCCTTGCAAACGCGGGGAATGGGCAGAAACTTGCGCAGGCATCCATGGAGGTATCGGCAGGCAAGTCCGGCAACAAAGAGCCGGATGGTAAAAATGGACAGAAATCAAGTGGTGCTCCGAAGCCTGAGACTGTGACAGAGCAGATCAAGGATGGTAAGTTCCAGGAAGCACAGGATAATATTGAAAAGTTGAAGCAGATATCCAGTATAGATGCTGCCAGTCTTCAACAACAATGGCTCGATACCATCGGCGCCAGCATAGACTCAGATACCGAGAATGCCCAGTTCGACCAAGCCGAAAAGAACCTTGAGTTGGGCAATCAGGTTTCTGCCACCGGAGTACGCTACAGCACACGCAGCGAGAAACTAAAAAAAGTGCGTGAACAATGGGACTACCTGCAGACCCTGGATGAACAGATGCAAAATGATCTCAAGACTACCAACATGCCAGACGCTGATGAAGTAGTGAGAGGCTTGAATGCATTCAAGAATACGACTTTACTGCGGGGGGACAAGCCGGCGGCGCTATATGATTCTATCATGAAGATATATGTCGATAAGCTTAAGAGATATCGTTATATGATTGATGTGACATATAGAGATGATATCACTAAATGGAACAGCCACGGCGATCATGGCAAGACAGTTGAACGCTCCAACAACCTTCTGAAACTGGGACTTTACCCGATTGACTGCAAGTTCATAAATGAGCAACGAGACAAGGCCAGCCAGCTACTCAAGCAGCAGCAAGCAAAGAAGTCCACTGTAATCGCTAAACAAAAAGCGAAATCGGTTGTAAAAAAGAAGAAAGTTGCTCTGAAAGGAACTTCGGACTCACTCAGCAGCGTGCTGGATGCCGTCAACGCGCCTCTAAAGACTACTGATAAGGAGGAGCCCAAACCGAAGACTTCCGTGGTTGATAATCCCACTTCTGATCTCGGCAAGCCGGTTAAGGTTGTGTCGAGTTTGAACACTGGAAACTGTCAATTCACCGACACTGCAAAATTTACGCTGGACAAGGCCGTTCACGTTACACAGATCCTTGTATGGTACTGCTGGAATGCAGGTGAAGACTCGGTGACTTACACACTGTACCAAGATAATGAGGAAATACGATCAGGTAAGCTCAGAAAAGGTGATAGCGATATCTATCAGAAGCAATGGGGGAATGGCGTTGACGAACCACGCATTGATCTACCAGCGGGCACGTATACCATTAAGGTAATGAAGAAACAGATTGGACAGAACTCCGAAAGCGGCGGCAATGGCATGATTACAGTCGTAACAGGAGGCTATCTCCTACCGCCAAGTAGCAACAGTTCGGACTCCCTTGTGTTAACTGAGAAAAAGCAGAAACCCGTGATCGTAAGCAAGCCGCAGATCAAGCGACAACCAGCACCTAAACCAGTTGCTAAACCAACTCCAAAGATGCCATCAGATATGAAGCCAGGCACAAAGATTGGCGATGTAGCAATCAACCCAAAGGACGGCGCAGAGATGGTCTGGGTTCCGGCTGGTGAGTTCCTGATGGGTTCAAACGGAGGTGATAGGGAGGAGAAACCCCAGCACAATGTATACCTGGACGGTTACTGGATGTATAAGTATGAAGTAACCGTGGCGCAGTATAAAAAGTTTTGCTCTGAGACTAGTAAACAAATGCCGACAGCACCGGATTGGGGTTGGATTGATAATCACCCAATAGTGAATGTCAATTTGTGGGATGCTTTTCGCTATGCAAAGTGGGCAGGAGCATCTTTGCCTACTGAGGCGCAATGGGAGAAAGCTGCACGAGGTACGGATGGTCGCGAATATCCATGGGGAAACCAATATGATAACTTGAAACTCAATGCGGGTATTAAAGCTAAAGGACCCAAACAGACGCAACCTGTTGGCAGCTATCCTGCCGGTGCAAGTCCCTATGGATGCATGGATATGGCAGGTAATGTTGCGGAGTGGTGTTCTGACCGGTATTGGACAGATTACTATAAGAGTTCTCCATATCGTAACCCGTCCGGACCAGCGAGTGTTCCATCTTATAACGTGTCCGGAGCGATTCCCCGCGATCGTGTCACGCGAGGCGGCGGTTGGGACGACAGCAGCGACAACTACCGGTGCGCCTGCCGCGGCTTCATCCACGACCCGGATTACGGTAGCGACTACGGCGGGTTCCGTCTAGTCCGCTAGTCTTGCCCTTTTCTCTTTTTCTCTTTTACCCTTTACAAAACGAAAGGTATTGAGAATGAAAAGACAAAGCTATTGACTGTAGTATGCTGGGTTCCAGGGGTGCAGCCCTGGACGATTTTGAATACTCGGAAATTCTTATAAAGCGCCTGTTTCTGCATCAAGTAGTAAGTTTTATGGGCAGCCCGGCAAGAAACCAAGCTGCCCCATAAACGGAAACCATGATATTGACAGATTCGGGGGCGGAAGGTTTGCTGTTCACAGGCAACTGCCGCCACGTAGATAGATTCAATATTAGAGGCCAACTCGCCTAGAGCTGCGCACCGTCCCGAATGGATAGTGAGAGCATAAGAATGTCAAACTGGCTAGCAGGAGTAACCGGCTTCGGAGCGGCAACAATCATTTTTTAAATTTGCATATGGGGAGTTGTTCGAAAAGGTTTTTCATTTACAGGAGGGAGCCGAAGCCCCCATCCCGGCATCAGTAGTCTTCAGGTAAAAGAATTGTGGTCGCTGACCTGTCCCACTCCGTAATCACCCAAAACTTAACTCCATTCTTATCGTGATAAACGGAAAACAGCCGATCATCTTCCTGAAGTGCAACTTGATTTGCTTCCAAATCCTCGGGGCAGCAATCACCCCAATTGCCTGCAATGTGCCTGCCTAATGTAGCAATTAGATCCTGGTTATCGAGTGTGCCGCGGGCATTTGAAGTTATGAGCACCCGCCCGAGAACAAACATTGCGTCTTTCTTTTCATGTATCATATTAATGCTCCTTTCAGTGAGACGCAACACTACTTGGCGTTCTTGCCTGGACAAGCTCCATAAGATCATCAAACAGCCCATTCCGGTGCAGGTCACACGCTGCTTTATGTCCGCACATATAGCAATCTGAGGAATTGCGAGATCTTTCCGGAGTTTGGCGTCCAGCTGCTGTCTCAGCCATTGCAAAAGATAACGCTCTAGCCATATCGGCATAGGTATCAATGTTCTGTTGAGTCACAGACACGGGTAAAACCTTGCTTCCTTTTGTCGATATGCAATGGATCTCAAATTGGATTTCTCGACCCAACAAGAAGCCATATGCCACCGGTTGGAGACTTGCAGACGCTTTAGATTGTGACCAGGATGTTCCAACCACTTTGAAATCTAGAATTGTCCGGTCGGTAGTTATCAGGTCAATCACACCAATAAAGTTAATGGATGTTCCGGGAATCTTTCTCACAAGCTTCTTCTCTGTGAACTTTACGGATAGATTGCTGCCGATGGTGTCCATATATTCCTGCAGCCCCATCAGCCTTGATGCAACTATCTCTTCCAGGGTCTGGCCTCTTTTTGGCAGTTCATATTTTGTTTCTGCCAGGACGGTCTTGATGGTCTCTGCTGCGTGGGTGACGAGTTCATTGGTGGACATAGGGCGGATTCCCAGAAGCTTATCAGTGTAGTAATCAGAGAGGGCAGTCTGTATGGCTGAGCCTATAGCCATATACACTGACTTTACACTTTGGATTTCAAGAACATACTCAAACCACCAGGCCAACGGGCAAGTTGAGTAAATGTTTATCTGACTGTAGCTAAGATGGGACAATTGTTTTTTTGGAAAAGTTAACATTGAATACTTCTTTCTCTAATAACGTGGTAGTATATTAGGTACATAAACATAGAGAGCTACGTGGAATATGGTGAGACCCCATAATGAAAAAGAAAAAGGACATATCGGCAGAGACAGCAAATCTCTGGCTCGGTGCAGAAGATCATCTGAATGCAACAGGATTGGAAGTCCATCCATCCACAGCTGAACCAGATGTAATGCGGTTAAATCATGAACTGCAAGTCCACCAGATTGAGCTGGAGATGCAGAATGAAGAACTCGAGAAAATACGCTCAGAACTAGAATCAAGTCTTGAAAGCTATACGAACCTCTATGATTTCGCACCAGTAGCATACTTTACTCTTGACCGCCAAGCCAACATATTGCAGGTTAACCTTGCCGGAGCGAAACTACTTGAAACACCCCGTTCCCGTTTGATAAATAGAGGCTTTTGTTCTTTTGTGTCCCCTGAATCTCGATCCTTATTCAATGCATTTCTGAATACAGTATTTGAAAGCTATGTGCGCCAAATATCCAAAGTGGATATTCTGACAGGGACTGGCGATATACAAAGTATACAGATGGATGCCGTTATTTCGGGAGATGCAGAGGAGTGCCGTGTAGCTGTATTAATTGTTCCGGAACGTAAGCAGGCACAGGAAGCGCTGGCTAATAAACAAGCAGAACTCAAGGCTATCTACGATCATGCACCTGTGATGATGTGCCTGATGGATATGGATAAGCAAGTGCGCTATGCGAACCCAGCTTTCACTGCATCCTTAGATGTTTCCAATGATGTTCAAAACTGTGCCCGCGTCGGTGATGTGTTGGGCTGTATAAATTCCCAGGATGATCCGCGTGGTTGCGGTTTCGGAACAAACTGCCAGGATTGCACATTGCGACTGGCCTTGGATGATACTATCAAGAATGGAACAGAGCATCACAACGTAGAGCGAAGTATCACATTGATAAATGATAGAAACCAGCGAGTTGTCACGTTATTGGGTTCCACAACACTCATTAAGGAGACCGGCAACAATGAACTGTTGTTGTGTCTACAGGATATCACAGAACACAAGCAAACAGAACGCACTCTCCATGAACTGAGGATCAAGATCGGCTCACAGGAAATCTATACATTGCTTGTAGAAATGGCTTCTGACGGATTCTGGCTGCTTGATAAAGAGTTCAAGACTATTTATGTAAACCCTGCAATGGAAAAAATGCTGGGATATTTTAAAGAAGAGATGATTGGTCGGAGCTGGTATGATTTTGGAGATCCTGAATGGGTGTTGCGTGCAAAGGAACTTGAAAATCGCCGTGAGAGCGGTGTCAAAGAACCGCACGACTTCCTGTTTATACATAAAAATGGACGAAAGGTGTTGACACGTATTGCAACCACACCACTATATGATGGGGACGATAACTTTAGTGGAGCGCTTGGCGTATTGAGCGATATAACCAGACAGAAGGAAGCTGAAGATGCACTTGAAATAAAGGATATGCTCAATGCCATCGCAGAATCTGCAGAAATCGGGATGTGTATAATCAATCCGGACTATACGATAGCTTGGTACAATGAACTGTATGCCAAATGGTTTGGGGTGCTTGAGCAAACAAAAGGGAGAAATTGTTTTGAGGTTTTTGAAGGAAGAGACGCTATTTGTCCTGAGTGCCCGGCAAAGGTGTCATTTGAGACAGGCAGTGTTGTTGTAACAGAGCGTTCCGGCTTAACTACATCCTCTGGTAATGACAGAATCTTCGCGTTGTCATCATCACCGATCCTTGATCCATATGGCAATGTAATTCAGGCTGTAGAGATTACTCAGGATATTACTGAGCGTAAACAGGCTGAACAGGAGAAACGCCAATTCTACCGAGATACCATCAGGAGTGTTACCCAGGGCAAGTTGGATTTGGTATCGTTGGAAGAAGTAAAAGAGTATTTAGGTCCTGCAGGATTAATATTGAATGTTGACTCTCCAGCAGATTGCGCTTCTGCCAGAAGTAGAATCATGGAATTCTGCTCATCGAGAGGACTCGTTAATGACAGGTTGGGATTGTTCGAATTGGCAATAGGCGAGGCTATCACTAATGCAACAAAACACGCGGATGGATGCCGGGTCTATGCTGGTGTCAGTGGTGAGACAATTTGGGTTGCCATATCCGACACAGGCCAGGGCATATCTCACTCTTTGTTGCCAAGTGCTACGCTTCGCAGAGGGTTCTCTTCCAAGGTCTCTATGGGAATGGGGTTTACAATAATGATGGATGCAACAGACAACATTATGTTGTGTACAGGTCTCAAAGGCACGACCGTTGTATTATCAGTAAACTTGAAGCCATCCAAGTCTGCTATGCCTATGGACAACTTCACTGATACCTGGGATGAGATCGCTGATGTCTGATCGCAATACATAATCCTTATATAGGATAGCCACTTGCCCAGGTTTTTGAAACACCCCTGATATTCCCTGCAAAAATAAAAATAAAAATATCTCAGCAAAATGTTTGAATACCGCAATAGCGTGGTAAAAGTTCAGTATATTTGCAGGCAATCTTACAAGCGGGATGGGGCGTGAGCGACATTTTAGAACCCACTATCAACGTTAA
>Ga0209697_10007547_pt1 | contig 12661 bp, 13 predicted proteins | sample AliMusrvi5mmetaG_FD_184115 | JGI IMG/M metagenome (GOLD analysis project Ga0209697, IMG submission 184115) | Freshwater lake bacterial and archeal communities from Alinen Mustajarvi, Finland, to study Microbial Dark Matter (Phase II) - Alinen... | ecosystem: Environmental > Aquatic > Freshwater... | reverse complement strand
CAACTAAAGTGTTCAAGTATGGGTCCTTTAGTCTAATTTTGTCATTAAGGTGCAAAAGTAAGTAAAATTATCTAACTATACAAAAGTGTCAAAACAAAAATTCAGTTTTCACCTGCATTATCTTTACAAGTCACATTCCGGACAATATTAAAATGCGTAAAGTGACGGTGTTTTTCCTATACCCATTATCATTAGAACAACCCGTTTGCGACCTCACTGAACAACGTATGACAAATAAATTTTCTGATTGCATGGTTTGGCAACAAGCTATTGAATAAGTTTAAGACATATCGGACTTAGACCTCTGATCGTTCCATCAGGCCCTTTGGCATTAATGTCCTCAAAATAAACTTTTGTTCCTGTCGGTGCAGACTGAATTTTAGAGATCATTGCCGGTGTAAGCCTGTTTCCCGACCCCGGCAAAGACAGGAGATCGCCTCCTTTTACAGAAATAGTAAATGTAAATGATGTGATCCTGAAATAAAGATCGAAGTCAAAATCTCTCATCAACGGGATGATCCCTACAGAAGCTGCCAACACACTTTTCGAAATAGTTCCGGAGTTTACTCCTGCAATGTTTGCAACAGGATCGGGCACATGTTTTACTCTGAAAAACCTCTCCCCTATTTTTATTTTTACTCCGTTATAATTTTCAAAAACATTGATTTTTGTACTTTTCACCGCGCTGTTTATTTTCACAACAAATTTCCCTTCGCCTTTGTTCTCGATCTCACCGCTATCAACAGTTGCGGTGATATATTTTATAGGCAGGTCGGAAATGGCTATATCAACAGGGTTTTCGACCCCAACATAAAGCACTGCCATATTGGTTGGAGCCACTGCTATAACTTTTTCCGACTTTGGTTCATTTAATGCAGACTGACTTGCTGCCACACGGGCAATAAAATAAATGCCACCCAATGCAATTACCATGATCATTACACGTTTTTTCATTTCGCCATCCTCCATGTATTATTCTGAAATAATCCTAATCTCCGTTCTCCTGTTCTGTTGTCTGCCGGCTTCATCATCATTGGTTGCTATGGGTTGTTTGTCTCCATAACCTTTGGCGATAAGCCTGCCTGCTGAGATGCCTTTTTTAATTAGATAATCCCGCACGGATTCTGCTCTTGCCTGCGAAAGGGTTTTGTTGTAAGTACTGTCGCCAACATTATCAGTATGGCCGGCAATTTCAATGACCATGGAAGTTTTTATTTTCATAAATTCTGCAAGCTCATCCAATGTTTTAAAAGAGGTCTCCTTTAATGTTGATTTATTAAAATCGAAATAAACATTTTCAAGGGTGATGGTTTTGGCAGGTTCATATTTGATGGAAAGCGTTGAAGTGATAAGCCCGGCAGATTGAGGAATTGAGAAGGAATCATATTTCTCGTCTTTGCCAATGGTTTTATAAGAAATATTATAGGTGCTCCCTTTGGGAACCAATAGCTCACCGTAGCCTTTTGTATCCGTGATGCATTTATATTCTTTGGTCGTTTTAACGGACTTCAGAATAACTACATCATTCTTTCGCGGTTTGTTGTTGAAATCACTCACCTGAATTTTTACCAGTGCAAGGATTTCTGTAGGTTCTAACTGCTGTGCAAAAAGATTTGAGCACATAAGAATTGAAAAGAGAAATGCAATTGTTTTCATGGTTTTTTATTTTTAAGATTGATCCGTTTTAATGGTTAATAGCAAAAAAATAAAAAGGTAATCATGCACAGGAGAAAAAAAGATAATTGAACCTGAGTTATTGATTAAAAAATTCAGATTTTCTATGTGATGCATAAGTTTTTGATGTGCATGTGTGGTTCAATTTTGACATTTTATTTACTATTGCCATTACTCAATATTCTTAATTTTTCAACACATAGTCACATAGTTACACATAGATTTCACATAGATAAAATTCTCTTTGAATTATAATCTGATGTTCAACACGAAGAATATTCTCTAATTTACAACTCTCGTTAATTGAAGAAAAAGGAATTTAATTCCATTCAAAAATACGAGTGAAATAACTGAGAAAATAAGGTTCTAAAAACTTTTCCAAAGTGAAGAAAACTTTGAAAAAGTATCGAAAATAAAATCCCGGACGAGGCTATGAAATCAGAGCAATAATTTGACCTGAACTTTCAGGTTTCTTTGTAGTGGTTTGAAGGGTTACAGAACATTTTCCACTCTTAGGCAACTTCGCAAAGTCACCTTTTTTCAGGTAGGCAAAATTATTATCAGAAGTAATTGCTACGAGTTCATTTTGCGAAGCAGGATCAAAATGAATTGACTGAAATTCTTCAGGTGTGTAACGCACGATGGAGTTAATGGTTTTGTCAAGAATGGCAACATATTTTAAGTTTATCGCATCGCCTTTCGTATCTTTGAAATCAACACTGATGCTTGCCATTGGCATTTCAGAAATTTTAGAATAACTCCACAGACCTGTTTTTACCACTTTGAATGTTCTGTAAATATTGGCTGCCAAAAAATCTTCCTTTTTTTGTTTAAGCAATTCCTTTTGCAATCCTTTTATTCTTTGTGCAGTTTCATAGCCGATGGTATCTTTTCCCTGGGGTTTCTGTTGCAGTTCTCCGGCTTTCTGTTTGTAGGTATTTAAAGCCACGAGGTAATCATTGTCTTCAAAAACCGGGAAAGTCTTATAGGTAACCTGCCTGTCGGGATTGATGAAAGTAACAAGATATTCTCCTGTGAAATTGTCTTTATTAATAGCAACCGACTTCCAGTTGATACCTGCATCAGCAGGGTTGTAGTGTTTTTCGTTATCCGAAACCTCAAAAGAATAGTTTTTGTACACTTCAAATTCGGGGAATTTAGAAGGATCGCGGTAAACAAGTTTGAAGCGGGGTTTTGAATGATCTGCTTTGCGCGGAACAAAAGTGGTTGGTTGCTCTTTCACTTCAGCATATTCATCAAGTCTGACAACACAACTATCCTGACCTTTTTTCAACCATTTCTTTGAAGCTGTATCAAACAAAAGCAATCTGTAGCCCGGTTTTTCTATGGCAGTGGAGAAATCAATATTTACAGTATTTTTGGGATTGACATCAATGATCGTATCATTTTTGAATGCCTGCAACTCGCATACACCCGCTGTTTGCAGATTTGAAACATGCCCTGAAGAATCGTACGTCATGGGGATGCCTGCAATAAAAAGATCTTCCGGCGTCATCATTTCGCGATATTTTACAGTGATATTTCCCTTTATCACCTCACCTTTTTTATCAACAAAAGCATCTTTGGGAACTGTAATGATAGTCCCCGAATAATAGCTTAAAACTGCACCCTTGCCGGCTTCCAACTGGTATTCCCTGTATTTAATATCCGCCTGTTTAAATGGAGGCATCACTTTATTAAAAACAAATTTTTGTGTAGCCTGTTTGTAAAAGAACGTAAAATAAACACCCGAAAGACCAATGAGCACAAGCAAAGAAGCGGCAATGCTCCAATAAACTATTCTTCGTGATCTTTGATCCCTGTTTCCTTTTTTTGCAGCTATTGTTTTTAATTTTTCCCTCAGTTCCTGCCTTCCATAATTTTTCAAATCATCATTTATCTTCGTCATCAATTCCACTTCCGCTGCAAATTCAGGATCATTCTTAACCCTGTCGTTAAAGAAATCCAGCGACTCGCCCGATAACTTATGATGAAGATACCGGTCAATGAAATCCATGTCCTTATGTTTGATCATTTCTTTAAAATTACTTTTGGGTGTATAAACTTTTTAATTTCTGAAGACAGCGGTATTTTTGTGTTTTCACATAATCTCCGCCTGCCAGGTTCAGCTTGGCCGCAATGTCTTTTGTTGCCAGCTTTTCGTAGTAAAACAACAGCAATATCTGTTTGCATGACTCTCCCAAAAACTGAATGAATTCAGTCATTTTATCCTTTTTGTAATTTTCTTCATAAAAAACATCCGCATCCACCTCCGTATCCTGAACAAGCATGAACGATTCGTTTAATTTATGATCCCTTGCTCTCTGTCGCAATTTGTACAACCACAGGTTGCGGCTTACAGAATAGATAAATGTTTTAAGGCTGCTGCTCAAAATGAATTCCTGCGATCTTACTTTTTCATACAAAACGATGACAGTGTCCTGGAAAATATCATCCGCATCCTCTTTGGTGCCACTGTTGGAAAGGACAAAGTGATGCACCATTTCAGCATATTCCTTGTAAAGATATTCCAATGCCCTGTCGTCAGAACATAAAATACCCTGTATAAGCGATTCGTCAGATGTATATTTTCTTTTCACTATGGCTTAATAGCAAAATTTAAAAAAGGTAATCAATGAGAAAAAATTCCGGAAACACTTTGTGATTTTTTCTGGTTTGAAGAATTTTTGAGGAACAAAAGTAAAGAAAGATGTTGAAATGGTGGATTGAAATGGAATTTGTTGTAGCACGCGTTTGAAACGCACGCTAACACTTTTTATGGCTTATCACATTAAACATTTAAAAATAAGATGGTCGTTTTTCACATTACATTGATTGTTTTCTTATTTGAAGTGATTTTGTAAAGTACTGATATACTATTTCCCTCGCGCGCACCACGAGGATTTAAGTCCGCACCACGAGCATTTACATCCGCACCAGTACCATACAACACTGCACCATGAACATTTTCGTCTGCACCACGAACATTTTTGTCTGCACCAGAAGCATACAACACTGAACTACGACCATTTTTACCTGCACCGGTAATCTACAACAGTGCACCGGAAGCATGTTGGTATGGGATGAAAGGATTTTTGTGTGAAATGGAAGTGAGTGGTTTTTTGTTGGAAAAGGAAGGGAAATTGATTGAGGTGTTGATTTTTTTGATTGAAATGATTTGGATGAAAAATGAAATTGGAAATTGGAAATTTGGGAGGGGCTTTGGGGAGTTTTTGGGGGTGGTGATTAAACGCTGCCAGGTTTGGAAGGAAACGCTGGCAGGTTTTATGAGGCAAATTTATTTATGGCACGCTTTTGAAACGCGCGCCAACTGGGACTTTTTGAACATTCTCACTTTTTGAACATTCTCAACATATCCAAAATTCAGTAATCAGAATTTTAGAAACAGATGGCTGAATTTCAAATTCGGATGTCTGAATTTCAAATTCAGATGGCAGAATTTCAAATTCAGTATTCTGAATTTTAGAAACGGATGTCTGAATTTCAAATTCAGATGGCAGAATCTTAAATTCAGTGATCAGAATTTCAGAAACAGATGGCGGAATTCAAAATTCCGCCAGTCCGGATTTGTTTCACGTAGGAAGTTAACTTTTTTATTTCTTATACTTTTACTAAGTTTATGATATATTGCGTACCCTGAGGATTGGAATCCCAAAGACCTCCACCAGGATCAAATGCTTCAAAATTAAATTCTTTATCAGTTAATCGTAATATTTTAATTCCAGCATCAGTTCTTCCATAGCCAAATGGTCCTATACCATTTTGCATAGTTGAATCTACAATAAACCCAATATAAAAATTAGAATTATGTTCGGCGTATGCCCAATCACCAGTATAGCTTTTACCATTGTTGCAGTTTATTAAATATACATAATAACCTCCAGGATTATATGAAGTAGTAGTTTTACTAAATTCAATTTCGCAACCCAACTTGGTATTAAACTCCGTAGTGGAATCAGCGCCATTAATAAAAAATTTATCCACTTTATAAGTGCCTTCAATTCTTTTAATAACTGAACGAAAACTAATACAGGGGCCGTCGGGAAATTTTTTGCAGCTCTCCAATATTGTAGTAATTATTATCAAAACTAAAATTATCTTTTTCATTTCATATTGCTATTTTTCCACCAGCATGATTTGTTGCGTATCGGTTATGATGCTAAGTCCTTTTCTTTTTAAAATCCACGCAAAGAGTTCGCAAATATAAAATGATATTTTAACGAAATCAAGTTTTAAGTCAAACATTTTCAAAAAACCTTTCATTCCATTCAGCAATGCCCTGTTCAAAAGGATTTGATTTTTTACCCTGATGGATTTTTGTTTACCTGTTTTCTATTTTTCATTTATCTTAGCAACAAATTTCAACTATGCCTTTGCACAGACATTTTTTCTCTTTCCTGATTTTCGTTATGGCATTTATTAATTGTAATTTTTGTTTTTCACAGACTGATACTTTGGCAGGTGGACATCGTAAAAACGATAGTTTAAATGGCAGGAATTTTACGGAAAAGATCAATGGAATGAACATGATTTTTGTCAAAGGTGGAACATTCACCATGGGTTGCACAAACGAACAATCGGATTGCTGGGATAATGAAAAGATTACTCATCAGGTAACCGTTAATAGTTTTTACATGGCTGCTTGTGAGACTACAGTTGCCAATTTTAAGAAATTCGTTGACAGCAGTGGCTATAAAACAGATGCTGAAAAGGCGGGCTGGAGCTATGTAAAGAAAGGAAGTGCATGGGAAATGATGGATAGCGTGAACTGGCGATGCGGTGTTGACGGGAAGAAATTACCTGAAAATGATTGGAATCATCCGGTTGTCAACATTAGCTGGAATGATGCAAAAGCATACTGTGACTGGCTGAGTAAAAAAACTGGGAAAACCTATCGCCTGCCCACCGAAGCAGAATGGGAGTTTGCAGCACGGGGTGGAAACAAAAGTGAAGGAACAAAATTCAGTGGCAGCAATAAACCGGGAGATGTGAGCTGGTATGCTGACAATTCAGAGAAAAACATTCATGCGGTGGGGCAGAAAACTGCGAATGAGCTTGGTTTGTTCGATATGAGTGGTAATGTGTGGGAGTGGTGCAATGATTGGGAAGGGGATTACTCCGCAACTGCGCAAATAAATCCAAAAGGGCCGTCAACGGGAGTTAATAAAATTTTAAGAGGCGGATCTTTCCTTAGTTTTTACTGGAGTATCCGGACGACAAACAGAAATAGTTATAACCCGGCGAATAGTTGTACAGCTAATGGGTTTAGGGTGGTTATGGGGAAATAATTTTGTTGGCAAATATTGAGTCCACTCCGGTAAATCCATTTTACCACTAAAACTCAAAAACACTATAGCATTTCCTCATTTAGAAATTGATTGTGTTTTATAATGTCGTCACTCCGTGACTTTCATTATAGCCTGTCAATTATACTACCAAACTGCCGTCACTCCGTGACTATTACCCCGAATTACCAATCTTTGCTTGACGCCAATGCGTATGTGTGGGACCACGAAAAACTATTTTGTCAGATTTTATTATTTAGTGTCTGCACGAAAACTGCTATTTAAGGAAAATGTCTTATGATTCAAACAATACAAAACAAACTTTTCCAAAGTGAAGAAAACTTTGGAAAAGTAACCCGCCATCAAAAATGGTAGTTTCCGTGCAAGCACTATTTAGTGTAGTTTCGTGATTTAGTGCTTTTGTGGCATTTTTTCTTTTTACTTTTCGGAACAGGCTCAATATTCTAGCTAAATGCTGATAAGGAAAAGGCTACAACGAGACAAATCAGCTACCAATCCAAAAATATTTATCTTTTTTTCACACAATCGTCCATCACGAAACTTTTTGTTTTTATATTTGCACCTCTTAAAATAGACATCAATATGGAAAAAGCCGAATCTCATTTTACAAAAAGGGCTGAAAAATATAATCACTCCTCAAATTGGGTGGTGGATCAAAAACTTATTCAGATGATATTCGATCTGGCCGAAGTGAATGAAAATTCGCTGGTTCTTGATTTGGCCTGTGGAACCGGATTAATTGCCAATGCATTTCATGGCAGGGTTAAAAAAGTTACGGGTCTTGACATTAGCAGTGATATGGTGAAATATGCTGATGGCTGTATGGATGAAATTATTTTCAGTCCGATTGAAAAAATGCCATTTGACGACAACAGTTTTGATGCATGTGTATGCAGGCAGGGACTTCAATTTGCGGAGCTTGACAAAGCCATCCCCGAAATTCACAGAGTGCTTAAACCGGGAGGTATTACAGTTTTGTGCCATCTGACGGCTTACAATGAAATTGACAAGGACCTCGCATTCCAGATACAGGAACTTCGCAACCCTGCAAGAAGAAATTACCTGATGCCGGACGACATTCTCAATGCTTTGAAAAAACAAGGATTGCGTGAAGCAGAAAACATTGAATACATCACCGAGGAATCAGTGAACAAATGGATAGACAACGGCGCCATTGCAAATGAGAGAATGGAAAAGATCAGAAATTTGTACAGGTCATCGAATGAGAAATTCAGGGAGATCCATAAAATAAAATTCACCGGCGACGACATACTTGATTCGATGCTGCTGGTTATTGCGAAAGCAAAAAAATAAAAAAAATCAAAGTGAGAGATCCAATTTTCATAATAGGTACTGAACGATCGGGTACAAATTTATTGCGGCTCATTCTCAATTCCCACAGCAATATTTCTGTGCCTCATCCACCGCACATCATGAAATATTTTCACCCGATTGAACATCTTTACGGCAACCTGAATATTGATAAAAATTTCAAAAAACTAATTGATGATGTCTGCAGGCTGGTTGATCTGCACACCTATCCCTGGGAAATAAAGCCAAACAGAAAACAGGTCTTCAACAATGTTACCGACAAAAAACTTCTGAATATCTATTTTGAGATAAACAATCAATATCTCAAATACGCAGGTAAAAAACGATGGGTATGCAAAAGCACTTTCATGATTGATTATGTTGCAGACATTCTGAAACATTTTCCTGATGCACGTTTTATCTACATGGTTCGCGATGGCCGTGATGTGGCTGTTTCATCAAAATCTTCAATTTTCAATGACTATCATATCTATTACACAGCAAAACGCTGGAGCAATGAACAACAATTGGGATTATCGTGGATGAAACGGCTGAAACCGGAACAGATCATGATGCTAAAATATGAAGATCTGCTGAACGACCCGGTAAAGGAAGTTCATAAAATATGTTCATTTTTGAATGAAACTTATGAAGAAGTAATGATTAAGTATCATAATTCTGCCGAAGCAAAAAAATCAGGCAGCCTTAGTATTTCCTGGGGAAACACTTCGAAACCTGTTATGGTTGGCAATAAAGGAAAGTATCTTTACAATCTTTCAAAAAAAGAAATCAAGATCTTTGAAGCGATTGCATTCGAAGAGCTGAAAGCGTTAGGGTATGAACTGAAGAACCCGATAAGTTCACTGGAAAAAGTTCATGATGAATACCTGAAACCGCGGTTCAACTATTGGTTAGCCGAGAAGTCTATGTTTATGAAAACAGAGACAATCCACATGTTCAAAGATAAGAACAGCAGGCTGCGTTTGAAAAAATTATGGTTTGTCAGGTACATCAGGATGAAGAGAAGAATTTTTTAAGAAATGGTTATTGCAGTCAAAATAGAAAGAGAAACTCAATAGCTGATTTGCAAATTTTACTTTGACATTTTTTCCGGCAGGGAGCAATAAAAAATTTGAACTGTTATTAAAATTTAATAGTCATTTATTGGATTTAATACTTTAACTTCACCAATTATCCCGGAAGTTATGCGGCAAATTGAACAGACTATACATAAAATCAAAAAGCAGAGGGAAAGTATTCTTCTAAAATACCAGGAAACACCTTTGTTCCAACGTTCGCTGAAGGATGTCAGGCGTGTTGTTATCATCAACTCCTCATCACGTTCAGGTTCGAGTCTGCTTTATGCCATTCTGCGCAAACTTCCACAGGTTTATTCCCTGTCAGGTGAGGCAGCGCCATTCTACAAGTTGAATACTCTTTTTGATGGTTTCAACCTTTTTGAATCAGATAAAATTCCGGGTAATCTTGCAGACAAAGTAATGGATTATGATGGGCTTTCGCGCGATTTTTTTTCAGACCTGTATAAATCAGGGAATGGAATTTTGACCAACGATATTGACATTGATGACTATTCAGAACACCTTGTGTTACGGTTTTTACTGCAATGGGTGGAAATAGATTTTGATATTTCAGTTCTTAAATCCATTGTTCAAAAAGCTTTCGGAAGATTTGCAAAACGATTTAAAAAATTTAACCTCGAAGATTTTTACCTGATCTTACTTGAAGAAATCTGCGCAGTCTATCCCAAAGTTGATCCGTTTTACTACGACCTGAGCGCTGAGAAAGTGGCGCTGCATTTTCCTTTTCTTGATATTCCTTCGGGGCCGCCAAATGAGTATTTCAATATTGAAGAGCCTCCATTCATTTTGCTTTCGCCGGGAATAAAAGCTGACACTGATGATCTGGAAAACAAAATTCTTTTATTGAAGTCAACGGTTGATGGCTACAGGATGAACATCATTGAAAAGATATTTCCCTGTGCTGATATCCGCATCATTCATTTGGTGCGTAACCCTGCAGCAACAACAAACGGGATCTACGATGGCTGGCTGCACCGCGGGTTTTTCTCACACAATCTGCAACCCTATTTCAATGGAGATATTGAATTGAAAAAACTTTCAATCAAAGGCTATAGCGATATTTTCCCTCATGGTAATTATTGGTGGAATTTCGATCTTCCGGAAGGCTGGCAAAACTATGCTGATAAAGATCTCATTGAAGTTTGCGCTTTTCAATGGTATTCAGCAAACGCAGAGATCCTGAAATATTTGTCAGGAAGCAAGACCAAATCCTGCATGTTCCGTTATGAAGATATTATCAGAAACATTTCTTCACGCACGGAAGAGTTCAGGAAGATGCTGGATTTTGCAGGTATTCCGGAAAGTGAAATTTATGAACTCCACCTTGATGATTTACCTGTGATACAATCAACACTTCCGCCACAGCTTTATCGCTGGAAGAAAAGAAAAGATATCATCATGCGTCTGATGATAGACCCTAAAATTCTTGAAATAAGTTCACAACTTGGATATTTAAAAGAAAACATGGAGGAATGGCTATGATAAATTTTGGATCAAACAGTGAATACTCAAAGCTTAAATCAGTACTGTTGTACAAACCGGGAAAGGAAATAAATAATTACTCCAAACCTGCATTAATTGATCATTTAAGACCGATTGATCATGCTGCCATTGGTGCAGAATTTGATAATATTATTACCACTTTTGAGCATTTTGGAATTGATGCAATTCAGATTGATGCCACACCAACTATGAGTGATGACAGGATGTACCTGTACAATATGATGTATTGCCGGGACCTGTTATTTATGACTCCCGAAGGAGTAATTATAAGCAATATGGCCAACAGTTTGCGGAAAGAAGAGATACTATATGCTGAGCGAACTCTTATAAAAAACAACATTCCTATACTGCATAAAATTTCAGGTAAAGGCAGGTTTGAAGGAGCAGATGCACTATGGGTAAACAAGAGTTTGGTTGTTGTTGGTGTTGGCAACCGTACAAACTATGAAGCTTATGAGCAAATAAAATTAACGCTTTCAAAAATGAATGTTGATTGTGTTCAACTCCCCTCTTATCAAACGAAGACACAACATATTTTGGGCACTGTTCAGTTTGTTGATCATGATCTGGTGCTGTTGCGACATGAGATCACTGATAAAAAAGTTAGCAAATTCTTAGAAAAACAACATTTCACTGTAGTGAATGTTCCTGAAAATATTGAAGTGCGCACCAAACAAGCCTTAAATATAGTGACAATTTCACCGCGCAATATTATTATGACGAATGATTGTCCTGAGACCAAAGAACTCTTCATAAAAGCAGGATTAACAATTGCTGCAGAGCTTGAACTCACACAACTGATCAATGGAGCGGGAGGATTGGCTTGTGCAGTGGGGATAATTGGAAGGGAATAGATTGAATTGATTGGTTGTTATTAATTTAAATTTAACATTGAATGTACTTTTAAAAAAAATTGCTAACTTTGCATAACATAACCAAGTACGTTGCACTATGAATTCAAAACTAACAATAACAATTGATGAATCTTTAATTGATAAGGCCAGGGCTTATGCCGGGAAAAAAGGGAAAAGTTTATCCAATATTATAGAAATTTACCTTAAATCACTGACTAACGAAATTGAAAAGGACGAAATTGAAATCACACCAATCGTTAAGTCGTTAATGGGTTCTTTTAAGGCACCAAAGAATTTCAACTATAAAAAAGAAATAAAAAATAGACTTTCCGAAAAATATTTAGAGCATGAATAAAGTCCTTATTGATACTGATGTCATTCTTGATTTTTTCTTTGATCGAAAACCCTTTTCATTAAATGCTGCAATAATATTCTCCTTATGTGAGTCAAAGAAAATACAAGGATTTATAACTCCTGTTATCATTAGCAATACTTATTATCTATTACGCAAAACTGCAAGTCATGAGAAAATTATTGATAAGCTTAAAAAGTTATTATCAATAACGGAAGTTCTTTTAATGAACCAGGAAGTTGTAATAAAAGCAATAAATTCAGATTTTCCGGATTTTGAAGATGCTTTGCAGCACTCTGCGGCAATTCATCATGAACGCATTAATGCAATAATTACAAGGAATTTTAAAGATTTTAAAAAAAGTAAGATTGAGGTTTTCACGCCCGAAAATTTCATACAAACAATCATTGAAAGTTACAAATCATAATTGCCTTATCCCGCAATAATTTTGTAACCAAAACAAAAATTTATCTACTTTCGTATTTTCAATTTTATATCCTATTTAAAAAACAAAAACTATGAAAAAATTTTACACAATTT
>Ga0209697_10007546_pt1 | contig 12662 bp, 11 predicted proteins | sample AliMusrvi5mmetaG_FD_184115 | JGI IMG/M metagenome (GOLD analysis project Ga0209697, IMG submission 184115) | Freshwater lake bacterial and archeal communities from Alinen Mustajarvi, Finland, to study Microbial Dark Matter (Phase II) - Alinen... | ecosystem: Environmental > Aquatic > Freshwater... | reverse complement strand
GCTGCCTTCAGGACCGTAAAGCCTTCATGCTCCAGAATATAGGAAAGGCTGTTGAGCAGGTTTTTTTCATCTTCGACAAACAGCAGCGTTTGATCCGGGCACATGGCGTTTCCTCGTGTTTTCCAAATTATATTCAAAAAACCTCCATTTTGACAGCGATTAAATATTAGTTTTTTGTTAGAAAATCGCCCGCTGCCGGTTCGACCGCACGCTTTGTCAAAATAAAAAATAATCCCCTCCTAACGGGCCTCTAATCTGCCCGTGGTATTCTGCCGCTACTGGAATGATTCTGGCTCAGTACTGCCGGACTTTTTTTTAAACCCTTTAAATGCAGTGACTGTTATGGAGGCACATGATGAATATTGATACCGGAAACACGGGATTTATGCTTCTGGCCACGAGTCTGGTCATGCTCATGACACCTGGGCTCGCTTTTTTTTACGGCGGCCTGGTGGGCAGGAAAAACACGCTTGCCATCATGATTCAGAGCTATCTTTCCATGTCGGTAACCACGGTGCTGTGGTACCTGGTGGGGTATTCGCTGTGCTTCAGCGGGGATGTCATGGGCATTATCGGCAACCTCGATATGGCATGCCTGCGCGGCATCACCGTCGACATGGTGTTCAACGAACAAAACAGAATTCCCCTCATGGTCTTTGTCGCCTATCAGATGATGTTTGCCATCATCACTCCGGCGCTGATAACGGGCGCCTTCACCAACCGCGTGCGGTTCGGCGCATATCTTATTTTTCTCGTGCTGTGGCTCCTGCTGGTCTATTTCCCCTTCGTCCACATGGTATGGGGCGGAGGCCTTCTTCAGAAATGGGGAGTGCTTGACTTTGCCGGCGGCATAGTAGTTCATGCCATTGCCGGCATGGCGGCGCTGGCCTCGGTGTTTTATGTGGGCAGGCGAAAGGTCAAGGACCACGGCCCCCACAGCATTCCCCTGGTGGCACTTGGCACAGGTCTTCTCTGGTTCGGCTGGTACGGGTTTAATGCCGGCAGCGAGCTGCGGGTCGATGCTGTAACAGCGCTTGCCTTTCTCAATACCGATGTGTCCGCATCATTTGCCGCCACTGTCTGGCTCATTATCGACTGGATCAAGGAAGGCAAGCCAAAGTTCCTGGGCCTTCTGACCGGCGCGGTCGCGGGCCTTGCCACCATAACCCCTGCTGCAGGCTATGTAACAACCTCGTCGGCGGTCATTATCGGCATCGTGGCGGGCGGGGTTTGCTATTTTGCCGTTATGCTGAAAAACAGCCTAAAATGGGATGACGCCCTTGATGTCTGGGGCGTTCACGGCGTGGGTGGCACCATCGGCATCATCATGCTGGGCATATTCTCCACAACTGCGGTCAACTCAACCGGCGCAAACGGCCTGATGCTCGGCGGGGTGAGCTTTTTCCTGAAGGAGACCATCGCTGTTCTAGGCGCATCGATTTATGCCTTTGTGTTCTCATACGGGATGCTGGTCATCATCAATACGATAACCCCCGTTAAGGTTAGTGAAATTGATGAAGAAGCGGGCATGGACCAGGCATTGCACGGCGAAGAGGCCTATCTGTAGCAGTGGCTGCCGGGGCTATGTTCTATATGTGGTAATGACATAACGACTTGTCTGTTTTATTGAGCTGAAGGGCCGCAATGATGACTGACATAAAAAAAAGACTGCTCTGGTGTTGTCTTCTGTGCGTGATGTGCTGCATGCCTGACCCGCAGTCGCAGGCCGTAGAGTTCGGCGTTGATCTGCCGGTCAATAGCAAATACATGTGGCGGGGGCTTGAAGTCGATAAAGACCCGGTGTTCCAGCCCGATGTGTGGGTAAGCTACAAGGGCTTGAGCCTGACGGTATGGGGAAACCTTGAGCTTACCAATGCCCATGACATGCAGCACAATTTCACCGAGGTCGATTATACCCTGAAATATGCTGCGACGTTTGATAAGCTCAATTATTCGGCCGGGTACATCTATTACGATTTCCCCCACACCACAAGCAGCAAAACACAGGAGCTTTTCGCAAGCTTCGGGTACGACACGATCCTCTCTCCCACGATCACCGTCTACCGGGATATTGATGAAGTCGACGGCTGGTACACGACCCTGGGCCTGAGCCATTCCATTGAGTTTAAGCAGCTTTTAAACAGCACCCTGACCATAAGCGAGACCGTCGGCTTTTCTTCAGCCAATCACAGTAAATTTTACTACGGCAAGAATACTTCCGCCTTCTCGGATTCGCTGCTTTCGGCGGGACTTAAAATACCGGTAACAGAATCTATTGCCATAGTTCCGTCGGTGAGCTACACGGCCCTTCTCGACAAGTCCATACGGGGCTCTGATCTCCACCAGCGCAATAATATCCTGTGGTGCGGCGTAAACATTGCCTTCAGCTTCGATACGGAAAAAAAATAGCGGGCCTGCACCTTTGATTTTCCATACAGCCCATCCGGCCTCTCCTTGACAGGGGAGGCGTTTTTTTAGACAGGCACTGGTTTCAGCAGCCAGCATTTCATTGCCCCTCCTGGCCAGGAGGGGTTAGGGAAGGTTGTAAAACGTCTAATATCGCGGCTTGAAGATTATAGAAGGCTTTGTTTTGGGAGAAGCCGCAAATCCCTTTACCGCTTTAACTGCGCCGTATTTTTTCTGAAGTTCCTCCAGCGGCCCGGCATCAAGAGCGTACAGCGGGCAGGCATCCACGCAGGCAGGTTTCTTTCCCTGTTCCAAACGATCCCGACACAACGTGCACATTTGCATTTTATCATCCCCGCCGGTTGAAAACTGCGGCACGTGATAGGGGCAGGCATCTTTGCATGCGCCGCAGGCATCGCCGCCAAGGCAAGACTGGCGGTCAACGGTCATAATGCCGTCTTCCGTGCGCTTCTCAATGGCCTCAACCGGGCAGGCGCCGGCGCAGGCAGGCTCGGCGCAGTGGCAGCAGGAAAGCGATAGATACGAGAGTTGCACGCCGGGATAGGCGCCTGTTTCGGTTTCGATCAAGCGGCGCCAGGAAACGTGCGTATCCTGTATATCATGCTTATCGCGACAGGCAACCACGCAGGCATAGCAGCCCGTACAGCGCGACTGATCAAAATAAAAACCGATTTGCATAAAAAAACCTTTCGTTCAAGCTGTTCAAACAGTTTAAACGGTTTGAGCGGTTTGAATTTCTTTTTCAATCTGAACCAAACACGTGTTGCCGCAGAATGCCCCCGCGGGCGAGCAGGCATCCTTTAACAGGGTATTGGCGCAGCCGCCGCGGTCGATGCCGTCCTTATCGGGCATGATGCGTCCCGTTACCTTGGCGGCAACCAGCACTGTTCCCCGGTCGTTGAACACCTTCACCATGTCGCCGTTTTTGATACTGCGCCGGCCGGCATCCGCCGTGTTGATCCAGACCGTGTGCGGCTCAAGATCGCGCAGCCACGGGTTATTGTGCATATTTGAATGTATGCGCCGCTTTGAGTGCGTGCTGATGAACTGCAAAGGATATTTTTTTGCAAGCTCGTCATCAATGCCTTCCCATGCCGGTATATAGGTCGGCAGGGGCGGAAGGCCGGGGGTTGCCCGCTCTTCAAGCTTTTGGGAATATATCTCAATTTTCCCGGAGGGCGTGGAAAACGGATTCTCCGCAATATTTTCGCGTTGTTTCACGAAAGCGATGGCGGGTTTTTCAAGAGGGATCTTGTGCACGCCCTCGGCCTTGAAAGTCTCATAATCGGGCAGGGGCTTTGAATCGGTAAACTTTTCAGCTTCCTTCCAGAACAGGCGCAGCCACTCATCCTCGGTCGAGTCGCTGTAGCCCTCTATACCCAGGCGGGGGGCAAGCTCACAGCAAATCTCCAGGTCGGACTTGGACTCATAGAGGGGCTCTATGATCTTGTTCATGTAAATATAGTAGGGCCCGCCCTGCCACGGCCGAATGATGTCATTGCGCTCGAAATGAGTGTTGACCGGCAGCACAATATCGGCATGCCGGGCCGTGGCGGTCATGACCTGCTCATGCACGACAACGAACTCGGGTTCCTGCAGCGCACGGGAGGCTTTGTTGGAGTTAAGGAACTGATTGACTGCGTTGGAGTTGGTCACATACACGAACTTGATGTCTGAAGAAATGCCGGCCTTCTTGCCGTCCAGAATCGCGTCCCATACCTTGGTAATATGAATTGCCGGCCGCTGGCGGGCGCCTTCGGGCAGGTTCCCGGAAAGCTGGCGGGAAATGAGCCCGGTCCCGGCAAGCGGCTGCAGCCCCACTGCCGGCAGGTTAAATGCCGCGGGCTCGCCGCCGTAAATGCCCACATTGCCCGTCATGGCGGCCAGGGTGGATGCGGCCCGGTGAAACTGCTCGCCGAAGGCAGTGCGGCCCGGCGCGCCGAGAGTTAACAGCTTTGCGGGCTTTATGGTCGCGTACTGACGAGCAAGGGATGCAATGGTTGCAGCTTCAACACCCGTAATGGCAGCGGCCCACTGCGGGGTTTTGGGCAGACCGTCGGAAGCGCCCAGCACATAGTCCTTAAATGCGCCAAAGCCCACGGTGTGGGAATCGAGAAATTTCTGATCGTGTAGATTTTCCGTGATCATCACATGGGCCATGGCAATGAGCATGGCCGTGTCCGTGCCCGGCCTGATCGGGATCCACTGCGTGGCGAAAGCGGCGGCCGAGTCGGTGAAGCGCGGGTCAACGGCCACGATCTTCACGCCCTGCTCCTTTGCCTTGGCCAGGTTCCAGGCCGTAGTCGTGCGCTGCACGGTCTCAGCCGGGTTCCAGCCCCACATAATAATGAAGCGGGCATTGGGTATGTCATCGGAGGTATGGCCGGCATTAACCGTACCGTAGGTGGTTTCGGAGTTGAACAGGCTGCCCCAGAATGAGCAAGAGCCCCAGATCGGGGTAAAGCCGCCAAACAGGGTCAAAAGGCGAAAAACACTCAACTGATTGTGCAGAAAGGTTCCCGTATTGCCCGAATAGGCGAGGTAGAGAATTGATTCATTGCCATAGGTGTTTTTGACATGGGTGAGCTTTTCAGCCACCGTGTCAAGGGCCTCGGCCCAGGAGATGGGCTCGAATTTGCCTTCGCCACGTTTGCCCACGCGCTTCAGTGGTGTCTGCAGGCGGTTTTCCGAATAGACATGTTGCCGGTAGGATCTGCCCCGGCAGCATGCCCGCAGCTGCGGATCAGCACCATCATCGGTCTCGATTTCCCGGATGACACCGTTTTGAACATGCACCTTCAGAACGCACCTGCCGCCGCAGTCATGCGGACAGGTGGTAAGCACGATTTTTTCCGAATCAGTCTGCTGCGCCATAATGCCCTTCAAGAACATAATGAGGATTTTTGACAATGAATATTTATAGCCTATAACTATATATTTCGCAATCCCGGGGCAGCAAAAATCAGGCGGCAACTCAGGCTGCGAGGGTTCGGAGTTCAGTGGTCAGAAGGCAAAAGCCGATCTCCAAATTCGCAAGTGTGGGCACATACGTTGTATTGGGCGGCCCGCCGGACGCACCTGCGAACTCCGGACTCTAGAGCATTTTTCTTTTTCTCGTAGCCGTTTTCACAGGTGAGCTTTTGCTGCGTTAGCCCGTGCTATATTCTCGCAAGAAAAGCTGTCAGCGGTGGCGCCGTGAATGGCTCGAACCGCACGGGCTGCCTTCACCAAAAGCTCACCTGTGCCCGCATGGCTACAGCATTTTGAAAAATGCTCTAAACAAAAAGGGCGGGATGATCCCGCCCCTACAATTTTGAATTTTGAACCCTGCCCCCCGAACCCAAAGCCCTGCTCTCATGCCCGGGGCACAGTCTCCATGCGGTAGCTGTCAACAGGGCTGAGCTTCTCGACGAAAACGCTTATACCGGTTGAAAACTGCTGTTCAATCGACACAAGGTCACTGCGCTTGTTGTTCAGTAAATACGCAGCAGCATCTGCTGATACCCATACCTTAATTTCGGCGCACTCCCCTGCTGAAGCTTTATCAAAAACAGCTGTCAGGACTGAAAGGGCTACAGCCTCCCGCGACCGCAGGCTGCCGGAGCCGCCGCAGTGCGGGCATGCCGCATTGTTTACATCGACAAGGGGCGTACGGAGCCGCTCCCGGCTCATCTCCAGCAGCCCGAACTGCGAGATCCGCGTGATCTCGATATTGGCCTTGTCGTTCTTGAACGCGTTGCGCAGCTGGCGCTCCACCTGCAAACGGTTTTTCTGGCTCTTCATATCGATAAAATCGATAACGATGAGCCCGCCAAGATCCCGCAGGCGCAGCTGCCTCGCGATCTCATCGGCTGCCTCAAGATTGGTGATTAAGGTCGACTCCTCGGGGTCTTTCACCCGCGTAAAACGGCCGGTGTTAACGTCGATGGCGACAAGGGCTTCCGTTGGGTCAATGGAAATCGAGCCGCCCGACTTCAGGGCTACCGTGCGCCGCAGCAGGGGCGCGATCTGCTCCTCTATTTTATATTTGAGAAAAATAGGCATTTTTTCTTCATACAGCCGGACGACCTTCTGGTGCTTGGGGATGACCTGCCTGAAAAAATCTCGCGCCCGCTTGAACATTTCGGGATTGTCTATCATTACCTCGGAGATATCCGTGGTGAAATAATCCCTGATAGACTGAATGACCATATTGCTTTCCTGATAAATCAGAGCCGGCGAGGAAACCTCTTTTCCCCGTTCCTCGATGGCCTTCCACAGGCGCACCAGATAATCGGCATCGCCCTGCAGTTCCTTTTTTGTTTTGGAGAGGCCCGCGGTGCGCACAATGACGCCCATATTTTCGGGAAGCACAAGCTCGCGGCTGATGTCCTTGAGCTTCTGGCGCTCCTCTTCATCATCGATTTTGCGGGAGATGCCGGTGCGGCTGTAGCCGGGCATGAGCACGAGATAGCGGCCCGGCAGCGAAATAAAAGTCGTGAGCGCCGCGCCCTTGGTGCCCTTGACTTCTTTTGATATCTGCACGATCACTTCCTGGCCTTTGCGCAGTATCTTGCCCGGCGGCAGCTTGCCGCCCCTGCCCTGCTGCGGGCCCGGCTCCTGATAATAGGTGTTGCGCACTTCATCCAGGGGCAGAAAGCCGGGCTTGGGGCCGCCGTATTCGACAAAAGCCGCATGCAGGCTCGGCTCGACGCGCTGCACCATGCCCTTGTAAATATTGCCTTTTATCTTTTCAACATTAGTTGTCTCAACGGCAAGGTTTGAAAGCTTGCCCTCCTCAATAATCGCCACCCGGCTTTCCTCGGGATGCAAAACATTGATTATCATTTTTTTACCGGAGTCGATTTTGTTTCGGCCCCTGGTCAGAACACTAAAAAGCATCACAATAAAAACCTCTTTCTTTAATCGCACATATGAATAAACACACTACTCAGGCGTCTTCGCCACTGCTGGCCGCAGCCGTATCGGCCTCACGCCCCAGCTGCTGCAGCGCGCGGGCAAGCGCTGCGGGATCATTAAGCGCCACCTGCGGCGGGTTTGGAAGTTTGCTGTAATTCCATTTCCGGAAGGTAGCTTCGGCATATGCAACGGGGAATGGTCCCATTTGTTTGGTGAAATCCGGCCCTTTGGTAAAAAGTATCGCAGGCTCCTGTCCGTCCAACTGGAGTGCAAGGTAGGAATTCTCAAGCTTCACTTCGAACAAAACCGCCACAATCATTGCCATATTATTCTATATTACAAAAAAATCAGCCCCTTGGTCAAGATATTTATAACCTTCCCCCAAGGGACAGACTTTCGTTCATGATCAAATTATTACATTGACCTTTTCAGGGAAAAATACTATACAAAGATGCTAATTTAATGCGCCCTTAGCTCAGCTGGATAGAGTGTCGGACTACGAATCCGAAGGTCACAAGTTCGAATCTTGTAGGGCGCGCCAGTTTTTTTAAGCACTTAGACACCGTCTAAGTGCTTTTTTTAAGCCTGTGCGGAAAAGTTACCTAAAAGTTCACCATTTTTTTCAAAAATAGCATTTTCAAGCTTACAAATAAATGGCCTAACCACTATATGCAGCAGTGAGGCCATTATGAAACTTCAAATGATTACCCAGTTCACCCCTATACTATGGCGTGCAAGCCGAATCACACGCAGCCCCACCGCAGCCCCCACAGCCGGGGTTTTGGTCACAACAATCTCCCGTGCCGTTTCCGTTCGCATCAAGCTGATTGGGGTTATACATGGTCGGGCAGTTATCAACGCTATCGGGAATACCGTCACCGTCCGTATCAACCGGCGCTGTTGTGGTGGTTGAACTCGGAGCCACAGATGTCGTGGTAGTTACCACTGAGGTTGTCGTGATCGGTTGAACGCTCGTCGTAGTTGTAGTTGTCGGCTGTGGTGACGCGGTTGTCGAGGTTAGGCTATACACCGCCGTAGAGAAAACTGACAACGCAGACTTCAGGTGCTTTTTTCAGTGAGCTTCTGAAGCATGGTATCACTGAGGATGTTCGAAAACCTGACCCCGCTTATCAACCTGTTAAAGCGCTGCTTTACCCATACGATTTCCGCCGCGGCAGAAACATGCATGATGGTATTGGGTATGGGAATATCAATTACAACAGGAATTCTTTTACTGATGATCTCAGTGTTTGGGAATCGAACGGTCGCACCGCTTGCGCTTAAATTTGTGATCAAACATTCCTGCTGCTGCGCAGCCTGCTCTTTCATGCTATACTTGGCCTTGAAGTTGACAGTGAAGCGAGGCTTGTCGCGCATCCTGGCATAAATAGATTCCGTCATTTTCTTTCTTGCCCCCTGTATTGGTTGAGAGTTATTAAAATATTTTAGATTATACGGATTCTGTTATCTGCTCACTCATTCTCTTTTTGCAAGCCACCCTTTTTATGTATACTGGGAATGAACATTTAAATTCAAAACCTGTACAAACTTAACGCAATTATATGTATTTACAAGTATTGTGCCAATTCGACATTGTAATTAAACGATGATTTTTCAAACAATTAGAACAACAAGCAGGGTTTGCCCATTGAAGAGTGCACAGCAGGAATACAACAATGCATCATCCAAAAGTGTAGCATGTGCAAATAATTACGGATTCAGAAGCAGGTGTCATGCAACTTTGGCTATGTCTCCCCGGTTGCTTTTGAAGAGCAAACCTCAGGGAAAAAGGCCGTATGACCCCTCATTTGAATCGTCTGTTTTTTGTTGAGCAGATAAGTTTCAGGCAGACAATTAACCCGGGATTTTCAGCAGAGGATACAGGTTATGTGCGGACGTTTTGCTCTCTATTCTTCTCTTGCCGAAATTAAAAAGTTTTTTAGAATTGACGCTGCAGAGGCTGAGCTGACCGCCAGCTACAATATCGCGCCCACGCATGAGGTGCTTGCCATAATCAGCTATGAAGGCAGGCGGCTGGAGAAACTCCACTGGGGTCTCGTGCCGTTCTGGGCAAAAGATTTGTCAGGGGCTGGGAAGCTCATAAACGCCCGGGGCGAAACCCTGACAGAGAAGCAGAGCTTTAAACAATTACTCACGCGCAGACGGTGCGCTATACTGGCCGACGGGTTCTATGAATGGAAGAAGGCTGCACAATTCAAACAGCCCTATTACCTGGCCCCTGCAGCCGGCAGCCCCTTTGCCTTTGCAGGCCTTTGGGACAGCTGGAAAAGCGTTACGGGTGCGGAATATCACTCCTGCACAATTATTACAACCGAGGCTTGCCCGCAACTAAGAGAAATACATGACCGCATGCCGGTTATTCTGAGGCGGGATAGCGTTGATGCCTGGCTTGATGCTGAAAAGCCGGACACAGCGGCGCTGGGTACCATTTTAACGGCGGGGCATGAACGGGATTTTAGCATTCGCCCTGTTTCACTGTTTGTAAACTCGCCAAAAAACAATGATGCAAGATGCCTTGCAGAAAAAAAATAAAGCGCCGGCCTTTTACTTTGCACCGCCTCATACCAAAAACAGGCCACTGTCACAACGTAGTATGATTATGCGCTAGAGCATTTTTCTTTTTCTCGCAGCCGTTTTCACAGGTGAGCTTTTGCTGCGTTAGCCCGTGCTATATTCTCGCAAGAAAAGCTGTCAGCGGTGGCTCCGTGAATGGCTCGAACCGCACGGGCTGCCTTCACCAAAAGCTCACCTGTGCCCGCATGGCTACAGTATTTTGAAAAATGCTGTAATTATTTATGTTAAATCATGAAATGTTGTTTCAGGCACTATTTTTTCAAACTTAATACCGCAAACAACCATATCTCCTTTTGCATAAACCCGCTTGAGTTCACCGCGGAGCGTCAGTTGCTCGAATGTTTTAGGAATTACCACATCCAAAAAAACAACCGCGCCTTTACACAGCATTTCATTGGAAAATACAAGCACTGCTGCGCCGGTTCGGCTCAGATTGATAATAGTACACCCTTCATATCGCATGCTCTTGTTTTTTATAAAATACTGGGCAGGAAGCTTTGTATTTACTCTGTCACGGGAACGCCGGTTGAGATTAAAGTCGTCTATCATTGGTGAACCTTTCAGAAAAAAACTCTGGCGTTACCATATCGAATTTTTTCGACGCCTGTTGTATGCGGGGTTATTCCAAGCTGCTAACGGATCAAGTGCAAGCTGTAGGGATAGCGGTAATACTCGCCCCTGCTTGATGCCAGTATCGCGCGAATGGTTACAACCAGGGCAAAAAAGCTAAAGTCGATCAGCACAAATGACAGCAGCACGCTTGCAAGCATAGCAAGGAGAAACGTGATCTGAAAATTCATCGCCTGACGGGCAGTATAGTCCTCAAACGGGTACAACATATCATTTTTTATAAGCCAGATGACCAGCGGGCCGATGATATTTCCCAGCGGTACCAGGCAGCCGGCAAATACGGCCACATGACAGAACATGCCCCCGTTTTTTTCATCCACAGTTAATGCGGTATTCCTGACGGATTCTGTCGATTGCGCATCGTCCTGTTCTTTGAATTAATCCATCGTTATTCTCCCGGGAAGGTTTTTAAACGATTGTCTACCATGGTGTATAGCGCAAAGCCCGGATTTTGACGATTTTCGACCAGCGGAGGATACCCCAACCGGCAAACCATTGCTGCACCTGTCTATGGCCAGGGCGCAGTGCTCCGGCATACAGACTGCGGCAGTCAAATTTGAGCATTTTCTGTTTCCGAATAAAATGCTATAGTTCACGCATGCAGAACAGTGTTTGACGGACAGATACAAGCAGCGGCCACTGCCGGAAGCTGCAGCATGCCACTGACCTGTTTATCAGCACAAGTGCATCTTCATCGGGGAGATACCCACGGTCTTAACCGGTCGCTTGCTGCAGCAGTTGATCTGTATCATACGCTCGAAAAGGAGGAAAGCACGAATGCTAAAGGACAATCAAATAAAAATATTAATGCTGGTGCATGAGCTTGAGAAAACCCTGGCTGAAATCTATGAGCTATTTGCAGAAAAATTTCCCGAGCACACTACATTATGGCAAACCCTCATCAAAGAAGAGCAGGAACATGCGGAAGCAGTTAGAAAACTCTATAAATTAACCTATGAAAGACAAGCATCATTTGCTGAGGGAATAATAAAAGTTGAGGGGGTCCAGTCGATCATTGATTATGCGAAATCCGTTGGCGAAGCAGCAAAACTGGGAAAGTTTACAGCACTGCAGGCTCTTACAAAAGCGCATGAAATTGAAAAATCACTTATTGAAAGAGAAATTTTCGGACACTTCAGGGTGTCATCACAATTTACTGATATGCTTCGATATTTACATGATGGTTCTCAAAATCATGTTCAACTGACAAAAAACGAATTGGATAAAGCCGCAAGACATCTTACAAAGCAAAAAGGTTAGAGCATGTAACAAAATGCTGTAGCCCTATGTTCACCGGGGAGTTTTTGGCGAAGCAGCCCGTTGTGGTTCGAGCCACGAGCGTATTTCCCCTCTTGGCCTATCTTGCGAGAATATAGCGCGGGCGAATTGACCAAAAGCTTCCCGGTGTAAACGGCTACAGAATAAAGTTACCTGCTCTAGCCGCTTTTTCCGTGTTGCCAGGAAATTCCCCCTGTATTCGTCCCGCGCGGCTGGAGCGGTTCAAACAGGTGCCATGGGTTGTGTGTACCATGGCCCGAAACTTTTGCAAAAACTGATACGGCTGCGGCCATACACCTATAACCCGCATGAGCATCTGGCTGCCGCATACAGGTTAAAGCCCCCCCGGCAGCTACTGGTTCTTGAGATAGGCTTCGACTTTTTTGCGGCCGTCGTACACCGCGCCGGTATGTCCGTTGGCGATTATGGCAAAGGGAACATTCAGAAGCGTTTTCAGCACCTGCCTGCTCTGCTCGGGATTGGAGCTGGTAAAGGAGTTAGGAACCATGACGCTGTCGCCTTTGCCCATGAGCGCGTCGCCGGAAAACAGGATATCGCCCAGCAGGTAGGCGACGCTGCCCGGCGAGTGGCCCGGCAGGCCGATGATACCGAAGGCGATGCCGTCAACAGTAATGGTAGCGGAGGCGGGAAGCGGCTCAAGATTTGCCGGAGGCTTTTTCCGCGGAGAAAATTTACTGAAGATGCTGCCGAAAACTCCCTCGGGTTTTTTTTCACCCCGGATAAAAGGGATATCCGCGCTGTGGGCAAACACCCGCGCATTTGGGAATGCCGCCGCGCCGCCGAAATGGTCCGCATGGCCATGGGTGATGAGA